>CEUN01140619.1_pt1 | contig 14845 bp, 16 predicted proteins | sample 361501 | NCBI WGS metagenome assembly CEUN01 (sample SAMEA2622801, study PRJEB7988) | marine metagenome | biome: marine biome (ENVO:00000447); feature: marine epipelagic mixed layer (ENVO:xxxxxxxxx); material: "saline water (ENVO:00002010), including plankton (ENVO:xxxxxxxx)" | depth 120 m | reverse complement strand
GTTGGAGGCTAAAGACCTGCGCGTGATAACGCCGCACACCGGAGGCGGTTTTGGTGCCCGCGGCGGAGCTTATCCCGAATTTGTCATGGCGTTGTTTGCCGCGCGGCGGCTGGGTCGTGCGGTCAAATGGACTTCGACCCGCAGCGAAGCCATCACGGCGGATTGCCAGTCGCGCGACCACGAGTTTGCAGTGACATTGGGCCTTTCCGGTGACGGCGAGTTTGTTGGGCTGCGCGTCCACGTCGACTGGCGTCATGGCGCCTACTGGACCAGCCGCAGCCCCTGGGTCATGACCCAATACCTGCCACCCACCGTTGGCGGGGTGTATGACGTTGGACCGTTGGATTTGCGGTTACGCGGCCTGTTCTCGAACACAACCCCACAGTCCGCATACCGTGGCGTTGGACGGGTCGAGGCAACCTATCTGCTTGAAAGTACAATCGACGCGGCCGCCGTGGAGCTGGGTCTGGACCCCGCCGAGTTGCGCCGTCGTAACCTAGTTGCGCCCGAGCAGATGCCGTGGCGCGCCGCCGGCGGTGCGACTTATCACTCCGGCGAGTTTACGACCAATCTGGAGCAGGTGTTGGCGCTGTCGGACTGGACGACGTTTGCCGCACGACGGGAAAAGGCCAACGCCGCCGGTTTGCTGCGTGGTATTGGCCTCGCCATGTTCATCGAAAACGACGGTGGAGCCGTCAACGAATTTGCCTCCGTTCGCGCCACAGCGTCGGGTGAAATAGAGGTGCTGGCTGGTACCCAGGATTTTGGCATGGGTCACCAGACCGTGTTTGCGCAGGTCACGGCGGATGTGCTTGGCCTCTCGCCAGAACACGTGCATGTGCGCGAGGGCGATACGGATCTGATCCCGCGAGGTTCCGGGTCGCATGGATCGCGCTCAGCCCGCGTGGGTGGCGGGGCAGTCTATGACGGCTGCGTGCGTTGGCTTGAGCGGGCAATCGATGTCGCGAGCCAACAGTTGGAGGCGGCCAGCGAAGACATCGAATTCAACGGCAAGACCCGTGAGTTTGTGGTCGCTGGTACCGACAAGAGCGTCACGCTGGCCGCGTTGGTAGCAAGCGGAGAGGACTTGCAGGTTGATCATGAATTTGTTACCACCCGGCCCGCGTATTCCAACGGCGCACAAGTGGTGGAGGTTGAGATCGATCCCGAGACTGGAGTGTCTCGCATCGTCAACCACGTGATCGTCATGGACGCAGGCGTGCTGTTGAACCCGTTGATCGTGGATGGCCAGATGCATGGCGGCATGGCGCAAGGTCTTGGTCAGGCCAAGCTGGAAGATGTGGCATACGACGCCGATTCGGGCCAGACGCTAAGCGGCAGCTTTATGGATTACACCCTGCCTCGGGCTGACGACCTGTCCGATTTTGTAATCGCCTACAACGAGGTGGTCGAGAGCGACAATCCTCTTGGGGTCAAAGGTGCCGGTGAAGGCCCAACCAGCGGCGCGCCGGCGGCATTCATGAATGCGGTGCGCGATGCGATTCACAGCGGCGGTGGCAACGCCGAGCAAATCACAATGCCAGCCACCTCCGAGAAAGTCTGGCGGGCGTTGAACTCGGGCAATTCCTGAGCCGTATACGCTGCAAGGCCCGGGCGGGCCGTACACCAGCGAGACGCCCGGGCAACTCGGCGGTCATCGCCACAACCCTGTCTACAGTCACCTTTGACCTTCTCGACGAAGCGTCCGCTTTCGTCCATCCCCACCCACACGCCGCAGTTTGCATAACAGAGATTGCAGGCAGTTGGAGTCTAATCAGGTATGAATCGATTACCGTATCGGACCCGAAGCAATAAATGGATATGCGCCCGAGGATGTCATGCGATTCTTGCGCGTGGAAGACCATCGAAAATGGATGACGAGCCGCGTCGGTGGGCGAGCCTGTGAGCATTACATACGACATTGCTATTGCCGGCTGTGGCCCGGCCGGACTCAGTGCAGCCGTGGCGCTACACGATGATGGTCACCGCGTCAGCCTGTACGACAGCCTGGCGGCGCCGGAACCCATCGGCTCCGGCCTGTTGCTGCAGCCAACCGGGCTCGCCGTGGCGCGGTCGCTAGGCCTGGAGTCCGCGTTACGGGCATTCGGCACGCCGGTGGACCGTCTGTTTGGGCTCGCAACTCCGAGCCACCGCGTAGCACTGGACGTCTCGTACGAAGCACTCGGAGAAGGCGCGCATGGGCTTGGCATTCATCGCGGCGCATTGTTCCAGGTGTTGCTGAACGCCGTGCTGGAGCGGGAAATCCCGTTTGTGACCAACTTCTCGGCGAGCGCCGTGGCAGACGCCGGCGACGGGCGTTACCGGTTGATGGCTGCGGACGGACAGCGAAGTGAGCCGTGTGATCTGGTGGTGAATGCAGCCGGCACGCACTCGCCGCTGAGTGGCGGCCGGCGTGTGCCGCTGCGCTTCGGCGCGCTGTGGGCGACGCTCGACTGGCCGGACGAGGGTCCGTTCGAGCCCACATGGCTGCAACAGCGTTATCGGCGCGCCGAAGTCATGATTGGTGTGTTGCCGGTTGGCCGCATTACACAAGACGGCCCACGTAAGGCGACCTTCTTCTGGAGCCTGGAAGTGGACGACTACGCTAGGTGGCAAGCTGACGGCCTGGACGCCTGGAAATCACAGGTGCTCGAGATCTGGCCCGACACGGCTACGCTGCTCGCGCAGATCGAAACACAGGACCAGATGACGCTTGCCACCTACGCACACCGCACCCTGTGGCGGCCACACGCCCCTGGCACCATACACATCGGGGACGCGGCACATTCAACCAGCCCACAGTTGGGTCAAGGCGCCAACATGGCTTTGCTGGATACTGCAGCGCTCCGCATGGCGCTCGCACGCCATGCCAATCTGCCTGCGGCGCAACGGTCCTACGCACGCCAACGGCGCTTCCATGTGCAGCTGTACCAGTCGATGAGTCTACTGTTGACGCCGTTATTCCAATCGCGCGGTCGACTACTTCCCGGCTTGCGCGACTTTCTGTCGAAACCAGTCACGTATATTCCCGGCGTACCGTGGCTACTGGCGTGCGCCGTTGCGGGAAAACTCGGCCTCTTTCGCTGACTTTGTGCGCCGTCCGATTGGCGCGAGCTTCATGACCAAACAACCGCGCTCCGGACAACCGGGCTCCGGTCGCCGATATCCGTTCCGCAGAATAGGAATGCGGCTTGCGGTACGTCGAACGTCGATGTGAGAGAGTTCGCGGAACAGCTGCCGAGGTTAACGTTGCGCCCCGCGAATCAACTGCCCCGGACGCGCGCCGGTCAACTCGCCGTGCTCCGAGACCACCGTGCCGGAGACGATGGTGGCGTCGTAACCATGCGCTTCCTGAATCAGGCGACGACCGCCTGCCGGCAAATCATTCACCATCCGCGGCAGGCGTACTCCAATGTTGTCGAAGTCGACGACGTTGATATCGGCTTTGGTGCCAACCGCCAGGCGACCGCGATCATGCAGGCCGAAGTAGGCGGCGTTATCTGAGGTCTGGCGTTTGACCAGCCATTCGAGTGCCAGTCGATCGCCGCGTGTGCGATCGCGCCCCCAGTGGGTCAGCAGTGTAGTGGGCATGCTGGCATCACAGATGACGCCACAGTGTGCACCACCGTCGCCGAGGCCAACCAATGTGTTGGGGTGTTGCATCATTTCGCGGATGCTCTCGCTGTCGCCGTCGCCGTAGTTGACGATGGGGAAGAAGAACAGACGCGTGCCGTCACCTTTGGATAACAGGTCCAACGCCATGGCTTTGGCGTCTACACCCGCTTTTTCGGCGAGCCCCGCGACACTCGCCTCGTAGCCCGGTTCGTAATCCATCGGCTCGGACATCGGGAACAGCTTGTGGAAGTCTTTGATGACGGTTTTCATCAGACCGGATTTGGGCTGTTTGACCTCATCCAGTATGGCCTGGCGGCGGCCCGGTTCGCGCAGTGCTGCGGCCAGTTCCGCCGGTGGCAGATGTTTCACTTCGCGATAGCCGCTGTAGGCGACAAACGGATGCAGCGAACACTGCAAGCCCATCAACAAGCCAATCGGCCGGGAGGAAACCTGCGCGCGAATGTCGATGCCGTCTGCCGCGGCAGCAGCCGTTCGGGCCAACATGCGGCGCCACTTGTCACCTTCGTGATCCCAGCGTGTCAGCAGATACCAAAGAGGTCGTCCGGACTCCTGCACGATACGACGCATCCAGGCCATGTCAGCGTCTTCGTCCTCAAAGTCCGAGATCATGCCAAACGCACCGGCACCGGCACGGCCCATGCCGCGGGCAATCCCGACAAGTTCTTCCGGCGCCGCGAAGGTGCCGGGGACCTGATCGCCTTCCGAGGTCCGGTGTACGTACGTACGCGAAGTCGTAAAGCCAAGAGCGCCTGCGCGAATCGCCTCCTCGGTCAGGTCTGCCATGCGGGCGATATCGTCTGCCGTGGCATCTTCGTGATTCGCTGCACGCTCGCCCATGACGTACACCCGTAGCGCGTGATGTGGCATTTGCGCCGCAACGTTCATCGTGCGTGGCATGGCGGCCAGTGCGTCCAGGTACTGCGGGAAACTCTCCCAGTTGTACTCGAGCCCTTCCGCCAGCGCGCTGCCGGGGATGTCTTCAACCCCTTCCATCAGGCTGATCAGGTAATCGTGTTGATCCGCCTTGGCGGGTGCAAATCCAACCCCACAATTGCCCATCACGACCGAAGTGACGCCGTGCCATGCGGATGGCGTCATATCAGCGTCCCACGTAGCCTGTCCGTCGTAATGGGTGTGGCAATCCACCCATCCAGGCATGACCAGGCGGTCTGTAGCGTCAATTTCGCGCTTGCCCTGGCTGGCGACACGGCCAACGGCACTGATGCGCCCATCGTCGACGGCAACGTCGGCTGAGTATCGTGGCTTGCCGGTACCATCGATGATGGTACCGCCGCGGATGACTATATCGTGCATGTTCTTCTTCCGTTCGGGTGCCGGCTGCTGCTCAGTATAAGCGGGATGGACCGCCGTTGTTCTAACGTAGTGTTGCCGTTGGTTAAATGGCGAGTCACGGAGTAGCCCAGGGATGCGCGACTGGGATCGTTGGTTCGAACGATACGGTCTGGCGGGCTACGCGAAACTATTTGCGGAATATGATATCGATGCAGAAATCCCCCCAGAGCCGAACGACGAAGAGCCGACTTCGCTTTGTATTTCGCTCGACCATCGCCGCACGCTCCAGAAACTGCTGCGTGGGAGCGCGGATACCGTCTCGATAACGGCCAGAAAGCTGCGCGGGCGCCACTACGCACCTGTTACAACACGTTCCAGGAAGGCTTTGAGTCACCAGACCTGCGCGCTGCGCCAGGCGAACCCGTAATTCGCTGAGACCAGTAGGCCCCTAGACGTCGAGGAACGTCACCTTGCCCGTCTCCAACGAATACTCCGCGCCGACGATCTGCAGCCCGCTCTGCACTGCGTGGCGCGTGAGAATAGGTGAGTCCTGGCGCAGATGGTCGACAGCAGACTGGACGTTCGCGCGCATGGACTGGTGGATCAGCATGTCAGGGTCAGCGGCATGTTCGGAGTCGAGCAACGGCCGGATGCCAGGTTCCATATGTTCGATCAGGGTTTTTAGCGCCTCGCTCGGATACTCACCTGGCGCGCGCAGTTGATCGATGGTGGCTTTGATAGCGCCGCAGCTTGAGTGTCCGAGCACAACTACCAGTCTAGACCCGAACATCTCCACAGCGAACTCGACGCTGGCCAGTTGGGATGGCATGACGATGTTGCCCGCCACCCGCACGACAAACAGGTCGCCCAAGCCCTGATCAAACACGGTCTCAACAGGCACGCGCGAGTCCGAACAGCCGACGATGATCGCAAACGGCTGCTGGCCTTCAGCCAGTTCGGCGAGGCGCATCGGGCTCGCCAGGGTTTCGACGCTGCGCACCCCCGAGGTGAATCGTTGGTTACCTTCGCGCAGTCGCTCCAGTGCTTCTTGTGCGGTCGTCATCTAACAGTTGCGTGTCCATGGAAGTCTGGTGGGTCCGAGCGATCAGCGCCGGTACTCTTCGCCTTTGCGGTCCAGCATGTGCATCAATGGCTCCCATACCTTCACGCCGCCCGGCTGTTTATTGGGCACGTCGCCGTCAGAAAACAACCCTTCGACCATCCGTTGGTCCAACAAAATCGGTTTCTGACCAGATGCCAGCACATCCACCTGGATTTTGCAGGCCATCTCCAGATAGTAGAGATAGTAGAAACACTCGGCCGCAGTGCGGCCAACGGCCAAAATGCCGTGATTGCGCATCATCATCAGAAAATGTGGGCCGAGGTCACGCCCCAAGGCAGCACACTCCTCAGCTTCGCTCGTCACATCCTGATAATCGTGGTAAGTCACCGTTGGCAGGATCACATTGGCGTGCTGCGATAGCGGCAGCACACCACATTCCATGCACGATACGGCTGCTCCCGCGCGGGTATGCGTGTGCGCAACAAACTGCACATCCGGGCGTGCCGCGAGTACGGCAGAGTGAATCAGCTGCCCGGCGATATTCGGCGGCGCATGACCTTCAACCACGTTGCCGTCCATGTCCATCTTCAGCAGGTCGGACGCGCAGACTTCGTCCATCAGCAACAGGTCGGGCTTGATTAGATAGTGATCTGGCTCTCCTGGCACACGCGCAGTCAGATGCGTGTAGATGAGATCCGTCCAGCCAAAATGTGCGTACAAACGATGAAAAGCGGCAAGGTCACAACGTACCTGCCATTCGGCCATGGAACACGTTTGCGAGAGGTCTTTGATGGTGGCAGACATGTGTAGATCCTCAATGGTTTGGCAGTGCGTACCTGAAGGATAGCTTGTGACCCGGGATCACCAGTAGCCCGGGATAACCAGACCGCCTGTCAGGTTCAAGCGGGCGCCAGCCTCGCACCAGGTGGCGCGTCGCGACCCAGGCGCCACAATAACGCGCTCACCAGCGCCATATTGATAAGCCCCGATATCACCGCCGCGCCAAACGGCCAGACGTAATCACCGGATAGATCAAACAATACTCCGCCCTGATAACCGCCCAGACCCATTCCGATCCAACCAAACATGGTCATGACTCCCATGGCGATACCGCGGCGATGGATGGGAGTGAGTTCGCGCACCGAGACCGTGACACTGGTCATGACCCCGCTGTAGCCAAGCCCGAACAGTACGGACATTGCATACATCCAGTTGACGGAGTCGATCTGGGTGAACCAGAACACCATGGCAGTCTGGATGGTGGAGCCCACCAGCAGCGTACGGATGCCACCAATGTAGTCGGCCAGTTTGCCGTACAAAATGCGTCCGACGATAGCCGTCATACCGATCAGCGCAAACACCGTTGCGGCTTCGTCTTGCGCAAAACCTTTGTCCAGCGCCATCGAGGCAACGTGCACGACCGGTGTGGACATCGTGATGCAGCAAAAGATGGTCGCGACACATAACCAACCGACAATGACGGTAGGGCTCAACGAGGTGCTGGTTGTGTCGGCGCGTGCGGCGGGCGCCTGTGCGCGTTCCAATGCCCGTGCATGGCCTGGCGGTACACGGATTAGAACGCACAACGCCAGCAACGCGACGCCAAAGATCAGGCCTAAGGTCACGAAAGCTTCGCGCCAGCCCTGCACGACGATCAGGAAGCTGGTCGAAAACGGCACCAGCGACTGTCCGGCAGCCTGGCCAGCCGTCGCAAGGCCAAGCGCCAGGCCTTTGTTTTTCGAGAACCAGTAGCCGACGTTGGTGATGAGTGGCGTGAAGATCGCGCCGGCGCCAAAGCCGCCTAACAGCGCAAACAGCAGGTACAAACCAAGCTGTGTGGACACGTTCGAAAGCAGATACAACGCGCCCGCCATGACAACCACGCCAAAGGCCACAACGGGCCGCGTGGACAAGCGGTCGGCCAGGTAACCCATGATGACCCCGCCAATACCCGTCGCGATGACGCAGACGGTGTATGCAAACGCGACATCGCCGCGCGGCCATCCCAGATCGGCGCTGATGGGCACAATAAACATGCCAATAGATGTGGGCACGCCCACAGCGATGCCGTTGAACAGCGCAGCGATGAACACCATAACCCAGCCGTAACCGTATTCTTTTTCTTGCATGCCTGGCGTTCCGCTCACGACCGTCAGCCCGCTTGCGAAGGCGACACTTGCAGGCCCAACTCGTTCATCAATGTTGCCGCTTCAACCAGGTCGGGATATTCAAACCTGTCGGTGAATCGATCGTAAACCAGTCGAATCAGTTCTGAAAACGCCGTAGCACCCACCAGATCCAAAAACATGACGGTCATCTGGCGGTGTTGCGCGCCCGCCGGGGTCGGAACGGCCACAACCGTGGGAATTACATTATCCGTGGCAGTCTGCGCGGGCGTTTACCCGCGATATTCGCCACCGCGTTGGCGTTCGTGGCCGCCATCAACGCTGTCACTGGCTCGCCGATACCACCCGGAGCTTCGCCGTCTGCAAAGAAGTTCATTTTGGCTCCATCGTCGCGTGCGGCACGTACGACAACTCGCACATGGCCTCAACGTTCTTGGCCGCGGCTTTAATCGCAGTGGTGGCGGCACACAACTCCTCCGCGATGCTTTCAGAGCCCTAGCTGGCTCCGTTACCTTCGTCCAATTCGATGGCAACCGCTTCGAGGCCTTTACGCGCGTGCCAGTAGGTAACCGCAACAGCCGCAACGCCGGAGCTGATGTGCACAACGTCTTCGACGCTAGGCATCGACTTGGCATTGGAGCCGTCGAAGCTCTTGAACTTGCCGCCGAACACCAGACTTTGCGCCACCGCTGCAATCATTATGCCGGGTGCTTGTACGTCGATACCAAATTCGGCAGTACCGTTGACTTTCAAAGGCGTGTCAAATCGTTTGACCGATTTACCCACGTACTTGAAGTTGCTGGCACTCTTGAGCGAGTGTCCGCAGCCAGCTCACCATAAGAAGCTTTTTTGCCATCCTGTCCGCGCACGTGCGCATCTCCCGCGATACATGCCGACTCGGACACGCCACACTTCTTCGCCGCAGCCTGGATTAACACAATACGGGCCTGAGCGCCGGCTACACGTAAACGGTCGTAGGCTTCGCGTACGGAGGTTGAGCCACCCGTCAGCTGCCCGCCAACCAGCATGTTGATGTAGTGCTCACCAACCGGTGCCATCTCCACTTTAATCTTGTTGATGTCGACACCCAGCTCTTCAGCCAGCAGCGTCGGCAACGACGTGTAGACGCCTGGCCGATCTCGGAACGCGCACACATCAACGTGACAGTGTTGTCGCTACCGACATGCACCCACGGGTTGGGCATGATGCCGCCGTCAGCCGCCTACGCGGCACTCATGACATCACGCTCCTTTGTTGCCAGCGGCTGTGTGGATGGCTGCGCGGATACGCGAATAGGTGCCGCAACGACAGACGTTGCCAGACATGGCCGCGTCGATATCGTCGTCGCTGGGTTTGTCGTTGCTGGTCAGTAGTGCGCTGGCACTCATGATCTGACCGGACTGACAGTAGCCGCACTGCGGCACATCGTGTTGAATCCAGGCTGCCTGGACACGCGCGCCAACGTCGGTCGAACCGATGCCTTCGATTGTGGTGATGGAATTGCCCGCAGCCGCCGACAACGGCGTGCTGCAGGAACGAATAGGCTGACCGTCCAGATGCACCGTGCAGGCGCCACACAAGGCCATGCCGCAACCAAACTTGGTGCCGGTCATGCCCAATTCATCACGGATAACCCACAACAACGGGGTATCCGGTTCGGCGTTTGCTGTCACCGTTTTGCCGTTGATTTTCAAACTGATACTCATTGGCTCTCCTCCTCCAATGACCGCGAAGGGCGCGCTCATGGATAATCTGGTAACGGTGCGCGTCAAAGATGGTCTCTTCAAAACCATGGACGACGACAAAGCCGACGCGACTCTCGCGGAAGTACACCGCTTCGAGCGGTACCGCGTCCGGCATCCGGATTCGCAACTTGTATGGACGGGTTACGCGCACCCGGTGTCATAACAGTCTGGGTGCGGCCATATTGGCTTCAGAGACTACTCGGACCCGAGGCCTTTTATAGCCGACGCCTCGAACCCGAGGACACATCGCCTTACAAACTGTGACCACAGTAAACCTATGCCACCTCGGGAACAGTGATGCGGTGCATGTGGCGCCTGTGCCGCGGCCACTCATAATCGAAAGAGGCTAGATGCTGGACCGCGCAGTTATCCCATAACAACAAATCCCCTTCGTGCCAGCGATGGGTGAATTGATACTGCGGTTGGTAGACGGCGCGCGCGAGTTGTTGCAGTCGCGGTAGTGCCAAGCTGTCATCCAGCCCAACCACGTGAGTACATTCGCCCTCGTTCACGAAGATATAACGCCGACCCGTCTCGGGGTGCACGCGCACAAGCGGGTGCACCGCGTCCGGATGCTCATCATCTTGATCGCGGTCGTGTTGTTCGCCCGTCGCGATCGCGCGGCGACGCCCGCCCACTTCGTGAATCGCTTCGTGGCTCGCCGCCCACCGTTTGGTCTCTGCCGGGAGGTCGTCAAACGCCGCCCAGGCACTCGCAAAATGCGTATCGCCGAGCGCAACACCATCTTCAATCGGTACCTCCAACGCATAGAGGAGCGTCACGGCGACCGGCGTTTGCATATAGGAGCCATCGCTATGCCACACGCGCCCGGCATCGGCGTAACCAATATGTCTGCCATCTTCGATGATGTTCGAAATGAGCATGACCTGTTGATGCTCAGGGTGGGAATATTGCGTCTTGAAATGCACGTCCGGTTCGCCAAACAAGCGTGCGACGCGCAGTTGATCTTCAGGCTGAAGCGTCTGGTCACGAATGCAGATGACACTGCGTTCGTAGAAAAACCGCTTGAGCGCAGTAGCGGTGCTCTCCTCCAACGGCTGACTCAGATCCAGGCCAAGTACATCGCCGCCCACCAGGTCTTCGGAAGGTACAAACTGGACATTGTTCTGGCTCATGTGACGCGCCCTCTCGTCTAATCCACAGCTCGCGAGCCGGTAACGCAACAACGCTGGCGTTGGCCCAGGTCAAGCTGATTGTTAGATTAACAAACTCACATACGACCTTAAGCGGGTTCGCTCTTCATGCCCCAGTATCCTACGCGCACGGTCGCGCATGTTGTCTTCGATGGGTTCACGACTCTGGACATGTACGGGCCCGTGCAAGCTTTTGCCAGTTGCCGCACGCCGGATGGAAACGGCGGATGGCATCGTTTTTTTGACCAGATAACCATCGGCGTCGACGGTCAAGCCGGGCAAAACGCCAAGGCTGGCGAAGGCCCTTCAACCGCCATGGACTTCGGCTACGACAACGCGCCTGATTTTGACATCCTGCTGATACCAGGTGGATTTGGCACGCGCGCCGTGGTCACCAATGAGTTGTACATCGCCCGCGTAGACGCCTTGTGTGAGCGTGCCAGTATCATCGCAACGGTATGCACCGGGTCCGTCGTGCTCGCAGCAACCGGCAGACTCGACGGGCGGCCTGCGACCTCCAACAAAGTCGCCTGGGACTGGGTAACCTCACAAGCCCCCGATGTGCTGTGGCAGCGTCAGGCGCGTTGGGTTGACGACGGAGACATCATTACCTCGTCAGGCGTGTCGGCGGGTATAGACATGTCGCTCAGTGTGATCGCGCGCGAGCTGGACCGCGAAGTAGCTGAGACTTCGGCTCGGTTCATGGAGTACATCTGGCATGACGACCCCGACAACGATCCATTTGCCTGACACCCTGTCCCAAACCGAGCGTTTGGCATGACCGGAAAATCGACGACACCGGTATCGTTCGGGCGGGCGAACTGGCGTGCGTAATAGCGCAAGAGTCAGGCGAAGCATAGGTAGGCTAACGGCAAGCTTGGTCTGGCTGGCCACGCCGGTGCAGTTGCGTGACACTTGACAGGATGCGTGCCTGGGGGCACACGAGAGTATGATGCGCATCGGTCCTGCGGATACTTGCCCAGTCGAGCGTTTTCGCCGACCGGCTGCGGTGCCGTTCCTGCACCTACCACCTAAAATTGGGGAAACCTGTTCCCGGAACCACTAAAGAATGATTGCAGCCGCCCTCGATTGGGGTTCCAGCAGCCTGCGCGCGTATCGCTTCGACGAAGCCGGGCAGTGTGTACAGACCGACGCCCGCGACGCCGGCATCAAGTTTGTCAGCGAAGACGGCTTCGAAGACGTTTTTCGTGAGCTGACGAGTGCGTGGACACGCACTGGAGACCGTGTGCTGTTGTCGGGGATGATCACGAGTCGCAACGGTTGGATCGAGTCGGATTACCTGCCCTGCCCGTTGCCGCTCACCCAACTCCTGGACGCCGGCACCCGTCTGGCACTCGACGGCCTGGACCTGGTGTTCCTGCCAGGCGCCCGCCAAGACGCACCCGCAGACGTGATGCGGGGAGAAGAATTGCAGCTGTTGGGGGCTAGCAGCGTTTATGGTGATGGGGTGTACATAACACCCGGCACCCATTCCAAGTGGGCACGGATCACGAGCGGCGTACTGGAACAGTTCCGTACTATTCCGACTGGAGAAGTGTTTGATATCTTGGTCAAACACTCGCTGATTGGTGCATTGACGAGTGATGGCAACTGGGATGAGGCGGCTTTCCTGGCGGGTGTTGAGCGAGGCAACCAGCTGGACTCGGTCCTGAGCGATCTGTTCACGACCCGCTCGGGCGTCCTGTTGCAGCAGTACTCGGAGGCATTCGCATACGCCTGGCTTTCCGGGCTGCTCATTGGCCGAGAAATCAGGGAAGGCCTCGCGACGCTAGGTGATCAAGGCGCAAGGCTGACGCTGATTGGCTCAGCACCGTTGTGCGCGAACTACCTGAAGGCGTTGTCGTACCTGCAGCTGGACGCCCATGCAGCGGAACACGACGTTACGTTGAGCGGTTATCAGCAGATCATCGCGCACGTCACGACCTGAGCGAACCGTCTCTGGAGCGCGGAGGACCCACCATGAGCACACACCATCAGCGTTGGCTGCGCGCATTCGAGAATTTACCGCTCATTGCGATCCTCCGCGGCATCACGACCGAAGAATGCGTGGACGTCGCAGCCGCCTTGGTGAAGGCGGGATTCCACATTCTGGAAGTGCCGCTCAACTCGCCGGATCCACTGACCAGTATCAAACGTCTGGCCACAATCTACCCCGACCTGATGGTAGGTGCGGGTACCGTACTGGACGCAGATAGCGTGCACGCTTGTGCCTCCGCCGGTTGTCAGCTGGTAGTCACACCCAACTTTGATGCCGATGTGGCCGCCGCCGTAGGCACAACGGACATGATCTATTGCCCTGGCGTAGCGACCCCAAGCGAAGCATTCGTGGCGCTCAAAGCCGGCGCCCATGGGCTGAAGCTGTTCCCGGGTGAAATGGTGACGCCTGCGGTTGTCAAAGCTATTCGGGCCGTACTGCCGCCGGCGACCACGCTGATCCCGGTAGGGGGCATCTCACCCAATAACATGGGCGACTATCTGGCCAGCGGCGCATCGGGGTTTGGCATCGGATCATCGTTGTACAAACCCGGCCGCTCCGCCAACGAGGTTGGCACACTGGCGCGCGAGTTGGTCGCACGATATCGGGAGCAGGTTTAGGGGTCGGGCGCCCTGTCGTCATCAGGGAAGTCGGCGAATACATCGCGCACGCGCCTCGATACCCATAAGAACCACAGACACCACCCTGATAACACCAGCAGAATCGGCGACACGATCGTCATACGAGACGACTCGCTCAGCACCAGACTCATCAACGCCACCGATGCGTTGGCAACCGAACTGGTTAGTAACCAGGTACGGCCGTTGTGCCATGCCCGACGCACCAGCGCGCGCCTGGCCGTCGCATCCACGACACGACGACGACCAATACGGCCGGCAGGGCAGCCAGCGCATCCACCGCAAACCAGATTCGATCCGGATACACCAGATCGATCGTGCCCATTCGATTGCCCATCTGTGCAAACGACATGACCATGACGATATAGGGGCGCATCAAGAACGCGATGACCAGCCATATCACGAGGCCTGGTTGCAGGCACATGTGTTTGTCGAAGTCGTTTAACCCGTAATGGTGACCCGCCAGGTATTTGCTCTCAAGCGGATCGCGCATCACCGAGACCAGAAATTAGCCAAACGTTAAACATTGCGCGCCTGATACCACTCCACCGTCCTGGCCACCCCGGTCGCGATGCTGGTGCGCGGGACGCCAGGGAAATCGCTACGTAACTCACCTTCGTCAATCGTGTCGGTCACCGGCAAAACGAAACCGCCACAATCGAGCTCGGCATGCGGTATGTGGTGCCTGATGGCATCGATCCAAGACTCCATCGTCGCCACCTCGCCGACGATGCTGTATGTCTTCGCGCCGGATAGCGTGCGCGTAGCAGCTTGCACGTAAGCGCTGACCAGGTCTTCCACAAACAACATGTCCGTGCTGCCCGAGAATGGAATCGTATAAGCCTCGCCGCGGGCAGCAGCGGCGATCGCCAATGTTGGGCCGGCAGAGATACCAACCTCCCGACCCGGGCCATAGACCACCAGTGGACGGTAGCCGGCGCTGGCGATGCCGTGGCTCTGCGCATAGCAACGCGCGACGCCCTCCATCGCCAGCTTCCACACGCCGTAGAGCGTAACCGGAAACGGATGCAGCCCGTCGTCAGGGCCGTACACGCTCGCGCTGCTCATGTACAACACGTGGCGCATCCCGTGTGCCAAGGCGGCTTCGAACACGTTGATGGTACCGGCTACATTTACCGCTAATCCACGGTGCGGGTCTTCGGCGCATGCCGGCGTCAGCAACGCCGCCAGATG
>CEUN01020514.1_pt1 | contig 14868 bp, 12 predicted proteins | sample 361501 | NCBI WGS metagenome assembly CEUN01 (sample SAMEA2622801, study PRJEB7988) | marine metagenome | biome: marine biome (ENVO:00000447); feature: marine epipelagic mixed layer (ENVO:xxxxxxxxx); material: "saline water (ENVO:00002010), including plankton (ENVO:xxxxxxxx)" | depth 120 m | reverse complement strand
ATCTTTCTAATAACCCTAACGGCATCACGGGGTGTTGCATAACCACAATTAGCATCAACACATAAATCAATGTTGTCACCGACTACCATCCTGACACGCTCGACTATTTCGACGTCTCTAGTTGGGTCAACTCCAACCTTTATTTTGATAGTCTTTATCCCTTCATCAACAACCTTCTTACATTCTTCAACAGCCTCCTCTATTTCGAGAAGTCCTATCGAGTGTGTTACCGGAATCCTATCACGAACTCTACCACCAAGTAGCTTCCAAACCGGAACTCCTAAGGTTCGACCAGCTAAATCGTAAGCGGCTATATCTACTGCAGCTTTAGCATATGGATAACCTTTTACAATTGCATCCATCCTTTGGTGCAGATCCGCAATATTACCAACTTCGCATCCAACTACGGTTGGAGCTAGATAATTCTCTACGATAAATTTAGTTGTCCCCGGGGACTCACCGAAATATCGACCGTAATCTCCGCCCCAGTCCTTCAATGCTGGAGCCTCGCCCCAACCGACAATTCCATTATCACCTGTCAACCGCACCAAAATATAACCACCTATCGGCTCAGTAAGGCCCGTCCACTTATGCTCACGCCTAGTAGGCAAAGATACATGGACTACTTCAATTTCTTTAATAGCAGGCATCGCAATATCCTATTCATTTGATATTCCTGAGGTTTGACCATTCCCTAACAAGTATCAAACCTCTATACAAAATATAACCTCTGAGGGTTTTTTTTTTTGTTTAAAGAGATAGATTATAGGTAATTATGAATTTGTACATAAAACCCACGACCGTTCAGGAAGCAGTCAATGCTCTTGCTGAAAATTCACTGTTGGTTTTAGCCGGTGGAACCGACTACTATCCTTCTCGTGTTGGAAGGCCGCTCGATGACGACATTCTGGACATCAATCATATTCAGGGGCTAAGGGGAATTTCTGAAAAAGAAGATTATTTTCGCATTGGAGCCCTTACACGATGGTCTGATTTAATTGAGAAAGATCTTCCCTCTTATTTTGGTGGATTAAAACTTAGTGCAATGGAGGTGGGTGGAAAACAGATACAAAATGCCGGGACTATAGCCGGTAATATTTGTAATGCTTCACCTGCTGCTGATGGAATACCTCCTCTTCTGTGCTTAAACGCTGAGGTAGAGCTCGAGTCTTTGCGTGGTAAACACTCGATGCCACTTGCAAAATTCCTTATGGGCAATCGAAAAACTCGCCGTGCTATCGATGAAATAGTAACCGGCCTTCGTATTCCGAAGCTAAAATATCCCGCTGATTCAACCTTTCTAAAGCTTGGATCAAGAAAGTATTTAGTTATTTCTATTGCAATGGTTTCTATGATTATCGAAAAACACAATGGAACAATTGCTAGCGCCCGTATTGCTGTCGGATCATGTTCAGCTGTTGCCAAACGTCTGCACTTACTTGAAAGAACTTTTTTGGGACAACCCATTTTACCCGGGATTTCTAAACAAATAACAGCCCAACACTTAAATCAATTATCACCCATCGACGATGTTCGCGGAACAGCTGAATACCGAAAAGATGCCGTACTCATACTTGTCCGTCGAGCTTTAGAACAATTAGTTTCCTAAAATGCCTAAATTTAAATTAAACGTTAATGGTAGGAAAAAAGTAGTTGAAGCACTGCCGGTAAAACGATTGGCAGACGTTCTGCGCAACGACCTAAATATGACCGGGACAAAAGTAGGGTGCGACGCAGGAGACTGTGGGGCGTGTACCGTGATACTTGATGGTAAACAGGTCTGCTCTTGCCTCGTGCCTTTGGCCCAAGCAGATGGCTGTAATGTCCTTACTATTGAGGGACTATCTAACGATGGTGACCTTAACGCTTTGCAAAAGGCTTTCCACCGTCACGGGGCCGCGCAATGTGGAATTTGTACTCCGGGAATGCTGATGGCTGCCACCGAACTTTTAAAGAAATACAATTTTCCAACCGAACAACAAATCTGTGATGCCCTCGGCGGTGTCCTTTGCCGATGCACGGGATATAAAAAGATTATAGACGCTATTTTGCAAATAAATGCTTCCTCTTCCATGACTATAGACGATCCCGAGCCTGGTGAAGCTGTCGGGGCTAGGATCGTTAAACTGGATGGTAGAGAAAAAATTAACGGTTCAGAATTGTATGGGGCAGATCAAGCGCCCAAGAATGCCTTATGGTTGCGCGTGATCAGGTCGCCTTACTGGAATGCGACCTTTTCATTTGGTGATCTGTCCTCATTTAAAGATAAATTCTCTGGACTTATTGATATTTTAACCGCCTCGGATGTGCCTGGGTTAAATGGCTTTGGAATTTACCCAGATGTTAAAGATCAGCCGGTCTTGGCTACCGGCTTCGTCCGGTATCGCGGTGAGGCAATCATGGCACTAGTCGGTGATTTGGAAACAATAGAGTCAATAAAAGATGAAGACGTACCAATTAAGTGGCAAGAGCAAGAGGCCTTGCAAGGTTTCCAAGCTCCGCTTTCTGATGATGCACAACAAATACACGACGATCGCCCCGGTAATATCTTAGCGAACGGTGAAGTTCTAAAAGGGAATATTGAGTCAGGTTTCAGAGAGAGCGATGTCATTTGTGAGGGATCTTTTGAGACGGGTTTTGTAGAACATGCTTATATTGAGCCTGAAGCTGGGTGGGCCCAACGCATTGGCAACCGGATGGAAGTAACAGTGACCACCCAAAGTCCATACATGGATAGAGATGAGGTCGCAATAATACTGGGAATTCCACCTGAAGATGTAAGAATTATCCCAACCGCTTGCGGTGGCGGCTTCGGTGGCAAACTTGACCAGACCGTACAACCCCTTGTGGCCATAGCTGCTTGGAAGCTCAACCAACCCGTGAGATGCACCTTTAACCGCCTGGAATCAATGGCGTCCACAACAAAACGGCACCCATCAAAAATTAATGCGCGATATGGCTGTGACAAGGAAGGAAAACTAAAAGCCTTTGAATTCAATGGTGATTTTAATACGGGAGCGTACGTATCATGGGGTTTAACAGTAAAAGATCGTGTGCCAATACATGCCTCCGGCCCTTACTTTGTTCCAAACATAAACACCAAATCCCGAGCTTTTTTTTCTAATGAAACTCCAGCAGGAGCCTTTAGAGGGTTTGGTGTTCCACAAGCAGCCATTGCCCATGACGCACTTATGGACATGATGGCCGAGAAAATTTCCATGGACCCCTTAGAATTTCGATATCTTAATGCCATTCGGAAAGGACAAGAAACATCGACCGGGCAAAAACTCAAAAGTGCGGGGCTGGATCAGTGCTTAGAAGTACTCCGCAAAGACTGGCGATCTTGGCGTTTAGAAGTGGAGGACCACAACTCTGAACAACCAGTTGTCCGACGTGGTGTCGGCATTGGATGTATGTGGTATGGTTGCGGCAATACTTCTATCGCAAACCCCTCCACGATGCATATAGCCATTAAAGTCGATGGGACGGTTACTCTTTACTCAGGTGCCCAGGATATTGGACAGGGGACAAACACAACTATGATGCAAGCCGCAGCTGACGGCCTTGGTATTGCGTTAAATCAACTGAAACTAATTACAGGCGATACCGATTTAACAGCCGACGCCGGAAAAAGTTCAGCATCGCGTCAGGCCTATGTTTCTGGCAATGCAGCTAAACTCGCCGGTGAAGATCTTCGGGGGCAAATATTACGGATGGCCAATGTCGGAGAGAAAGCTTCTATAAAATTTGATAGTGGTAAGATTACTGTTCAGGAAAAGACTAGTACCCATGTGATTAACCTGTCCTCCTTAGAACAAAACTCTCGGGGAGAGGTTTTTCGCGGAGAAGGTCAATTTGATCCTCCTACCGAACCCCTAGATCAATATGGGCAGGGGACACCCTATGGGACCTACGGCTTTGCAGCCCAAATAGCTGATGTTGCAGTCGACACTCAACTTGGCACTGTTAAAGTTCTCCGAATTGCTGCCGCTCATGATGTCGGCAAATCCCTAAACCCCCAACAGGTCGAAGGTCAAATTCATGGAGGAGTAGCTCAAGGTCTCGGCCTTGCGCTCATGGAGGAATTTATCCCTGGCAAAACAGAGAACTTACATGATTATTTAATACCGACAATTGGAGATATTCCTGATATGAAAACATTCATCATCGAAGACCCAGAACCCACGGGACCTTGGGGCGCTAAGGGTATTGGAGAACCGGCTCTTTGTGCAACGGCTCCGGCCATTTTTGGAGGAATTTATCAAGCCACAGGTGTCAGGGTCAACAAGGCGCCTTGCACGCCAGACCGTTTACTAAAAGCAATAAAACTCCAATTACAACAATTGGGTTAAGAATTATGCTTAGAGTTTTTTCAGTTATTATTATCTTTGGACTAAATTCGAGTAATTTGTTAGCGCAACACCACAAAATGGACGGTCATAAACATGACTACCAAAAAGGCTCTCACAATATAAAGGTAAAAGACTCATGGTCTCGTGCTTCAGTTAGCAAAAATGGAGTTGTTTATTTAACAATATATAACCACGGAAAATATAGCGAAAACCTATTGGGCGCCTCTGCCTCTGTTGCTAAAAAGGTACAGTTGCACACTCATAAATTGGAAAATGGCATTTTAAGAATGCGGCATCTAAAATCTATATCTATTCCATCTAGAAGTTTTCTGCACCTGAAACCTGGCGGTCATCATATCATGCTGATAGGTCTCATCAAAAAACTCAAAAAGGGTAATTCCTTTTCTCTCAAACTAAGGTTTGAAAAAGCAGGAAAAGTTCTTGTGAATGTTAACATTCGACATGCAGGTGCACTAGGTAATCAGTCCCACCACCACAGCCTGCCAACAACAAAACATCACAAACATTAAAATCTTAAGTTTTTATTATTAAATCAATTAGTTTATCCCCAAATAAGCTTGTTGTGCAATGTCCCCCAAGATCTGGAGTGCGAGTAGTTTTCGCCGCTAAAAGAGCGTCAGTTTTTTCGGACAGTGATTGAGCAGCTTCTAAATAATTCTTTTTACCAAAATGAGATCCAAGGTGCTCAAGCAACATCGCAGTGGAATAAATTATAGCAGCCGGATTTGCGGAATTCTTACCCGCAATATCTGGAGCAGAACCATGTGCAGCCTGTGCTATCGCATGATCAACCCCAACATTGATGGATGCCGCAAGTCCAAGTCCGCCGGCTAATTCTGCAGCTTCGTCAGATAAAATGTCACCAAACATATTTGTTGTAACTACCACATCAAATTTTTCAGGAGTTCTTACAAGAAGCGCCGCCATTGCATCGACAATAATTTTATCAAACTGTACATCACGAAAATCTTTTGAAACGGCCTCGACTTGTTCAAGAAACAAGCCACTATAATGGCGTAAAACATTTGCCTTATGAACGGCGGTTAGACGTTTGCGGCGCCTTCGAGCTAATTCAAACGCGGTAACCGCTATTCGTTTGCAGCCTTCCTTTGTCGCCTTTCCCACTGCGAGAGCTAAATCAGGCGTAGGCATGAATTCTCCGGTACCAACCACCATATTGCGGTCGGCATAGAACCCTTCTGTGTTTTCACGAACAATAATTAAATCCATTTTTTTAACATGCGCCGGAACACCATCACGGACCTTACTAGGTCGAATATTTGCGTACAGATCAAAATTTTTTCGGAACCAGGAAGAAATATTGATGCCACCCTCTGATTCGGATGGATAGTCCTCTGTAGAAGCAGGTCCGAGAACGACGCCATCGGCACTATTAGCCATTTTTGCTACTTCCTCAGTAATTGTTACACCCTCTGATTTGAGGCTGGAAAGTCCTACATTTTGTCGGTTTAAACTGAGACCAAGAGAAAATTTCTTATTCAAGACCTGAAGTGACGCTTCCGCAACTGATACTATTTCCGGCCCAATTCCATCACCAGGTAAAATAAGAATTTTCATAATCTGATCTTCACTGAATTAATCATATTTGAGTCTTCTAACATCTTGTGTGTAAAAATAATTAAGTAGGATTAACTGATAAAAATGGTAAATGTTCCCTTTAGCTATAATTTAACTAGCAAAAATAGATTTTTTTACCTTTTTACGCTTACGCCTTTTTGATGAGGAACCACCCTTGCCTTTATCCATCCGAGAAAGGATAGCATAACGTTCTTTATGCTCTGCTGCATTGCCGTATTGAGCAGCTAATGTCATAGCTCTGCGCAAATATAGGCCAGCATCATACTCATCGGTAAAACCGATAGCACCGTGCATCTGAATGACGGATTTAGTTACTGAAACAACAGCCTCCGACGCCCTCGTCTTCACCGCAGCCACCATAGCCCTATTACCATTTCCTGAGTCAAACGCCTCGCAAGCCTGATATAGAAGTGACCGTGTTAATTCAATTTCTATTTGATTATTCACCGCACGATGCTGCAAAGCCTGGAAACTCCCAATCGGATGACCAAATTGCTCACGGGTTTTCATGTAACTTGTAGCGAGCTCCAGAGCTTGCTCCATAACTCCGAGCATCTCAGCGGAAACCCCCAACAGCATTCGGTCATGTATATTTGCCGCAAGGGCCTCACCCTGCCTGACTCCAGAAATCAGTAATTCATCAGCCATGAGCGTTACTTCGGAAAATTCAAGTGTGCCATGAGCTGTACCATCAACCGAACGTGATATTTTTATATTGAGGCCACGGGTATCTTGAGGAACAATTATTAATATAATTCCGTCAGAGGTATTAGCGTCAACTATGAAGCCATGAGCGGCATCTGAAAATGGCACACCCCGACGTACTCCAGTCAGTTGGTATCCATAATGATAATGTTCTGCGAAAATTCGTTCACGCTTCTCATCGGGTACCAGCGGATCCTGCAGGACCGGTATTAAAATATTTTCACCTGTAACCACCTTATTTAGCGCCTCTTCTGTACTCGCTCCGGTAGCGGCCTGACCGACTCCAACCGCGCGTGCGGCAGCGGCCAAAGCAGCAACGGGTTCGGTTAACAGGCCCCTTCCAGCTTGCTCTAGGACTAGAGCGAGTTCTGTAACACCGAGGCCTAGCCCACCTGACTTTTCTGGAACCATTAAAGATAACCAGCCCGCTTTGGAGATAGTTTTTAGGCGGCTGTCGTCAAACCCTGGTTCTGTGTTGCGTAAATTACGGTGTTTACCTGCACCGCCACAGCGTTCCACGAGTTTTTCGGCACTTTCTCTTAATAATTTCTGATCTTCGTTTAAAACAAGTTCCATTAAATCAGTCCATCTTTTTTGCATTCAATACAACAAGAGCATCTAGAGCAAAAGCTCCCTCACCAACGGGCATTGCCACGAATGGATTGATATCGACGGACTCTATTGTATCAGAGTTATCCGCGGCTAACCGACCTACCGCAACAATGGCGTCGATTATGGCTTCACGATCATAAGGATCATTCCCTCGGTAACCATCGATCATCTGCCCGGCACTTGTGTCATAAATCAACTTTTGTGCGCACTCACGGCTCATACCGGGGCTACAAAATGAAACATCTTTAATTATTTCTAACCACACACCACCTAAGCCAAACATAATAACGGGGCCCATCTCGGCGTCATTCTGGATACCCAACACTAACTCCAAACCCTTTGGTATAGCTTGAGCAATAAGCCAGCCCTCAAGCTTTAATGCCGGGTCAAACTTTTCAACGTTTAAAGCAATCGTTTCACATGCTCTCTTTACCCCAATCGTATCTTCAATGTTAAGTATAACTGCTCCAGCATCAGACTTATGGGTCATAGAGGCAGAAACACCCTTCACCACTAATGGAAAGCCAATTTCATTCGCTATATTTTCTGCTTCGTTGGTAGTATTCGCGAACTTTTCAATCGGAATTTGGAGCCCGTAAGACGATATAATTTCCTTCGACTTTATTTCGTTAAGTGCAAACGGTTCATTATTTGATGCATTTTTAAGTGATTCTAAAATTATTTTATTATTTTTATGCTTAATCAAATTCGGGTTTTTATTAGAATCTCTAATTGTATCTCTGTAGTTGAATGCGGATCGAAGAGCCCTGAAGGCCCTATCTGGTTCGTTCAGAACCGGAATGTTAGGAAATTTTTTTCGTTCCTCCCTACTAAATGTCGTTAAATCACTAGAGGTCGGGGATATCAGTCCTATAGGCTTTCCACCTTTGCTGAGAAAATTTTTCTGGAAACCAATCATCGTATCCAGCACACGCTGGGTTCTCCTTTTATTAGCGTCATTGATGCCTTCGCTCGGCGGCAAGTCTTCCTGAAATAAAATCATCCCAATATTTGAATCGTTTTGTATCGCTGTAACCATATCCATGATAGTTTCAAGCTTTTGGTTCATAAAACCCGGAGCGTCTAGGGGGTTTGTTACCCGTAAATCATCTCCTAAAATTTCCTTGAACTTGGAAGTTGCTTGAAAGGAATATTCTGGCAATGGAACCCCATAACGATCCGCAGCATCAAGTGATAGACCCCGAACACCTCCCGAATAAACTAAAACTCCAACATTATCTTTCTCCGGTACGCCGGCATGAACCAGTAATTCGATTAAATCGATTGCCGCATCACCACTTTCTACCCGTATGACGCCGGCATTACCCGCGACTGCATCGAACGCTTCAATTGATCCAGCCATTGATCCAGTATGTGCCAATGCTGCGGCACGACCTCCTGCTGAGACACCCATTTTTAAAGCAACCACAGGTTTGCCTGCGTCTCGCGCGCGCCGGCAAGCTGATAAAAACTGCTGTGAATTACGAACGGCCTCTATCAAACAAAACACGAGCTTAACTTCAGGATCTTCAACAAAATAATTTATATAATCCGCTGTTGTTAAACCCACTTCGTTTCCGCTGGTAACAATATAACCAACGTCAATGCCACGATCTATCAAAGTACGCCCGATACCTGGTGTGGTGGTTCCACTTTGTCCAACCATGGCGACTGGACCAGGAACTAACTCCCGGATCCGATCATCAGGGAGAGACAACGATTTCCCCTTTGCAGATAGACTGCCAAGGCAATTGGGTCCACACACCGCTAAGTCAGTTTCTTTAATAACTAAACGAAGCTCTTCTTCAAGTTCTCGTCCCTTATCTGTTCCAAGTTCAGAAAATCCTGAAGCATATACCGTAGCGCTACGAGTGCCGAGATCAGCCGCCTCACGCAATATTTCGGTGACAGAGGCAGCAGCACGCATAACTACAAGATGATCTGGTATTTCTGGAAGATCAGAGAGATTTGAATAACATTTTACTCCCCATATTTCTTCAAACCGCGGATTCACCGGCCAAACCGGACCACAAAATTTAAAGCGCTTATAATTGGCAAAAATTCGTGCCGTCCAGCCCATAGGATTTTCGCGTGCGCCAAGGATGGCAACGCTTTTGGGGTTTAGAAGAGCATTAACCTTGCTCGTAGATTCTCCGCCCATATTGCTTCTTTCTTGGTTCTTAAAAAAATAGAGTTGCTTTTTGATTTTCGCGCAGCCGTAGCTAGTTTGCAACGGGCCACCAGCCATTGACAGAAGCGTATCTGAGTTTACTTTAGCATTTGAGGGATTAATAATCCGGAAAAAAAATGCTAAACTCTCTTGCTAACAAAGACATAGCCATAATTGGTTATGGCGAAGTAAAAAATGTTCGTCGTTCCGGACGGTCAACTTATGACCTTGCGTCCGAGGCAACTGCAAAAGTTTTAGAATACGTAGGCCTCAGCACCAAAGATATCGATGGTATGGCAACTGTCCTTCCCTCAAGCGAGGCTGGTAATAATTTTTGGTCGAATTACCTTGGGGATCATTTAGGCCTCCAAACCTCATGGACCCAAACAACTGACATTGGCGGCGCATCAATGCCCGGCAATGTAGCCCGTGCTGCCGCCGCTATCCAGTCAGGTTATTGTGAAACAGTCCTATCAATTGCCGCCGCCGCGCCGACAACCCGAAGAGTTGATGACCAACGATCATATCGTTCAGAATTCCGCAACCCAACCGGGATCCAAGGCCCACCCGGTGCATTTGGCTTGATAATGCATCGTTACATGTATCAGTATGATCTAAAATTCGAAGCCTTGGGTAAACTCGCTGTAACCCAAAGAAAAGGTGCGATTGTAAATGATTTTGCAGTCGAAGGGCTTCGAAAATCAATGACTATTGACGATTATCTAAATGCTCGCATGGTGTCTAGTCCTTTAAGATTACTAGATTCCGTCATGCCCTGTGACGGTGCGAATGCAATCATTATCACCTCAACCGAGAGAGCTAAGAAATTAGGAATTAAAAATTTTGTCCATCCCATTTCTTATTCCGAGCTCACAAACTTTGATATTCATGAACAATTACCAGACATAACCGAAACTGGCTTTGGTATTGTCGGACCAGAAGCTCTTCAAAAAGCTGGAATGTCGACGGACGATATTGATATGTTCCACCCCTATGATGATTTCTTAATTGCAGAGATGTTGCAACTCGAGCAGATTGGATTTTGTCATCGGGGCGAAGGATCTGATTTTTTACTTGCGACTGATATATCACCGAAGGGAACATTTCCTATTAATACCGGTGGTGGACAAATTTCAGCAGGCCAACCAGGCTTGGCGGGAGGGCAGTTGAACCTTATAGAAGCGATACGCCAGCTGCTTGGTGAAGCGGGTGATCGTCAGGTGGAAGCACCCTCTACTGCCATGTGCACTGGGATCGGTGTTATTCCCTATGTCCGTAACTGGGGCACCAGCGCCGTGTTAATTCTAGAGAGGGGATAATGACTAAAAGCGATAAAAAGCCTCGACCGGCTCCTACTCCCACTAATATAACAAAGCCGTTCTGGGATGCAATAAATGAGCACAAGTTTCTTCTTCAGTATGATCCTGTAGTCAAAAAATATCAGTTTTATCCGCGAGGTCTAAGTGTTCATACCGGAAAACAAAATCTGATTTGGCAGAAGGTCTCCGGAAAAGGAACCATTTATTCATTTACTGAAACGGTAATCCCGGCCAGAGGCTTTGAAGGAAAAGAACCGTATTTAATCGCAGCGGTAGAATTGGAGGAAGGCGTAAGATTAATGAGCCTACTCCACAATTGCTCTAGTGAGGACGTGAAAATTGGTATGCCTGTTCGTCTTTGCTGGGATAAAATAAATGAAGATTTTGAATATTTCGCTTTTGAACCGTATGAATAATCTCTGATGACTTCTTTTAGTTTTCTTGTAGACAGTCCGGAGGACGCCCAGTTTAGATCTGAAGTTAGGAGCTGGTTAGCCCAAAACCTTCCTGACAACCTTCGAGGCTGGTCGACACGCCCACCTCGCGATCTGATCCAACCATGGCATTTTAAACTTTATAAACAAGGGTGGATCGCGCCTCACTGGCCCAAAGAATATGGTGGTATGGAGGCAAGTATCTCTGAACAGCTAATCCTCCAAGAAGAGTTAGGACATGCAGGGGCCCCAATTCTCTCCCGTCAGGCGTTGGGGCATATTGGACCTATTTTAATGCGTCACGGCACGGAGAAACAAAAATCTGACCACTTACCTCGGATGCTTTCTGGCGACATTATGTGGTGTCAGGGCTATTCAGAGCCAGGATCCGGCTCTGACCTTGCAAGCCTCAAAACCCGCGGTGATGTTGATGGTAATGAGATCGTTATTAATGGACAGAAAATTTGGACTACAGGGGGTCATTTTGCTGATTGGATGTACGCCCTCATACGGACGGATCCCAATGCGCCAAAAAAACAAGCGGGAATTTCAATGGTACTAATTAACCTAAAAACCGCCGGTATTACTATCCACCCAATCAAGACAATAGCAGATGATGAGGAATTCTCGGAAGTCTTTTTTGATGATGTTAGAATCCCGATTGAAAATCTCGTTGGAGAACTGAATGATGGATGGTCTGTAGCTAAAGCTTTGCTGGCATCTGAGCGCATTGGAAACGCCAACCCACAAATGGCACTGCAATGCCTGAATAAATTAGAGCGTGTCGCAAATGCAACAGGTGCTATCAATAATCCCATTTTCCAGGATAAGATTGTAAGCTTAGAGCTAGACGTTCTTGCCCAATCGGCAGTTTTCTCGCATGCAGTTCAGCAGGCCAAAGCTGGAATGGATATCGGGGCGGACTCTTCTTTTATGAAAATTGTTGCTACGGAAAATATTCAACGCATTTTGGATTTAATGTTTGAAGCCGCAAGGGAACATGCCGCTGACTTAGATCCAATCGAAACAGAAGAAGGCCCCGTAGACGTGTCTGTTTTGTGGCGTGAAGTTCGTCGTATAACCATTTATGCTGGTTCGAGCGAAATCCAGCGCAATATTATAGCGAAAAGAGTCCTAGGATTACCCTAAGAAACTTTATGTATCAGTTGATGGTTTTTGTTGTTCCACAAAGACTGGCTCTTCCCGAGCACCTTCTGCGGCATCATCTGGCATCAGGTTCGGATCCCATAATTTTCCAACGTAGCGACAACCGTTAGCGGAATCGGACTGGTTTGAAGCAAGCCAGACTGCTAATGGATCCATAACATCAACAGGCAAAAGTATTTTATCGGGACTCTTTGGTCTGTTAGGGTCAGCATCAGCCGACCCTCCTGGCAACAACGAATTAACAGTAATTCCGGAACCATCAAGGTCTCTAGCCCAAATCAAAGTCTCTGATTCAATTGCTGCCTTGGTAACCCCATACGGGGAGTTTCGGGGCCCTGAAAAATTTCGCCTTGACGTTGAAACATTAATTATTTTTCCTGACCCCTTAGTACGAAAATGCTCGACAGCGGCCCGTGCCATAAAAAAAGTTCCAATCACATTGACTTGAACAGTTTGTTTATAGATATCCGGGTTTGTTTCGTAAAAGGGCAACGAGTTACCCTGCGGAGGTAAACCTGGTCCACGCATAAAACGTCGGGCATTATTAAACAGAACATCGCACTGGCCAAATACTTCGACAGCCCTTTGGACCGCGTAACGACATTGATCTAAACACAAAATATCCGTTGCAACCGCAAGAGAACGCTGGACGCCTGCGATTTTATCAAGTTCTCTAGATGCATGAGTGCATGCATCTGAATCATTTGAAGCAATGACTAGGCGCGCGCCACATCTCATTAGTGCCGTCGCCATTGAAAAGCCCAACCCCCTATCACCGCCGGTCATGATGACAACACGACCACCGAGAGAGATTTTAGGAATTGGGAATGTTGACATATCAGCTAGCCCCATAATTCATGTTAAGGGCATCATTTTCTCGCCTTTCTTCATCAACGATCAAACCGTGCCCTAGAGTTATGCGATTCATCATTGCAAAACGTGCACATACAATTATTGCCTCGTGAAAAGATTGTTCATCCCAGCCGGCGTCGAAGACAGCATCAGCATCTTTCTTGGTAATTTCTGAAGGGGTAAGTGTCAAAATTTTCACATAATTGAGAAGGGGCTTCAGCTCTTCGCGTATTGGAGTTCCATCGATACTTTTTGATAACGGTTCAAAAATCGTTGGATCTGTTCCAAGATTTATTGCAACGCGGGAATGTCCCGCAAAGCAATACTCGGAGTCATTAAGCTGCGACACATAGGCTGCAATCAGTTCTTTTTCTGCAACAGATAGCATCCCTTCGCGTCTCATAGATGCGCGGGAAAATGTTTGCAATCCCTTATGAGCCTCTGGATTAAAAATTTCCCATAATTTTCTCACGCCAGCATTCTCTGGCAGCGATGGAAAAAATGGCATCTCATACCTCCAATACAATATTTTTTTGACTTATCAGGCTAGCACACTGGAAAATCCCAATCTATTTGTTTCTATATTCTCCAATAGTTACAAGTGCAATCCCACCCAAAATAAGAACCAAACCACCGCCTAGGGTTAATGTCATTATCTCACCCAGAAATAAAACACTTGTTGTAATTGCTACCAGGGGGCCTCCCAGAAGCCCCACCGATGTGGTCAAGGCTCCCAGCTTCTGGATAGCGGACGCTATAGACCACATTCCCAGTGCCGTTCCTATCGCACCCCCGTAAAGAAGTAATCCGTAAAGTTCTATGGACCACAATGGAGAGCGATAATCCTCAACCCAGATAGAAAACGGAAGCGTAACTGCGGTTGCCAGAAGTAGCTGCCATGGACCTAATTGTAAGGGAGTAAGATGCCATTCATGATTGCGCATTTGGAGTATTGCTACTGACCAAGAAATAGCGGCAAGAATGCACATACCGCTGCCCATCCAAGCATTTTTATCCGACCAATTTAGTTCAACCGGGTTAAACAACACCGCCAAACCGCTGAGACCGAGAATTACTCCGCTTGCCCTCATGAGATTTATTTTCTCTCGAAATAGCAGAACCGCAGCTGGTGCAACCCACAAGGGAGTTGAGTATCCTAGCAGTGCACCGCGCCCAGCAGGAATAAATATCATTGCAGTGTGAACAAGTGACACGTAGAGCCCCATCATGCAAATACCAACACTTAAAATTGCCGGCAAATCCGCCCTCGTGGGCATTTTCAACTCCCCACGCACCGCTAGAATTATCATAAGTACAAGCGCCCCAAAAAATACTCTGGTCGTCGCAAACCAAAGCGGGGGTATAAAATCAACCCCCAGAGACATAACGGGCCACAACCAACCATAAGAAAAGATGCCAATAACAAGGAAACACAAACCGGCTTTTTTATTATTGCTAAAATACATGAAGATTCTTCAAAACAAAAATTTATAGGTTAATAGTTTGAGTTCTATGTTTGCCAAATTTGATAAGAACTAAGAGTACGCTATGCCCTTTCTGTAGAGATAAAGCTACTAAATATTGGAAAAATGAACAAAATTTAACTTAATACTCATTCTTTTGCAGACAGATGGTCA
>CEUN01116664.1_pt1 | contig 14901 bp, 18 predicted proteins | sample 361501 | NCBI WGS metagenome assembly CEUN01 (sample SAMEA2622801, study PRJEB7988) | marine metagenome | biome: marine biome (ENVO:00000447); feature: marine epipelagic mixed layer (ENVO:xxxxxxxxx); material: "saline water (ENVO:00002010), including plankton (ENVO:xxxxxxxx)" | depth 120 m | reverse complement strand
GGATTCATCAGTCGCGAATAGACGTTCCCGAAGGTCTGTAGGTTGAACAGGCTCGCGGCATGGTCAGTATCGTCGAATACGTAGGAGGTCGTCTGATAGATCGGGACGGCGCGCGCGCCCGTTGTCGGATCCGGCAGTTGGCCCGCGTGTAAGCACAGTGTTTCGAAATCAAATTCGCGATCAGGCATGTTTGTTCTTCAGTTGAGGCTCTGGATTAAGAGCAGGGACGGCGCGCTACTTAGTAGGGCACCCAAAGCGGACGCTTGGACGATACAACTTTGGTGTTGATACCAAAAAAGTTGAGACCACCAAACAAGCGCGCGAATTCGATCTTCATGCAGCGATCCATAACCACCTCAAGGCCTGCTGCTTCCGCCTTTTCCTTGGAGGCTTCATCAACAATACCAAGCTGCATCCACAGCACCTTGGCGCCAATCTCAATGGCGGCGTCGGTCAGCGCTGGAATCTCTTCGACGCGACGAAAACAATCGACTACGTCCACCGGCTCGGGCACATCCTGCAGCGTGGGATAACATTTTTCGCCCAGCACTTCGTCGTATTGCGGGGTGACGGGGATGACCCGGTAACCATGGTCCTGCAAATACTTCGCGGCAAAAAAACTAGGCCGGTACCAGTTCGCCGACAATCCCACCATGGCGATGGTTTTCGACGTTCTTAAGATTCGTCTGAGTGACTGGATGTCTGACATGGCTTGGTCGGTTGCCTGTGAGTTATCGTCTAATGGAATCAAACACCCGGCGGGTTTCGCCGGATGGATAGTTCGCTGCTGGTTCGGTGGCTTCCAGCAGAAATACGGACTGACGTCCGAGGATTGTGCGTCCCGTGACTACAAAGCGATGGCGCGCCTGGACGTCGATACCGTAATACTCGAACACGGTGCCGAGGCGTGTATCTTTGATGCTGAACTGCAGGTCTTTCAGCCCCAGGCCGCGCGCCTGCTCTTCCGCGTCTTCAAGCATGGTCTGCCGTGCACTGGGCGGCATCTGCGCGAATGTCTGGCACTCAATACGATAAGCCGGTACGCGGTTGTTGATCCGACCCACAAGACTGGGCCCTGCCGCTATGCCGGCAGCGGGCCTGCGTCCTGGTTTGACCACAGGTTTCTCTGGCAACTGTACGCTGTACTCGCACTGGCCGACACGTACCAGTTGTTCGGCGGCTTGCGGCGCGAGGGCTACCGTACTCAATCCGACGCATAGGCACAGTGTAAGAAGGCTTTTGTGCATCAAGGTCTCCAGTCATCAGTCGTGGCTGCGCGTCCTGAGCTGCGCATGCGTGCGGCCGATGGAACCAAATGTATTGGTATACGTAACAAGCATGACTCGTCGTTACAGGCCACGAAAATCGCATGTTTGCGCGGCACTGTCTACCGCGCACAACACTGCCATAGGGGGGAAGCCTCACGCGAGAACCACGCACGCGCGAAACCTCTCCACGGCGTGCGTAAGTATCTCGCGTTTGGTTTTCCGACCGGGTCTTTTTCTTATTGAGCGTGATAGACGGGTCGGGCGCCGATCACGCGGGAGGCCGGCACGCGGGTGCCGTGTGATGAAAGGTCGGTGAACGCAGCGGTGCGGTCGTCCGTCATCTCGATGACGAGGTGCTTCCGTGACACTTCGCGGTAGTCCAGGTTTACCCGGAGATCGATGTCCGGGTCGCGGCCCACCATATTAGTCCCGCGATGCAGCGGGAACTGCTCACCCGAGTTCAAATCCACGAGCAACGGCCGTGAGCCACATTGCATGGAGAAGGGGTAACCGGCCAGGAACAGATCAAACGCTCCACTCCCGGCGATGTTGATGCCAATGGATTCAGCACGGGGTAGTGGCCATTGGTCATCAAATTCCTGTTCGCGTGCGCCAAGTTCCGGCAGGTCGAAAATCGCTGTGTCATATACGGCGGGCGCTACCGGCTCGGGCTGTCCTGCATCCGCTTGCGCGTTGTCCGTGCCACGTGTCATGTAGATGCGTTGAATAGTGATCTGGCGGTTGCGCAGGTACTGCATGTATTTGGCCAGTGCCACTCGACGATACGGGTCGTGTCCGTCGTGGGGCGAAGCGGCGAGCGCTGCGAAGACCGCGCGCCAGTCTTGGTCGTTGGAGAACGATTTGGCATCGAGGGTACCCATCAGGATGCGCAGGCTGCGGCCGTGCTCCATTGCGGATTTCAGTACTTCGATAAATCGATGCTCCAGCTTGCGAATATCCGAGGCCATCCGTCTGAGCTCAAACAAAGTCAGCTCATGCAGCTCCGGCAGTCGCGACGTTGGCGTTTCCGTGCGTGACGACAAAGCGAAGTCAAACTCGTGATGGGTCGGAAAGCGCAGGACCACGTCACCGTAGTTGAGTTCAAGTGGGCGGGACGCCGATTCCGAGGAGAATATCTGCCCCAGGGAATGCAGCGCGCTCCGTGCACTCGTCATCAGATCGGAACTGCCGAACCACGAGGTCGAGCGCTCGCGGGCCTTGTATCGAGACCGCCCCGAGGTCGAGTCGAAGACCTCATGGCCAATGTAGTGCAGCAGATCTTGTTGGTTCGTGCTCATGACAAATGACTGATAATCAATAAGTTGCGCGATAAATATGCGAAACTAAGTGAAATAATAGGCTTGACCTGCTGAAAGGTCAACGAATTTCGTCAGAATTGGAGGTGAAGCGGGGTGCCGGGCTACTTTCGCAACGGGTCATTGAATCAAGGCATTGCTCAGGCGAGGCCAACGGTGACAGAGCATGGCGCGGCACAGGTAGGACAACGGGCGGCCGATGTGAGTGGAGGCCTGGATCTGGCGTTATTCGCGCCAGCCAATCTCCAGCGCTGTCGACATGCCGATCGCGGCGTGTGACAAGCCTTTGGGGATATCTGCGCGTAGCGGTGATTTGGGTATGCGACCGCCCATGATCTCGGCGTAACGTTGCGGGTAGGCGGGGTCTCGGTCCGGTTCTGCAAAGCCAATCGGGTAGATGGGTAAGTTTGTCGCGGGGTCGTATTTGTCCGATGCCCCGACCGTGTGCAACAACTCATGCGTCATCACAAAATTGTTCTGTCGATGCTGTGACTGGGTCGCAAACGCGTGCGTTATGCCGATGAGCCCTTTCTGCAAACCCAACGAGTCCGCCACGCGCGGCGTGATTTGCGGGTCGTGATAGACCACGTACATACGCACGTCTGATGGCACTTCGTCGTGTTCACTTTCGACTTGCCATGACCACCACCGCAGCCCGAGGCTCCAGAACATAATACCGATGGGGTTGCCGCTCACAGGTGGCGCGGGCGGTTGCTCCGAGAGTTCTTTGCCAAGGCGGACGGTGATTGGCTCACGCTGGTCGAGGCCGTAGCGTGCAGCCTCACGGGCGAAGAACCGTTCGATGTCGCCGAAGCTCTCCTGGTCAAGTTTGTCGATGTAAGTACGGGTCGCCTTGCTGCTGTCGCCCGCGATCGGATGTACAACCACCCACAGGGACTCATCCCAGTCGGTAGTGCGAATTTCGGAAAGCCAGGTTCCACCCGCAACCAGCAGCAGGATGTACAACAACACCATGATGCGAAATTTACGAAACATGCTGTTTTGCTACGCACCCGTTGACTGCACTTGCGTTCATTGGCTGGCTTACAATGGCATTTTCGCGTTTGGCCTTGTGCACAAGAATAGTCGAAGTGTCAGGCGCGCGACCGCGCGCACGGCTACTGATTGGATAATGGGGAGAGAGCATGATCTACCAACTGGATGACAACCGCGTTGAATTTCGCGGTGGCGGCCACTTTGTTGCGCCCAGCGCCGATGTGATGGGACGGGTGATTCTGGAGGACGAGGCCAATGTGTGGTTCAACGCCGTTGTGCGAGGCGACAACGACGTTATCCACCTTGGTCCGCAGGTGAACATTCAAGATGGCAGCGTCCTGCACGTGGACCCTGGTTTTCCAATGCGGCTGGAACGTGGTGTATCGATTGGCCACAAGGTGATGTTGCATGGCTGCACAATCGGCGAGAACACCCTGATTGGTATCAACTCGGTGATCCTCAATGGCGCGCGCATAGGCAAGAACTGCTTGATCGGCGCGAACTCACTCATCGGTGAAGGTAAGGAAATTCCGGATGGTTCGATGGTGTTGGGCTCACCCGGGCGGGTAAAGCGCGAGCTGTCGCCGGAAGAGATTGAACGACTCAAGCTGATCTCGCAGAGTTATGTGAGGCGCTCGAAACAGTTCAACACGGGCTTGCGCGAGCAATCATAAGAAAATCAGACAAAGAGTAACGTTCCATGGCCACGTACGAGTTCGCCGCCGGCAACAACCTGTATTACGAAGTTGTAGAGCCGCGTGACGCGGATGGTGTCACCTTCGTTTGTTTCAACGCGCTGAGCGGCAGCATTGATACCTGGAAAGACACTATCCTCGATACGCTGCATGCGTCCGGGCACGGATCGCTGGTGTTCAACTTTCGCGGCCAGGCAAATTCGCCTTACACATCTGCGGACGTATTGATGCCGGACGCGGTCAGTGCCGACGCAGTACAACTGATCCACCACGTCGCGCCGGCAAAACCCGTGTACATCGGCTTGTCGATAGGCGGCTTGTTTGCACTGCAGGCACACTGGCGCGGCGCGCCGGCGCTGGGTCTTGTGATGTTAAACACCTTGCGTAAGCCCGGTGTCCGTCTCGACTGGATCAATGCGGGTGTGACTCGTGCGGCCGAGGTAGGCGGGCCCGCGTTGATGATGGATGTGATGGCGCCCATGTTGTTCGACGAGCAGTGGCTGGCTGCTAACCAGGCAACGGCGCTGAACCCGGACAACTACGCGCCGATGGATCAGGATAGTGGTGCTTACGGGTTATTGCGCAATGGCGCGCATGCTGACTGGGATGTGCCCTGGGAACAGGTGGATGTGCCGGTTGCAGTCGTCACCGGGCAGCGTGACCGTGTGTTCTACACGGAGTCCGATGTGGCTGACATTGTTGCGCGAATCCCCAGCGCCGTGCGCACAGACGTCGCGGATGCGGGGCATATGGTGCCGCTGGAGCGTCCGGACACTGTGGCCGACGCCTGCCTCGCGTTGGCTGCGGCGATTTAATCGCAAGCGGTCAGGTTGCATTACATCAATCTGCAGGGTTGCCGTTAACCCTTGGCGACGGCCCTGTCCGGGGCACTCTTTAAGCGGAGAGATTTGATGGCGAGTCATCAGTGCCCCAAGTGCCATGGCCAGTCGCTGGTCGAAATGCGTACGTCGGACCACGTTGACCTGGACTTCTGTGAATCCTGTAACGGCTTATGGTTTGACCGCGACGAGTTGGCGGACTATCTGGGCCTGTCCAAAGACATGGTGGAGTTCGACAAGGTCAGACAGCATGCTGCCGAGACGGATCTCAAGTGCCCGACGTGCGATTCGCATCTGCATGAACTGCCGTTCTCAACGAAGTCAGATCTGCTGATCGATCGTTGTGATCAATGTGGCGGAACGTTTTTTGATTTTCGCGAAGTGGCTCACGCGCAAACGGTTGCTGCGGACCTGGAAAGCTCCGATACGCGCTTACGCTTGATCAAACAACGTTTTCTTGAAAAAGGGTTTGGCGCCTGAGCTGAACAGCCCTGGGTCTCTGTGAGCTACGGCTGGGGCGTATTGACGCTTGATGCGGGCGCCACATATTCCATAATGGGCCTCTGTCCTGTTAGAGCGGCTCTCCTGAAGAGCTGGTCGCATACTTGAGGCTTAAGGGGAGCGTATCGGTATGGGCGAGTCACTCGTCAGCGCTGCTGACGTCGAACAATTCAACCGCGACGGCGTACTCAAGCTGAGCGGTGTGTTCGATGAGCATTGGCTCAACGAACTGACCGAGGGTGTTGAGCAAAATCTTGCCGACCCTGGGCGCTACGCCAAGTACTACACGCCTGAAGGCGCCGATGGTTATTTTTTTGGCGACTACTGCAACTGGCAACGTATTGCCGGATATCGCAACACCGCCTCGCAATCCCCTGCCGCCGCTATCGCCGCTGCGTTGATGGGTTCCAGCAAGGTCAACTTCTTTCACGAACACGTGTTGGTCAAGGAACCGTCCACCAGTGAGCGTACGCCCTGGCATCACGACCAGCCTTACTGGGTCGTGGACGGTCATCAGGTCTGCTCGCTCTGGATCCCGCTGGACCCCGTCCCGAAAGATATCGCCGTCGAGTTTGTTGCCGGCTCGCACCGTAGCGGCGGATGGTACGCACCAAAAAGTTTTGCGACGGAAGCGGATCATCCGGGAAACGAGGGTAAGACGATCCCGGACATCGATAATCGCCGTGATGAATTTAATCTCGTGAGTTTTGCCGTTGAGCCTGGGGACTGCATTGCGTTTCACGCATTGACGGTGCACGGCGCGCCGGGTAACCACTCCAAAACCGCACGCCGTCGCGCCGTGGCCTTTCGCTACACTGGCGACGATGCCAAATTCGTGCGTCGCGACGGCTATATGTCGCCACCATTCGAAGACGTAAGCCTGACGCCTGGCGCACCCATGGACAGCGATCACTTCCCTGTGGTCTGGCGCGACGGAAAGCCGGTGTCAATGGGCTGACGCCACGCCGCGCCTGATCGCTCGGGTCGCGTACACGCGGAACTTGATCTCACCGTGCCTGGTTTACCCAACGTGTATGCCGTCGGGGACACGGTAAACGTGGCCGCCTGGAACGGCGATCCGGTACCTGGTCTTGCAGCCGCTGCCAAACAAGGCGGGCAGTTTGTCGCGCGCGCAATCAGTGCACGACTTAATGAAGAGACGCCTCCTGCCGAATTTAAGTATCAGCATATGGGGAGTATGGCGACGATCGGGCGTAAAGCCGCCGTTGCCGAATTTGGCTGGTTCAAGCTGAGCGGGGCTCCCGCATGGTGGTTGTGGGGCGCGGTGCATGTCGCGTTCCTGGCGAACATGCGCAGCCGCATCTCGGTTGCGATGGATTGGTTTTGGGCGTACCTGACATTTCGTTCGAGTACGCGATTGCTTACCGGACGCGACGGCTGACACGCAACCGCCAGTGCGCCGGGTCCGCTAGACAACAAAGGACTTAAGTAATGGCGCAGTGGCACATCGCATTTGGTGGGCGGTCGTTTGGGCCCATGTACCGCGCGCGTGCGCAAACGCTCGCGCAAGAGCAGCCGGACGCATTTGCCTGGCGCGATGAGTTTGCGCAGTGGCGCCCTGTCTCTGAAGTGTCCGAGCTGGCTGGCCCGGATGTTCCTACGCCACGGGACCTGCCGCCTCCGCCAATGATGGCAGACGAGATCGACTTTGAGATCCGCGGCTCGGAAATGCAGTACGTGGAGGTGGAGTTGGACCCGGGCGAGAGCTCAGTCGCCGAAGCCGGTTCCATGATGCATAAAGACCCGCAGATTGTGATGAGCACGGTGTTTGGTGACGGCTCCGGGCAGGATGCGGGTTTCATGGGATCGTTGCTTGGCGCCGGCAAACGCGTACTGACCGGCGCTGGACTGTTTACGACGGTGTTTACGCACGAGGGGCGGGGTAAAGCCAGGGTTGCGTTCGCGGCACCTTATCCGGGCCATCTCATTCCAGTGGCGCTGCCGCAGGTGGGTGGGACGCTGATCTGCCAGAAGGACGCGTTCCTGTGCGCAGCCAAAGGTGTTTCCATCGGCCTGCATTTCCAGAAGCGCATGATGACCGGCATTTTTTGGCGGCGAAGGTTTCATCACGCAACGCCTGGACGGCGACGGCATGGTGTTCTTGCACGCGGGCGGCACGGTCGTCGAGCGCACGCTGGATGTACGTGAGGAGCTGCATGTGGACACCGGATGTTTGGTGGCCATGGTCGATAGCGTGAAGTTTGATGTGGAGTACGTAGGCAAGGTGCGCAGCGCGCTGGTTGGTGGCGAAGGCTTGTTCTTCGCGAAACTACGCGGCCCGGGCAAAATCTGGCTACAGTCATTACCTGTCTCGCGCCTGGCCGGCCGGATGTTGATGGGAGCCACCGGGAGGCGTTAACGTGCGCGGCCTGTTCACCAGCCGCCAGAAGACGCGCCCATGTCTGTATCCGAATCTCATCAGCGTGTCGTCGATGCGCTCAACGCGCTCACCATCGACTACGAGGTTATGCCTTGTGATCCCGACCTGGCAGACACCGAGGTGTTCTGCCAGCGCTACGACGTGCCTCTTGAATGCTCGGCCAATACCATCCTGGTGGTAGGCAAACGCGGCGAGAAGCGTTATGTCGCCTGCGTATTGTTGGCAGACAGCAAGATTGACGTTAACAAAGTTGTACGCAAGAAGCTGGACGTGCGCCGTATTTCATTTGCCAGTGCGGATGAGACGGTGGAACTCACCGGTATGGTTCTCGGCGGTGTGACGCCGCTGCCCATGCCTGAACACATTCCCGTTTGGGTTGACGCGCGCGTCATGCAGGCGCCATACATCGTGTTGGGCGGTGGCGATCGCGCTACGAAACTCAAGATCTCGCCGCGCTTATTTGAGCTGTTACCGAACACTGAGGTAGTGGAAGGGCTGGCAGTGCTACGTAGCAGCCAGTAAAAGTCTATAATTCCGCGCTATGGAGACTTTGACGTGAGGGGAGATCTCGAGATGAGCAGCTGGCGCCGCGCACTTGGCGTTTCCGTAATCTGTACACACCTGGCCGTCGTAAGCCCATTTGCACATGCCGGTATGGTTTCGACTGAAGCGGCTGTTGCACCGGCGGTGACCTCCGCGACACTGCTACGCGCATTGGATCGGGAATCCGTCCAGGCGCAACTGCTCGCGCACGGCGTGACAGTTGAGCAGGCCCGCGCACGCGTGGCTGCATTGACAGACTAGGAGATCGCTCATCTGGCCCAACGTTATCAGTCCGAGCCCGCCGGCGGCTTCGTGGAGCTGGTGATCTACGCGTTCCTCGCGTGGGCCGTCTTACATGCCACCGACTACGGCGGTATCTTCATGAACGACGAAAAGAAAGCCGAGTAGCATTTCACTACGTCGCCAGTCACCCTGAGTCACTTCGTTTTGAGCTATTCATAACGAGAGATGCTGCACTGCAGCAAAGCGCTGCGGGTTCTGGCACACTAACAACACTGCTGACCCCGGCGTCCTGCATCAGGCGCGACGCCCCGGAAAAACGGGCAAAAGTGTGCAACAACCAGATGCGGAGGCGCGCAAGTTCTCGCGTGCGCCGGACGAACTCAAGGTCGTGCTGTTCGAAGGTATCCACGATACTGCCGTGGAGACACTGGAGGCGGGCGGATTTAGCCGGATAGAGCGCCACGCCAGGGCGCTGTCGGGTCAGGCGCTGCTGGACGCAGTGAGCGGCGCGCATTTCATTGGCATCCGTTCTCGTACCCAGTTCACCGAGGAGGTCGCTAAAGCCGCGACTGAACTGCGCGCGTTGGGTTGCTTCTGTATCGGTACGAACCAGGTGGACCTTGTGGCTGCGCGTGAACGCGGCGTGCCGGTGTTCAACGCGCCATTCTCGAACACGCGTAGCGTTGCTGAGTTGGTTCTCGCCGAAGCCATCATGTTGTTGCGGGGTATCCCGGCAAAAAATGCGGCCGCCCATCGCGGCGACTGGCAGAAGTCGGCAAGCGGCTCGTTTGAAGTGCGTGGCAAGCAATTGGGTATTGTCGGGTACGGGCACATCGGTTCGCAGGTTGGCGTGCTGGCCGAGGCGCTTGGCATGCGCGTGTTCTACTACGACACGAGCGCCAAGCTGTCGATGGGCAACGCCACGCCGGTACCGACCCTGGCGAGCTTGTTGTCGTTGTCTGACGTCGTGACGCTCCACGTGCCGGAGTCGCCGGACACCGTGCGCATGATTGGACGAGCGGAACTGGCGCAAATGCGGTCCGGGGCCGCACTCATTAACGCGTCACGGGGCACCGTGATCGACATCGACGCGTTGGCCGAAGCACTGGACGAAGAACGGTTATGTGGCGCTGCCCTGGACGTTTTCCCGGTGGAGCCCAAATCCAATGCGGATGCGTTCGAGTCTCCGCTGCGCCGTTTCGACAACGTCATCCTGACGCCACATGTCGGCGGCAGCACCGAGGAAGCCCAGGAGAGTATCGGCGTCGAAGTTGCGGACAAGTTGATTCGTTTTCAGGAGAACGGTTCAACGGTGTCCGCCGTAAACTTCCCGGAAGTCTCTCTACCCCCGCACCGGGGGACCTATCGGTTATTGCATATTCATCGCAACCAGCCAGGTGTGCTGGCGAAGATCAACCGGGTGTTCTCCGAAGGCGGTATCAACATCTCCGGCGAGTACCTGCAGACGGATGACGTGCTGGGATACGTGACAGTCGACTTCGATATCAGCTCGGACTTCGATTTGGCCAAGCTGGATGCTTTGAAGCGCATCGACGGCACGCTACGGGCAAGAATTGTCGAAAAATAAGGCGACTAGAGTCCAAAAGTCAGCAAAAACCATGAAATCCTGACGCTAAAAGAATCCCCCGTAAGGCCGACACATTGCTCAACCGAGGAGGACTTCCGCGGCGACTGCGCATGCTGGTCGCGTTGGCCTGTCACGTTTCTGTTACGGTTGGTTCGTTGAAGTATCGAATAGAGCGCACGACTGGAAAAGGCGGAATGGCAACCGTCTATCTTGCTCGTTCGCCCGAATCAAAAGTCCCCGTTGCGTTGAAAATCTTAACGCTGCCCGGGGCCGACCTCGAAGACGACCCGCAAAAGACGCTGGATTTGCCGACGTTACTCGCGCTGGAGCGTTTCTGGCGGGAAGCTCGCATCATGCAGTCGTTGGACTGCAATCGCATGGTGCGTGTTTTCGATACCGGCACGGAAGGTGGCCGTCCGTACCTGGTGACGGAATACCTTGTGGTTGGGGCCTGCAGACTCGTATCGGTGATGGCTTGTCGCCGCTGACGGCACTGCGGGTCCTCCGTGAGGTTGCCGAAGCGTTGACTTACACGCACTCGGTCGGCGTGATACACCGCGATGTCAAACCAGCCAACGTATTATTTCGCGAAGACGGCAGTGCAGTGTTGACAGATTTTGGCATTGCCCGCCTGGTCTCCGATCCCTCGATCACCACAACCGGAACTGTCGTGGGTTCGCCTTGTTACTCCAGTCCCGAGCAGGTTGACGGGCAGTCCGTCGATCGCCGGTCGGACATTTACAACCTGGGCCTGCTGCTCTACGAGATGCTGACCGGCCGGCGCGCCCTCCTGGGTGATACGCCGGTGCAGGTCATCCTGCGCCAGTTGAAAGAACCGGTGCCGCGACTTAAACCGGCACAAGCCCCCTTGCAGCCGCTTCTGGAGCGGCTGTTGGCGAAGCGCGTGGACGAACGTTTCCCGAGTTGCGAGCAGCTGTTGATGGCGCTCGACAAGCTCATTACCCGCCTCGAAGAAGCAGGGGGTGAATGGGATCGCCCGGTGGTCATGAGTGCTACCGACCGCACTATTGACAACTGCCGGGTCGGTCTTCTGGAAGATCTGTCATGTGACAGGCTGATTCTGCCGTCGCTGCCGGCTTCATCGGCGCGTATCCGCGCCGTTGCATCGGCACCAGACGCCAGCGTGCAGCAGATAGCGGACGCTGTAGCCAGCGAGCCATCACTCAGCGCGCAGCTGATACGATTGGCAAACGGTGCCCTCTACGGCGGCGGGGTCGTTGTGCGCGATCTCCGCTCCGCCATTCTGCGCTTGGGCACCCGCGCCATCCAGCACGTTGTCATGTTGTTGCTGGTCTCGCGCGTGTTCGATGAGTCCGTGCCTGCCAATATGCGCCGCCGGCTCGGTAAAGCCTGGAACAAGAGCCTGGACATCGCCTTCACCGCTGAGGTCATGGCGGAACACCTGGGCAGTTGCGAGCCTGTGGAGGCATCGCTCGCCGGATTGGTTGCGGATGTTGGGACCCTGCCTATCCTGGCATGGGCCGTTGATGTACCGCACCTGCGCGACACAGCCTCATTGCTGGACGAGGTTGTGCAACAGTTGCGTCCGGAACTGGGGCGGGCGATGTTGGAGCGTTGGGATTATCCGGAGGAGTTTCTGGATGTTGCCAGTACCACGCCGCAGACCGTCGCCGCGATGCCTGACGACCTCGCCAGCATCGTCAACTGCGCCCGGGTACTGATCGCGCGGCGCAAATAGGCCTCCGAGGCGTTGTCGTCGAATCTGACGCTGCGGCCTGATTTGGTAACCCCAAGTTGCTGCCACAACAAGTCCAGGTCAGTGTCTACCGCGGTATGTCTGCGCTCCTCGTATAGCTTCGTCAATACGGTGGTACCGGTAACTTTCTGTACAACACTCGCATTGGCACTTGTGTTGCTAGTATTAGTCAGAGCGTTAACGGCGTTGGTGGTGCTTTTGGGGGGCGGCGGGCGCAGATGGAACGGCTTTGGCCGGTGCCTGCTGCGTCAGATTTTTGGTCTTTTCACCGATAATGTTACTCAGATTCAACTGCGTATGAACCGTTGATGCGTTGAACAAATAGCAACAACTTACAGCGAAGAGCACGGGTCGGGACACAAACATGGCAACGCTCCTATCAGATTCTGACCATTTGGACGAGCACGGCGACCGCGTGTTGCTGGGCTCCCGTGCGCGTGGGCCTCGTGTTGTTATTCCAGGATTCGAGATCCTGAGTCGCATCGGTAAAGGCGGTATGTCGCAAGTTTATCGCGCCAGACACGAGGCGACCGGGCGCCAAGTCGCGCTTAAAACCGTACGTCCGGATATCGCCGAAGAAATCGGACGCATGGATGTCGTCGAGCGGTTGCTGGCCGAGGGCGGTCTGCTAACCGGTCTGTCTCACCCTTACCTGATGCCCATCTACGGGTTGGGTGATGCAGGCGAACGGCTGTACATCTCGATGCAATACGCGCCGGCCGGTGACCTCGACGCCCGTATTCAAGATGGAATGTCGGTGATGCAGACGCTTAAGATCACACACTGCATGGCCGATGCGCTGGATTTCGCTCACAAACATGGGCTTGTCCATCGCGACGTGAAACCCGGAAACATCCTCTTTCTGGAAAACGGTACACCGCTGCTGAGCGATTTTGGCCTGGCTAAACCGTTTGAGCTGGATTTACAACTGACGGCGACTGGCATGGTTTTGGGCAGTCCGCACTACATGAGTCCTGAGCAGGCGATGGGCACTTCTGTTGATGGCCGCACGGACATCTATTCGTTGGGCGCGTTGTTGTTCACGATGCTGACCGGTAACCCGCCGTACCATGCGTGCAAGACCTACTGGGAGGCTCTTCGCATGCACGTTGAGGGGCCGGTTCCCGAGTTGCCGCATCCGCACGGTTGGCTGCAACCGCTGATTACCCGCAGCATGGCCAAGAATCCTGACCGGCGGATTGCGACCGCCGGTGCCATGGCCAGCGGTCTTGCCAAGGCCGCACTGGCATTGCATCGTGCCCAGAAGAGGCAGGCCAAAAAAAGGCTCGAACGTGGTAGCTAACAGGTCGCAACAGCTGGCTAGTGTCCAGCAGCGTGTGGCGTTAGTCCTGGTCCTGGTGGGAGCCATCTGGACCGTCGAGATCGTTAACTGGTCGTTGGCCCACGGTCTGAATCGCTTTGGCATCTTGCCGCGCACAGCACACGGTCTGATTGGTATTGTGGCCGCGCCTTTTCTGCACGCCAACCCCGCACACGCCGCTTCCAATACGCTGCCGTTGCTGGTGCTGGGATGGCTGGTCAGCCTGCATGGGCGTGAGCGTTTTCTGCGCGTTGCCATCTGTGTAACGCTTGGCACAGGAATCGCGGTGTGGTTGTTTGCGCGTGGTGCCTACCACGTAGGGGCCAGCAGTCTTGTGTTTGGCTTGTTCGGCTATATCGTCGGGCGCGCATGGTATGAACGCTCCCTCGGCGCGATAGCGTCTGCGTTGGGCGCCGTATTGCTTTACGGTGGTCTGGTATTTGGCGTTTTTCCAGCGCGTCAGGTCTCGTTCGAGTCGCATTTATTTGGCCTGATCGTGGGCATCGCATTCGCGCGTTTGGACGTACGACAGCGGCGCTGATTGAGCTGGCTGGCGCGGTTTTGGCTCTATGCCTGCCGGGTGCCCGATGCCAGAACCTCGATGATGACGGGCAGAGACCCGTTGGCTTGTTCGCGAATGTAGTGCAAGACCTCGAGGCATGTTGCAGCTGACAACTCACAATCGACTGCAACGAGGTCGGTCGCACCAGTCAGGAAAACACGTTTGAATCCATCCGCCGTGGCGTAGATATGCGGGCGCTGTGTGTCCTATTCCAACCAGGCGCTCAGCGCGGCGGTCAGGTCCGTTTCGTTCCCAACTATCGCTATTTTGCTCATCCGATCCTCCGCAACTTTGTTGTTTGAAAGGTCTTTCAGCAAACCGGATGCCAGCTCGACAAGGTTGGGAAAATTCGTTTGTTTGTGGCGAATTCATAAGGATTCAGCAGTATCCCGTCTGGATTTATACCGTTTCAGCCTGTGGTAACTGTCGCTAAACGGCGACAGCGAGCTCAACCAGTCGCAGGAAGACGGACAAGGTGGCTAAAGCCTTAACAGGCTCGCGCCGATAGAGACTCCACAGAGTATTCGTACCCGGAACCGCCGCGACTATGTGCGTATTGCCTGGTAGAAGTTGGATAGCAAACCTGATCGCAGGCTTCGGTCTGCTTGTGGTGTGCAGTCCGATGACATCCGCGACAACCCCGGCAGAAGAGGCGCTTGGCACGAGTATCGAGGGTTTGCATGCCGACGTGAAGGTGCATCGGCAGGGACACAAGCAACTCGGCACTCGTATCGCCAAGATGGGCAGTCGCCTCAACAGCATGGGCGAGCGGTTGCGTAATCAGCAGGCACAGATTGCTGATGTGGAGACGCAGCTCGCCAGCATTAATGCGCTAGTGGCCAAGCTCGACCGTAAGCCCGTAACGAAGGCGAATCCTGGTGTGGCGGCGG
>CEUN01017937.1_pt1 | contig 14944 bp, 12 predicted proteins | sample 361501 | NCBI WGS metagenome assembly CEUN01 (sample SAMEA2622801, study PRJEB7988) | marine metagenome | biome: marine biome (ENVO:00000447); feature: marine epipelagic mixed layer (ENVO:xxxxxxxxx); material: "saline water (ENVO:00002010), including plankton (ENVO:xxxxxxxx)" | depth 120 m | reverse complement strand
GTGATGGCTGACATCCAGATATCGCAGGAGACATGCCTCGAGCGCGGCGGCGAATGGGTCACTGGCGACGAGACTAGCTCTTGCGTATGGCCGGAATTCGACAGAGAGGGATGTGACAAGGACGAGAGCCGCGAGGACGAGACCAACGAGTCAGCCACCACTCAGGAGGAGTGCGAGGCAAACGGCGGAACGTGGTCCGAGGACAGGCAACAGTGCTACTGATCACTGACTACTCCTGTTTGATATGAGATATCGGGCTACTCAGGTATTCCGCGGTGCCTTTTGGTGTATATGGGTAGCACTTGTTTCAATTTCAATCTGATTTCATCGATAGTATTGCATGTAAAGATAACATCCTCAATATCGGGTAATTTTCTCCGCCCATCAATCGACTTACCCGCCATTTCCGAACTCCAACCCTTGAATGATGTAGCAAGAATAGGTCTTTTGAACTGCCACGCATATGCGATTTCACTAAGGGTCCCAGCCCCTCCTCCTATCGCAATAACGGCGTCAGAATTGGCCACTATTGCATTTCTACCAACATCGAGCCCCGTTGGGATGATGATGTCGGAATGCTCCAAGGCGGGCTTGGGGTCAAATCCAGGCAGTATGGATATCGTATCAGCATCGGTACTCTTAGTAGCAGATTTAGCGCCTCGGTGTGCTGCCTTTGGAAGCACCCCTAAACCCCCTGTAACAATTCTGTAACCCTCCTCGACGAGCATCCTTGATACGCCCTCAACAAACTCTTCTGCATCCTGGCCAATATCCCTTCCTCCGATTATTCCAATCTGTGGTTTGTAAGTCATGATGCCCCTCCCAGTGTGCCACTTATGATGACCTTTGTGAACTCCAAACCGAGATATTCGGAGATTGGAGTGCAATCATCCGCATTTACGCCCGAAGATCGGAATTTGTGAGACAGCTCTAGCCCCGCTCGTTCAGCCATTTCCACTATCCTACTTTCCGAACGCGTGTGCTCTAAACGGACCCTCCCCGTGGATCTTATCTTTTTGTCATAACTCGCCTTACCATCCACTAGTGTCGCCGCTTGTCTCTGGATGGTCGACGTACATGTGATGTGGATACTTTCAGGATTACACACCGTGATAATACACTTGCCGCCTGGAGCCAAAGAACGGGAGACGACACTCAACACACCATAGGCCTCCTCGTCACACTCAATATCACACAATACTAGGTTTGATATCGCGATAGGATAAGCCCCTTCTTCAACGCACTCTGGCCCATTGACCCAATTGATATGTGGATGGGCAACCACTTTGTTTCTATGTTCCACAATCGGGTCATAGGCGTCGATATCGAACCCAAGGCTGGCAATCTGCTTGGTAAGCCTGCCACTGCCGCACCCCCAATCCAGCATCTTCCCCTTTGAATTCGAGCCAATGAAATCCAGGAACCACGGGTCATGAAGATCTGACTTGTCCTGTATTTCAATTGCCTTTTTGAACAAATCAATTCCCTCTAACTCCGGTAATTCACTAGGGTCGGATACTTTGACCGATTTAGTTAGCAATGTTCGAAGTAGGGGACTGTCCCAATGCTTCCAACATAGATACGCCTTCCTAACCATGCTTTCCCAGTCCCCCTCTTCGAAAGTCCGCAGATCCCTCCCCAGATCAATAATTACCAGCCCCCCCTCTTCCGTCAGTATCAGGTTTAGTGGCTTCAAGTCCCAGTAAACAAAACCCCTCTCCTTGGCCTCCCGAAGCATATCCAACCAAGGAGAAGCACTTGTTTTGAAATCAGGATGACTCCCCTCGACCCAGTCGTACGTAACAATCGAGGGATCACAATTGTTCAGAATCGTAAAATTATTGGGAAGGCAGTCAACCCCTTGTTCTCCCAGTTTGGAGATAATTTCAATAAAACCCCTTTCTAATTTTTGACCCTCATGATGAACCTTTATTGCGACCCCATCCTTTCTAAAAACCACCCCTTCGGAACCATGCCCCATAACCTCCGCACCAGCGTAATCTCCGTAATCCCCCAATGCAACAATTGCATCTGCAATCTTGTGTTGGGGGCGAATCTTTGGCTGTGCGGAGCGAAACGAAGTCATGTTTTGTGGAAGACCATCGAAAAACAACTCTAGTTCAGCGCCCGCCGCATGAGCCATTTTGTCGCGATAAAGACAGTCAAGGGTTTCTTTGTGTGTTTCCTCTGTTCCCAGTAACCGCTCTATTTTGTTGGCGCGATAAAGATTCGAAATGAGCCGGGCTTCTCTTAGCAATGAGCCCTCGATCACCCTTTCTGATAGATATGACTCCCAGCCACCACGCTCCCATATCTTCCTATTCTCAGACATCTGGCCCGGTGGGAAAATATCTCCTAAAACCCTCATAATCATGCTACCCATAATGTCTCCCCTAAGATTTTCTATGTCGTCATTGGCCAACTTAGAGAAAGCTCTCGACTGTGGGACTGCAAATGGTATCCATGAGACCCTCCTCCTCTCTTTACCTACGGTTTTTCCACCAATCCTCTGAGAGTAAAGGCACCACATTGAATCCCCCCTCCTAGACTGGATACCTCCTGCATAAGGGGCCACGTTAGACCATTCACCGAGGACGTTAGGATCCAATACTATTGTATTCCCTCCCCTCACAATGAGGTCCGAACCGACTCTTTCCATCCAGTCAGAATGTACTGGCCTGGAGGAATACCTGCCCCCATGAATTATTTTCAGTGACTCCTCGTCACTTTTGATATTGAACATCCCCCACGGGAACTCGATGTGATCGAATCTGTCAGTAGACAGATCGTGGTGTATGTCATGCAGATTTTCAGGAGACCACGACATCCTAATTTTCGCACCCCCCTCTTTTGACAAATTGGAATAATATAGGTCAATTAACTGGGACCTCAGTGTAAACATAGGGGGAACGGGGGGGTCTCCGATTACGTGACCAACCCCTACGTCGATGCTCCTGTCTTCCATTAGAGAGACAGCTCGGAGTAACATGTCAGCGCCCGTGCCCCCTCCGTTCTCCGCCTCTCCCTCATGCAACAGCATGTCCTCATCAACTATCCAAATTACTGGACGACTGTCACCTCCAACCTCATCGAGTAAACGACGATGCAACACGCACCTCCCCCAAGATGCCCCATTGCGCCTCCCTTCATCTACGAACCACGGGCCAAGTGAACCACTTCTCGCTAAATCTATTGACGACTCTTCGTCGTACACCGACACATCCAGATTCACACTATCGACATTGTTCAATACCGCCATTACTTCTCCCATTGCAAGATTGTGAAGGCACGCCACTAGCCTCACTCTATGAGGCCACTCTGAAACCACACGTTGCAATGACTCTGCGAACTGGCCCACTAGGCACAAATCGCCAAAGGTCACTCCGATTGTTAGATCGTAGGGGATTTCGAGACTCTCGACAGGGAGTGGGCTACCTCTTCGTTTCGTAGTATCCACAAGGGACTCTTTGGATGCCAGAGATGAATCAATCACCACACCGAAACGGTCCTTTGAAATCTTCAGAAAATCCTCCCACACCTCATCGCTCATTCGAAATTGGTGCTTCATGGCAAACCCAGTGATTCCCTGACGCTTCCTATCCGATCCAGGGTCAGAAATCCTCCCAGATCTCCTGGCATCGTGATGGACAAGATGTTCATCTAGACGCGCCCATTCATGCGCCCCCCCCTCAAAAAGACGAATACAGAAATCCCTGTCAGTGCATGAAAGGAGAGCCTCGTCAAACCCCCCGGCCTCGAGAAACGAATCCATCCTTACGAAGAGATTAGAGCCCTGGACGTGGGGATTGCCTGTTAGGAAAGAAACGCAATCGAGCTCAGTCGGTATGGACAGATTGAACCCCTCTGGCCGCAACTCGTCATACCGAACAAGCCCAGAAACGACTTGTCTGCATCTCCCGACCGCCAGAGAAGCACACTTTTCGAGGTACTCAGGACTCCACCAGTCATCATCATCCAGCAGTGCCAGCCATGTATGCAGGGGGTCGATACCCCAATCGTGGCGATTAACAACTACCTCATCCAAGGCGTGATTTATCGCGCCGCTCAGTGACTTCGTTCTTCGATTTTCCGTGATGTGGTAACCATTACCTTCCAGCGCCATGGCGTAGGAATCGCCCTCCTCATGTACCACAATGACATGATCTGGCATCCTCGTCTGAGATGATACGGAGTCAATCGCCCGCAGGAATTCCTCGGGCCTGTGATTGGTTGGGATGACTACGACTATTTTCAGCACGTCACCTCCCATCGAAGACGACAAAGACGCCATTACTTTCCATCATCCCGAGGAGATCGCACGTACCTAGCATGCACTCTCGAGCACCCCAGGCAAAGTCTTCGAACTCAGCATATATCTGTTCATTGCCGACTGTAATAACCAGGTAAGTGACATCCCATGTTCGAGTGTGGCACGACTCTCCATCACTTCCATAGTCAGGCCCGCAAGTCGTTGATGAGTACGTTCTAGTTTGGGTATCCGAAGAATTCACATCTTCGAAGAATATGAAAGACCCAGGGGGAGGAAGCTCGCCCCCATCCCATATTTTGTGGACGGGGGACGCCATCTCTTCCTCGCTGAAAAATCCGTCAGAGAGCGCCAATAAACCCACCATAGCCAAGAAGTACAAGACCCCACATAAGCAAATGAAAAGAAGGCCTGCTGCGCTAGAATTGCTCTTCGAACTCTCTCGCCCACTCCCCTCCCCTCCCCTCTTCATTACTTCTTCTTTGGAACCTCTCGAATGTAGGATTTTCAAGAGCGAGGCAGGGTCCTTGTCGACAGCCGCCAAGGCAGAGGTATCCTTAGGCACACACTTCCCATCAAAACCCCCTAGTCCGGGGGTCAGGTGGGAGGGATTGGCAACCCTCCGATCGGTCCAAACGGTCTCCATCACTTTCAAAGGGTCTGCGCCGTGATCAATTGAGAGGCGTTCAACCTCGCAGGTGAACGTTACCTTGGTGGCGATATACGCGTTATGCGCAAGCTTGCCAAGCTCCGCCTCCATGTGCGACATCCTGATTCTCGGAACGCCCTCGTGAACCCATTCGAAGCATCTCAGAGATATCTCGACATCCCTGTCCTCCCCACTTATCACCAGTCTATCTGGGTCCGCAAACCACTCCACTGCATCCTTCTCTCTGAGGAATTCCGGCATGTACACCAGGCGTAGTTGGGGCCAACCCTTCTTGAGCCAGTCCATCGTCCCGGGCTGGAGGGTGCTTTTCACAATCACAACACCCCCATAATCATCCGAAGCCAAACGCCTTGCCACGTCATGGATGTTAGACATGTCCAGAGAGTTTTCAGCGGAGGCATCCGTGGAAACGCACACTATCGCGACTTCGCTGTCCAGGACATCCCCCCATCGTCCTCGTCCGTCGATGTCGTATCCAACAACGTCATGGTGGGGACGTAGTCCCTGAAAGGCCGCTTCCCCAACAGACCCCCAACCGACTATGGAAACACGCATTTCAGCCACTCCCAACCACAAGCACCCCTTCATTCGCCTCGGATAGTGCCCTCTCTAGGGCATCCCCTATGGTGAAGGGGAACGGACAGTTATCCGAAACTCCCCCCAACTCCTCTTTGACAATTCTCCCCACCAATTGTATGCACACCCCTACATCGGAGAGGTTTTGTTCGTACCCTGGCTTCCAATGAATCCAAGAAGAAGCAATCCTGTTTACTTTGAAAAACGCTTCGGGCCTATCCAAGTTGAGGCGAGCTATCCTTTCCGCTAGGTGCATCTGAAACGACCGGTCTTTCTTTGGGAACTTCATGTAATAGAGGTGATGGACAATCACCTCAAGGGCCCTTCTGCAATGCAACATGGACGCATGAGGATCCGAGTTCCTGTGCCTCCTAGCAAATATGAGCATCCCATTCACCCTCTCCAAAAGGTCAGGAAATGCCTCGTGAAGTAGCAGTTCTCGGCCGGTCACAAATCTCCTACATTGTCGTGAAAGGTAAACCTAGTCAGACAAATTATACCTTATTTTCACATTAATTATCAATTTTTAACATGAAAACATGTCAAGTTTAACGATATTTATATTAATACGTGAATATACTGAACACCATGAAAACCCTAGTTGTTCCAATGCACTCTTCGATTGGCTCTGCAGTCCCGTCATATCTGGAACGCAACTTCTTCCATCGCGTAATTCTAGTTCACCCATGGTCTGAAAATGGCGCCGCCCACCACAATGCCCAAGCATTGGGCGAGTACTTCAGATCCCGTTTGCAACGCTATAGGCTGCAGCAGAAGGACCCAAGGGACACTCTATTCAAGATAGAGGCGATGAATTGCTCACAGAAGCCCCTTGAAATCTCCGATTATTTCGGGCAATCAATCCGCAGAGACTTCGGAGAAGTGAACAACCAGGAAGAAGGAATTAATGACTCTGGACCAGTAGTTTATGATGTTCTATTGGTCGATGAAACCCCTGTCGGGTATACAATAGGGACAATGAACCTATCAGCTGAGGCGATTCCTGTGAAGTGCCACATCACATCCCTTGGGTATGACATCAGGAAACCGCTCCGTCATGAGTTCAATCCAGAGAAGAGGATAGGTGAGACTTTCGAGGAGATACCACTGATTGGTCAGATACATGATGCCAAGGAGATGCTCAGGAAAAGGCCCGCTACATCTAGAGTTTTGAAGACCATCCATGAGTGGTACTATGAGAACGGCTCCAATTGGCAAGCACCCTTCAAGATGAAGGAAATAAGCGAGTTCTCTGAACAACTACACGGGAAGAGGATCAGTGAAAACGTGATTGCCAACCATATGAAATTCCTAATTGATAATGACCCCAGAATTATTGTGAAACACGGACAATCCAACTACCAGATCTCAAGATTCGGGCGTTCCATTGCATGGGATATCTAATGATATGGTGCCATCCCAAGTACTAGAAGCCAAATTCAAATGAGTAATTGTCCAATTCACACTCCCAAATGGTGTGTATTGACCAACCCAAGTCAATGAGAGCAGCCTCCTTCCTCCTGTCCCTCTCCACGTTCCTCTCGAATTTCTTCCTCCAGTAGTCGGCGTTGGTCTTCGGTAGCCCTAGGTCACACTTAGGGCATCGGTGCCAGAAGCACCCGTGCACGAATATGGCGAGCTTCCTGCCAGGGTACGTGATGTCCGGCCTGCAGACATACCGACCACCCTCATCGTCTATCCTCCAATGCAGCCTGTATCCAGGATGGCCCGCCTCCCTGAGCATCCTCCTGACTCTGAGTTCGGGCTTGGTGTCCCTGCTCTTGTTTGCTATCATCACGTTGTGGACTGCGGGAGATGATGCAGGGGGAGCCTCCAGTGCCATGTATATCGCCTGACTGCCAGGCACATAGGAGTACCTGAGGCATCAGAGCAGCAGTTTCCAGGAAGTGTTCAAAAACACCACCCAGGGATGACCTGGTGCCGTGCTGACCGAAATGGAGAAACTAGCCCCTGGTCCCAGGGACTGCGACGTTGATTGTATAGTCATGTACGGAGGGGGGCTGACCTCCTACGAGGCCGCTAAGAGAGCCATCGAGAGATACGGCCATGAGGCAGTGGAGATTTGGTTTGCGGACACGAGGATGGAGGACGAGGACCTCTACCGTTTCAATCGGGACGTAGAGAGGGTCCTGGACCACGAGATCAGGGTGTTCGACCAGGGCCTAGACGTCTGGGAGATATTTCGCAGGGAGAGGTTCCTAGGGAACTCTAGGATAGACCCCTGCTCCAAGTTCCTCAAGAGAGTCCCCCTAAGGAAGGCCCTCGAGAGGCAGTACCCGAACAGGGCATGCATCCACTGTAAGGAGGCATGGTCGAGGGGAGGGGAGACCATCCAAGTCCTGGACATCGATGGCACCGAGATAAAGGAGGCCGTATGCGTGTCATGCAAAGATAGTGACCCTGATTACGCGAGCTCCCTTGAGTCACTCCGAGAGGTGATTTCGACCGAGGGCACGAACTCGAACAGGGCACGAATAGCCATCCGCCCCGTACAAAACAGGGTGGAGAGGTGCAGCGAGGAAGGCAAGTTCGTCAGGGTGGTCCTTGGCATGGACATCATCCAGGACTGCGACAGGCTCCACAGGGCCAAGTCCTACTGGCGCCCCTTCGTCAATTGGTTCCCACTGGCCGAGCCGCCCTTCGGCGACAAGACGAGGATAATCGAGGAGCTCCGGGCCATCGGGATAAGGGAGCCGAGGCTGTACGGAGCCGGCTTCGAGCACAACAACTGCGGCGGGTTCTGCGTCAAGGCCGGCAAGGGCCAGATGGTCCACCTCCTCAAAACTCTCCCCGAGAGGTACCTAGAGCACGAGAGGAAGGAGCTGGAGTTCCAGGAGTTCATCGGCTCCAAGGTGACGATCCTCAGTGAGACGAGAAACGGGGAGAAGCGCAACCTGACTCTCAGGGAGCTCAGGGAGAGGGCCGAGGCCGGAGAGGACTTCAGATTCGACAAGGGCACCGCGTGCGCTTGCCTCAACCCACTCAGCCCAGATGTCGATGGGAAAGCTTGGTAACCTAGCGACTCATAAGGTCAGACACGGCTTCCTGTACGACATCCACGTCGACAGCGTACCAGTCAATCAAGCCAGCGTCATGCAGTATCTTCAGCACTTGGCCCATTCCGAAACCAGTCTTGAGTGAGATTGCAATGTCAGGAACAGCTAGACAGCGAACACCACGGGTCTTTTTTCGTATAGCAAGGCCAGAAACGAAATGCATACCAATTTTTTGCTGAGTCAAACCCTCTTCCCTCATCACATGGTAGGCGCACAGACCATGCATGGACCATAGAAAATCAGCTATTTTTCCATTGGCCAAATCATTCATTGCCTTTCTGATTACCTCGAATGTTAGGTAGCCATGGTGCTCGTGGTAGCGAGTACCAGAATCAATATCCAAGTCATCCCAACCATCTCCCAAACGAGATCTATGATCCAATGCAATTGGATTCTGGAAATACCGGTTCCCCTCCACTATGACGGGTCTGGAGGGAGGGTGAGCCTGCCCCCTTAGAACCGCCGCGCTTGGATCCAATTTTTTCTCTCTAAATCTGTGAACCAAGCGCTGCCAATGTTCATAATCGACATATTCACCCTTCGCGCTCTTTGTCGTTTCTCTTTTCATATCGCTCCAGAATTTATGTGACTGTCGAGCGTCCTTTCCCGAGATCACCCAAAAATTCTGCTCCCTACCACAAGCAGCAATTGCGGCACCCACTACCTTCGCTAGGATTGGCCAGTTGACTTCCAGCCAAAACTCCGCGTGGGCCGAGAAGTCCATCTGCCTCATGAAACCCTTCTGAGTCGCCTTCCGCTCCAATTCTTCGAGGACCGACTCCCTTAGTAGGGGAATTTGATCTAGGTTATCGAAGCTGCTAGAAAGGCCGATGAAATCTATCACCCTACTAACACCAGACTCGCGCCCCTCTGATGACCAAAAAGTATCCTTGTGCTCATACCCAACGGTGTCTCTTTCTGCGATGTGAGCAATATCCTCGTCGGACACAAGCACAGCCTCGTTTTTGACGTGCTCCCAGAGGGAGTAGTCCAATGAGGGGCGATTGAAAGGAACCACTCTGCCCACTCAAACACCACCTTGTGTTGACGAATTGACACCATCTCCGCCTTCTTCCCCACGCTCTCTCGCCCTTTCCCGAGAGAGCTCGCGCCAGCGAATCAATCCCGTGTCCACAACAACGTCCCACCCCTTGGGATCAGAATCCGGGATTTCTCGAATGGTAAACTCAGCCGCCGAAGAGTCTCCGATTGACCGAGTGAGGTAGTAGTCAGCCATGTGTTCAGCACTAGCCCTAGCAAAGAGCCGATAATATGCATCTAGGGATATCACACCATCATTATTTGCAGCCAAGTCACATATTTTTGCACGTGCGACATAGTGCCCCTTGCCCCTTTCCTTACCCGAGAACTGTGAAACCTTCCTAGAAATCGTCTCCCCATACGCCATATGCAGGTCCATCTGCAAGTACTTCGGTCCTAATTGTAGGCCCACTTCTAGATCTCCAGGCAGGACACCTATTATCCCGGGAGGAGCCCCATACCTGTCTCTGATGTAAATATCCCACCGCTTGCTAACATGACTCAGCCGTATGTGCCCCCCTGCATCTTTATTCCTCCCTAGGAATGCCGTTATGATCAATCTTTTTTCCGACTCAACTGCGGTTGTTTCGGTAAAAAGAAGTTTAAAATCAGATTTCTCTTGTCTACCAATAAGGGTGTCTTCGGTTTGATAGAGCTCTATGTTTTCATGCAGAAACATTTCCTGAAGTATCGACTCTATTCGATACCAACGTTCGTTGACTTTCCTCCCAAACTTATGTCCCATTCGAACATCGAATGCCGCCTCTCTCTCCAAGTCTGTGATAGTGGCCCCAGCCTCTTTGCCCCAATGTCGCTCCGCCTTTAGGCCCTCATCACTCTTGATCAGACAGTCCTTCAGCCGGTCTCCCAGCAGGGTCATCAGACGCCTGCCCATGGTTATCGTCGATTGGTCCACGGAGAATGAGTTGCCCTTGGACCATGCCTGAAGCTCGCTGTAGTCAACCTCGCCTTGCCCTCTAGCATCGCCATCTTCGTCCCAGAAGCACCTTCTCCAATAGGCTTCGAAGTCCGACAGCTCGTCTGCTATCATGGGAGCCTGACTCGTAACCCCACCTATTTCAAGGGTATCCCGGCAGAAATCCGATTAAAGCACGCTGACTTTCACATCGGTGTTCTTTCCATCTAGGATGCTGACAACGATGGTCACCCCATCGCTCTTTGCATAATCCTTCAGGAAGTCAAAGAGGGGGCCTCTCGCGTCTTCGTCGATCTTCTCGAGTACCCCATCGATCATCAGGATGGGGACATCCGGCGTGAACGCCTTTCTCATGGCTATCAGAATGGCCGCCGTTGTGAGTGCACGCTCTGCGCCAGAGCCGGCTAGGCCGGTGATATTCCCGTCATCCCAAGTTTGCAGGAGGGTGTAGTTGGTATCCAGCTCCACGCTCTTGATTTTCGAGTTTGATAGATTGCTGAAGAGGGTCTTCCCGACTTCGTTGAAAACCTTCCGAGTCTGTTGCAGCTGGTTCTCGATGCTCTCTGTCACCCATTTTGACGTGGCCCCTATGTCAATTAGGATTCCATTGACGAGATCTTCCTTGATCAATGAGCGTATTTCTGGGACGCTCATGTTGGAGAGGTTGGAGTTTACGAAACTCTTGAGGATTTTCCCGCCGCTCCCGTCTCCTAGGAGCTCAGCACCGAGCTCTTCTGTCAGGGGTATCCCTTCGTTGGGCATCATCTGAAGGGAAGTCAGCATAATTTCGAAGGTCGCCGAGCCATCTAGCCCCTCCTTCTGCTTCTCGAGCTCACCTATCTGCTTCTCGAGCTTATCGATCTCAGGGGAGCTCCCCGCGCCCGCCTTCAATTGATCTACTTCGGCCCTCGTTGCTTCGTACAAACTCTTGGACGCATCACGGTCCTCCTTCATCTTCGGAAGTTTCTGTGCAACCTTCCCCATCTTAGCCTTCGAATCTATTTTTATGGCGTTCGCCTCCTTGATTTGAGCCCTAGCGGCTGCCGCCATCCTCGACGACTCCGCCTTCTTGCTCCTTTGCTCCATGAATTTTCGTACGGCGCCGTCCCTGCTCTTCTTCGCTTGCGTGAGTGCGTCCAGAGCTTCTCCGACTTTGGATTCGTCACCAAGGGCCGCACGTTCCTTCTCGATCGCATCAGCCAATTTAGGTGGTACCTTGCTACCAGAGTTCAAAACCTGGACATATGCGTCAATAATCCTCACTGTAGACGGAGCTGCATCACCTTTCACAGCATTGTATGCTTCGGTAGCCCTGCTCACAGCGCCATCCAGTGCATCCATGTCAGGCTCAATGAGCTCCATATCCTCTAGCTCCTCCGCATCATCGAGCTTCCTCTGAGCGATTTTCAGCTGCCCCTCAGCCCCACTAATCCTATCCAGGTGTAACTGGTTTTCCGTCTCTATCCTCCTGACCTGTATGTGGAGCCGGTTGTATTCTTCGGTGTGAGAGGCTAACTGCCCCTCGGCGGTATTGAGCTTCTTCGCATGGGAATCTTCCATCACTCCCTGCTCCTTTCTTAGAACACCCAGTTTCTCGCGTAGACCCTTTATTTCTCCGGCAATACCTTCAATCTGGCTCGTTGCATCGCCCTTGGACGACTTCCACTGCTCGAACTTCTCTCGGAGGGAGACAAGCTCCTGGTCTAGGGGGTTCAGCACGCTTTGCCATACTAGCAGGTCCTTTGCCTCGCTGACTACCTCGCTGACCCATCGGAAGTCATCCCCGTTAGCTGCATCGAATACAGCGCCGTAAAGACGAGTTTTGGGTAGGTCCATCACCATCGAAGTGTAGATTGACTTCTCATTGGATCCCTTTCCCTTGATGTTCCCCCGTGAGTCGATAGTGGCTTCGATGTCACCACCCTCGTGGGATATTTTGACCGAGCCCTGCGTCGCCCCCCTCCTGAGTATGGGGTCCGATGAGTTAGGGTCTGCGTCATTGAGGTGAATCCTCTCCATCTCGTCCAGATGTTTGTGTGGCGGTCCAACGAGACCTAGGTGTATGCCCCTCATTAGGGAAGACTTGCCTGATGCGGAGGTCCCTTGGATGATGTTGACGGCCCCCGCCTGTAGTTGGACAGAGGCATTCTCTGTTCCGCCTATGTTGTTGGTTGTTATCTTGATACTGCCCATGGGGTGGGCCGTTCACTCGACCCCTTTCAAAGCTTCTACCAACTCGGAGGAGAAAGGTTGTAGGACCACGATTCTCGACTTCCCGTTTCTCCAGTACTTCGGCTTTCTAGTCATCAGGAAGAAAGCTAGGCAATTTACGAACTCTTCCGCGACCCATGGACGAATGACATGCTGAGATATCACGAAGTCCTCGACTCCGTTTGCGAGCCCATGGTCGACACCCACCTGCTTCCTGACTCTTCGCCCACGGAGAATCCTCCTTAGGGTGTATTCCAACTCCTCGACGATGTCAGGATCCCCGGTCTGAATCTCCTCAGCCTCGATTGCCTTGTCGATTAGGCTCTGCGCCTTCTCACCTAGCTTGAGGTGGTAGTATTCGCGCGGGTCGAAGCCGGAGTCTAGGACAATGGTGGGATCTACAACTAGCTTGGGGAAAAGGGTCAGCTCGTCGGGGCTAAGCTTCTCCCACCACTCCCCTTCCGAAAGCTCGACCAATTCCTCTATGCCCCCTCTTAGGTCAAACGACAGATCGTAACAACCACCATCCGCTGCCTTCTTCAGCATCCCCGTGGATATTTCCCCCCTAGGGTCGAACGTCCTCATCCACCAAGGGTCAGAAAGCATGGAAAGGAACACATCACCAAACAATTTCCCGCTGCTTCCTTTGCCCATAGCCGTGGGGTCAAGCCCGTCTTTGGTGTCCTTTGTCTGATTGCTCATCGCCGCTCTAGCACTCTTTGCGTCGTCATACCCTAGGCCATTGGTGAAATCGATGCAAAGCATCACCCTGCCAAAATCGGGGAAGCGGGCCTTGGTATCCAAATCTAGCGGCACTCGCAGCTCCTCCCCTATCGAAACCGAGCTCAGCCCAGCGAGTGCGTGCTCAAACAAGACGCACCTATCGTTGATGGCAGATATTTCATCAAAATCCAGGTAAGTCGCATCAATGATGAACCTAAGTCCAGTCGTGTAACCAGCTCTCGAAACCTTCTGGCCACGATGCAGCTCGTTGTGGTTCATCACCTCGGTGATGGGGTGCTGGATGTACTCGGTAGCAGCTAATAGAATCGCGTCATCAGTCCCCTTCTCTAGCACACTCTCTCCGGTGAACTGGACGTCCCAGACGATATAAATAGGATTCAAGCCGTCACTCCCATCCAACAACTTCTCGAATTAGGACCTCTATTCCCGCCATTCTCGCTAATCGGAAGGAAGCGTCCCTCCCATCGGCTAGGTGATGCTCGATCCTCTCCCCTGCTAGCTTCAGCATCTCGTCCGGAGTCTTGCCGTTTACTATCTTCATGGGGATGGCAGAACCAGCTATCGTCTTCATTTCATCTAATGTTGGCGCGGGAGCATCCTCCACCCAGAGGCGGGACTTCACTGCGTCGTCCAAGGATTGTTCCTTGTTGGTCGTCGCCATAATCATTGTGTGATTGGTTTGTAGTTTGTCAACAGCATGGAAGAACTCCGAATTCAACGCCCCCGTCCACTCCTGTGCTCTGGAATCGTCCCTGCTCAGCAGAAGGGTATCCACGTCATCGAAGAGGAGAATTGTCCTTGTGTTGTTATTGCCCTTATCTCTGGCATCTTGAAACACCCTCCTCATTCTCTGCTCAGACTCCCCGTAGTTCTTGTGGCTGATGTGTCCGGGACCGATAAGAAACAATCTAACTTCGATCCCTTCATTTGCTAGCTCCCGGTGTAGCCTCCTGCCCGCCTCCTTCACCCCTTCTGTCTTACCTGAACCAGGGGGGCCGTTGAAAACGAATCCCTTGAAGGGGAAGTTTTCATCGTTTTGTTGTGGAAAGTGATCCGAGTATGACCCGTCCCTCCGCCCGAAGAAGTAGCGCATGGCGCCGACCATCTTGCCGATGAAGGCCTCCTGTGTGGGGACGCTCTTCATCTGCGTGTCTATTTCTGAGAGGTCGATCGTTGTATACGGGGCCCCGTCGAAAGCCATATCGGTTCGACAGAGCGCCCCTCTTTCAACAATTTGATTGACTTCACCGTCACTAACATAGACTCCCGACACATCCTCGATGCATGGCGCGCTATCATGCAATCATGGAACACCCCCTCATGAAGTCCTTCATTGCGTACTCCATCTTCCGGGCCTTCTATGGCGCCGGGATTCTCGTTGTGACCTACTTCGTGGACAGGGAGACCGCCGTGCCATGGTG
>CEUN01182289.1_pt1 | contig 14965 bp, 15 predicted proteins | sample 361501 | NCBI WGS metagenome assembly CEUN01 (sample SAMEA2622801, study PRJEB7988) | marine metagenome | biome: marine biome (ENVO:00000447); feature: marine epipelagic mixed layer (ENVO:xxxxxxxxx); material: "saline water (ENVO:00002010), including plankton (ENVO:xxxxxxxx)" | depth 120 m | reverse complement strand
TCAATCTGACGGGTCAGCCGGCCGCGAGTATCCCCTGCGGACTCTCGGATGCGGGTTGTCCCGTAGGTTTGCAAATTGTGGGCGCCAAATTCGCGGATGCGACGGTGATGCAGGTAGCGGCGGAATTTGAACGTTCTCACCCGGTCAGGTTGCCTGACGGAAAAGTCTGACAGGAGGCGATTATGTTGCAATTTTCTGAAGAAGAGCTTCAACGTCGCCAATCCGAAACGGTCCGCCGGCTTGCGGAACAGGGGCTGGACGGTCTCGTCCTGTTTCGGCAAGAGAGCATGTATTACCTCACCGGCTACGACACCAGTGGCTACAGCATGTTTCAGGCCGGATATGTGGGTGCCGATGGCCGGACCGCGTTATTGACGCGGACGGCTGATCGCTTGCAGTCATCCATGACGTCCAATTTTCAGGACATCCGCATCTGGTACGACGGAGATGACGCCAACCCCGGGCAAGACCTGAAGAACATGCTCTCCGACTACAACTGCCAGGGTAAGCGGCTGGGCGTTGAGTACCACGCGTACGGCTTGACCGGTCAGCGCGCGAAGATGGTGGACGCCGCGCTTGAGGGTTTTGCGACACTGGTGGATGCATCAGACCTTGTGCGCGAACAACGGCTCGTAAAGAGCGAAGCAGAGCTGGCTTACGTTCGACGCGCCGGTGAGTTGTGTGACGATATTTTTGCCGTCAGCCGCGAACGGGTGCGGCCAGGCACGCGGGTCAAGTCGGTTTATGGTGCGATGATGAACACGTTGATGGATGGCGGCGGTGATCCGTCAGCGTCGCGATGGCCGATGGGTGCTGGCGAATACGCGCTGTTTGGTCGCTACCACACCGGCGATGAAGTCATCGCCGAATCCGATCAGGTGGTATTCGAACCGGCTGCCTCATATCGGCACTACCATGCATGTGCGATGTACAACATCATTACGGGCGAACCACACTCGCAACACGTCGCCATGAATCGTGCCTGCGCCGAAGCATTGGACGCTTGTCAGGCGTCTCTGCGGCCTGGCAAGACCGTGGGCGAGGTGTTCAAAATCCATAGCGATACGCTTGCACGTTGCGGGTTTGGTGATGCCGCGCTTGCGGCGTGCGGCTACACCGTAGGTGCCACTTATCCACCCACCTGGATGGACTGGCCGATGTTCTGGGAAGACAACCCGCAGGTCATTGAGGCCGGTATGGTGTTTTTCCTCCATATGATCCTGTTCGACAAGACGAGCGGCCGCAGCATGTGCATGGGTGAGACGGCGATTGTCCAGGATGCTGGCGCGGCGGAACGGGTCAATCACATTCCACGCGAGGTGATAGCGATATGAATGTCAGTCCGGTGTCGTCGAGGTCAGCAAGCTGATGGTCAGGCTAGCCGAGATGCCCGCAGTCGGGCGAGGTTTTATTGAACGGCTGACAATGCCGGAAATCGAGTCGCCGGCGTGGACATCGCCCGCGTCCGCGGATACGCGACGCGTTGCGGTTGTATCCACAGCGGCGGTATCCAGGCGTGGCGATAAGCCGTTTTCGTGGCATGCACGCGACTATCGTGTCATCCCCAAAGACGAGCGTGATCTGGTTATGACTCATATTGCTGTCGAGTACGACCGTACTGCGTGGCAGCAGGATCTGAATGCCATCATGCCGCTGGACCGACTCGAAGAGATGGCATCCGCTGGAGAAATTGGATCCGTAGCGAAAGAGCACTACACGTTTCTTGGTTCGTCTGACCCCGCTGAAATGAAACGATACGTGGCCGACGTTGCCGATCGTATGCGCGCGGATGACGTCAACACCGTTTTCCTGATTCCAGTCTGACCGCGTTTGTCGACATGGACAAAGAGAGCCTCGTAGGCAAGGGCGCATTGGTCGGCAAGGACCAGAGAACACTGCTATTAGGGCTGGTATGTCCAACTGCGGTACCAGGACGCGGGAGCGAGGTTTTTGATGGCGATAAGGTGGTTGCCGAGATGACCGCAGGCGCGGATTCCCCGGCGTTAGGGCAGGGTATTGGTTATGCTCGCTTCAAGTCTCCTGGTGACTGGGCAGGGCGCGCATTGTCAGTTCGCTTGCCGGACCAGACCGTGCATGAGTGCAACATCGTGGCCTTGCCTTTTTTGATGCGGAAAAACGCTCGCCCCGAGGGTTGGCTGAAGTGCCAGACGGGGCGACAGGCGTATGATTCGGTTTCGACGGCGGGCACACCCAATCCATCAGCGTGCACCGCAAGTTGTGCTGGCCCTGGGACTTTCGTAACTTAGTTGACTAAACATTCTGCGCGCCATCTTGGCGCGATACGTTTTAAACCTTAATCACTGCAAGGGGCGAGTGGCATGCGGCCGAACAAAATCAAGCAACTCTGGAGCGAGGGCAAAAGCGCAACCATGGGGTGGCTTTCTATCTCCAACAGCTTTACCGCGGAGATGATGGCGCGTCAGGGGTTCGACTCGCTGTGTGTCGACCTGCAGCACGGGACTAACGAACTGAACGACGTATTGCCGATGTTGCAGGCGATTTCGCAGACGGACACCGTGCCCTTCGTTCGAGTGTCGTGGAATGACCCGGCCGCCATCATGCGCGCATTGGATCTCGGCGCATACGGGATCATCGTGCCCCTCGTAAACAACGCCGAAGAGGCGGCGCGCGCGGTAGCTGCCTGTCGTTACCCGCCGTCCGGTTTTCGCTCCTCTGGCCCCGTGCGGGCAATGCACTACGGCGGCGCCAACTATTTTGACGAGGCTAACGACGAGATCCTTGTCATGGCGATGATCGAGACCAAGGAAGGTATCGAAAATCTGGACGAGATCTGCGCGACGCCAGGCCTGGATGCGGTGTACATCGGGCCGGCCGACCTGTCATTTGCCCTGGGTTTGCCGCCACGGCCGGACAATCCGGATCCCACCCATCTGGCGACCTGCGACAAGATTCGCGATACGGCGCACAAACACGGTATCAAGGCCGTGATGCATTGTGCTGGTGCCGAATTTGCCGCAGGCGCGGTCAAGCGCGGCTTTGACATGGTCATGCTGACGTCCGATTTGAATTGCATGGTTGCAGGCGCACGTGCGCAGGTGGACGCCTTCAAGGCCGAGGTAGGTTGACGCTGATGCCTTCCAGCGACGTCATGCCTGCGCTGTTTGCACCGTATGACCTGCGCGGTGTCTCGTTGCGCAATCGTATCGTCATCTCGCCGCTGCAAGAATATGCGGCGGGTCGAGATGGTGTTGCGCGACCGTTTCATCTTGTGCACCTCGGCAGGTTTGCGCTGGGCGGAGCGGGGCTGGTCTTTACCGAAGCGCTTGCCGTTAGCGAAGACGCTCGGCTGACGTACAGCGATCTGGGTATCTGGACCGACGCACAAATCGAGCCTTTGGCACGTATCGCGGAGTTCCTGCGTGAACAGGGCGCTGCTGCCGGCGCGCAACTGATTCACGCTGGCAGAAAAGCGAGCGTGCAGCGCCCCTGGCACGGTTATGAGCCCTTGTCGGAGCGTGACATCGAAGCGCGCGACGAGGCTCCCTGGCCAGTAGTGGGGCCGTCGGCCGAATCGGCCCTGCCAGGATGGCCTACACCGTCAGCGCTGAATGTTGATGCGATCAAACGCATTGTCGAAAACTTCGCGGCCAGCACGCGTCGCTTGCGCAAAGCCGACTTTGACGTCCTGAATGTACACGGGGCACACGGCTATCTAGTTCACAGCTTCTTATCGCCTGTCAGCAACGTACGTACTGACGAGTACGGTGGTGATCTTCAAGGACGGATGCGATTCGCTCTTGAGGTGGCTGACGCTGTGCGTAGCGAATGGCCGGCGGACCGTCCCATCTTCTACCGACTCTCTTGTGTGGATGATCTGGAGGGCGGCTGGTCCATGGACGATACAATCATGCTCGCGCGCAAGCTGAAAGAACGCGGCATGGATGTTATTGACGCGTCGTCAAGAGGGTTGGGCCGACGTGGCACTCCGGTTGTCTTTCCGCGCGCCCCGGGTTTCCAGGTGCCATATGCTGAGCAGATTCGATGCGAGGTTGATATGCCTACCTGCGCGGTCGGTTTGATCACGGAGCCCGACCAGGCCAACGCTATCGTTGAAGCAGGGCAGGCGGATTTCGTTGCAATTGGGCGTGAGGCCTTGCGAAATCCCAATTGGCCGGCTCAGGCCGCAGTTGAACTCATGGGCGCACAGGCTTACGAGAGTCATTGGCAACCTCGCTGGGGCTGGTGGTTGGTGCGCCGCGAAGCATCTCTGGATGCTTTTCGTAGTGCCTCCGTGCAAGAAAGCTCTGATGGCTGAACGTCAACGAGAGGAGTACTCACTGAATTGCAATCGAGTCTCTTTCCGTCTTGGTTCGCGCAACAAGACAGTGTCTCGTTGATGTTCGTTTGTCTCAGCTTTCCTATGGCAACACCGCCGTAGCTTCGATCTCAACGCGCGCGCGTACCTCGACAAGACGGACAACCTGCACCAGGCTCATCGCCGGATAATGCCTGCCGATCACATTGACATAAGATTTGCCAATTGCGCGCAGGTTGTTCAGGTAATCGTCGATATCAACCGCAAACCAGGTCAGCCTCACCAGGTGCTCTGGTCCCGCGCCACCCTCTCGTAGAATCGCAACGATGTTTTGCAGCGTTTGTTCGGTTTGCTGCACAAAGTCATCCGACTCAAACTCCTGATTCGCGTTCCATCCTATCTGTCCGCCCAGGTACAAAACGCGACCTGTTGCGGCCACACCGTTGGCGTAACCTTTTGGTTCTCGCCAGTGAGAGGGATGCAGCCGATCATGTACTTCTGACATTCGTAGTTCCTCGAGTCATACCTGGGTTCAAGCGTGTTCCTCGCGCAGTCGGAAGCGCTGAATCTTGCCGGTCTGGGTTTTTGGCAGGCTGCCCACAAAACGCACTTCTCGCGGGTACTTGTAAGGTGCGATCGCGTTTTTGACGTGCTCCTGCAGTGCCGCGATACAGGCTTGATCGGCGGGTTGAGTGTCGATAAGTACAACGTATGCGCTGACGATTTGCCCGCGCTCCTCATCGGCGCGACCAACAACCGCGCATTCCATCACCGCAGGGTGTGACAACAACGCTGCCTCCACTTCCGGCCCGGAAATGTTGTAGCCGGACGAAATAATCATGTCGTCCAGACGCGCGACAAAATGAAACTGGCCAGCCTCATCGCGCATGAACGCGTCGCCCGTCAAGTTCCACCCGTCTTGCACATAGGTGGATTGGCGTCTGTCACTCAAGTAGCGACAACCCGTTGGGCCGCGTACTGCCAATCGGCCAACTTCACCGTTGGGTAGCTCTTCTAGGGCGTCGTTGACCACCTTTGCTTCATAGCCACAGACAGGGGTGCCGGTGGAGCCGGCCGTCGTGGTTCCCAGACGGTTGGAAATAAAGATATGCAACAGTTCAGTTGAACCAATGCCATCGAGAATGGGGATGTTGGTTTTTTCGATCCATTGCGCAAACACTGGACCGGGCAATGTCTCGCCTGCCGAGACTGCAATTCGCAGGCTTGAGAGGTCCGCACCTTCATCCATCGCAGCCAGTATGGCTCGATAAGCCGTTGGTGCCGTAAAGGCGACCGTCGCGCCGTAACGTTGAATGATATCCACCATGCGCGACGGCGTGGCGTCCTCCAGCAACGTTGCCGTTGCGCCAAAGCGCAATGGGAATATCGCGAGCCCACCCAGTCCAAATGTAAACGCGAGCGGTGGCGAGCCAACAAAGATATCTTGCGGGGTTACGCCGAGGACTTCTTTGGCGTAACCGTCAGCGATGATCAGCAAGTCGCGATGAAAATGCATCGTGGCTTTGGGCTCGCCGGTCGTTCCAGAGGTGAAACCCAGCAGTGCGACGTCATCACGTCCGGTACGCACCGGAGTGAACCGCACGGACTTGTTTAATGCGGCGCGGTCCAGTTCCGCGTCGTGGCTTGCAGTCCCGTCAAAGCCCACCACCTGGTCCATGAAACGGTTGTCTTTAGAGCAGGCGACAAGCTCATCCATCATGCGAGTGTCGCAGAGCGCAAGCCGGGCTTGCGCTTTATCGATGATCTTGTGCAGTTCCGCGGCACGCAACATGGGCATCGTATTGACCGCAACACCGCCTGCTTTTGTCACCGCCAACCAGCAGGCCACCATCGCCGGGTTGTTTGCGGCTCTGATCAAGACGCGATTCCCAGGCTTTACGCCGAAGTCCTCGGTCAGCGCGTTCGCGAGACGGTTGGTCCAGTCGGTGAGTTCCCGATAAGTCCGCTGTCGTCCGTTACCGATCAACGCAACGTGATCACCAAATCCTTTCTCGACCATGCGGTCCGACAACTCGACGCCCGCATTCAGGTAGTCCGGGTAGTCGAAGTCGTCCAGCAAGAAGTCCGGCCATTCGGAAAACGGAGGTAGATTGTCGCGACAAAAACTGTCGATGTGGCCGCTGGGTCCTAACATGATGAGTTCTCCGCCAGTCCCGGATTCAATTGCCTTCGAACTGTGGTCTGCGCTTCTCGACAAATGCGTGGAAGGCGCGACTGAAATCCTGAGTTTGCATGCAGATTGCCTGCGCTTGTGCTTCAGCTTCGATGGCTTGTTCAAGACTCATCGACCACTCCTGATTGATTTGTGTCTTGGTCATGGCGTGCGCAAAGGTGGGGCCAGTCGCCAGCCTGGTGGCAAACTCCAGTGCCGCTCCCTCAAGTTCTTCCACTGGAAGTACGCGGTTAAAGAAACCCCAGGCGAGTCCCTCGTCAGCCGACATCGCGCGCCCGCTGTATAACAACTCTGCCGCGCGGCCTTGCCCGATAATTCTTGGCAACATCGCACAAGCGCCCATGTCACAACCGGCGAGTCCTACACGTGTAAACAGAAACGCTGTTTTGGCGTCGGGTGTTGCGTAACGCATGTCCGACGCCATGGCAATGATCGCGCCCGCGCCTGCACAGATGCCGTCAATCGCCGCGATGATAGGTTTCCCGCAATTGAGCATTGCCTTAACGAGATCGCCTGTCATGCGTGTGAACTCAAGCAGGCCTTGCATATCCTTTTCCACTAACGGCCCGATAATTTCGTGTACATCACCACCGGAACAGAAGTTGCCGTCATTGGATGTGAACACAACTGCGTGAATGTCGCGCGCGTAGGCGAGTGCGCGGAATGTGTCGCGCAACTCCGCGTAACTCTCGAAACTCAATGGGTTCTTGCGGGAAGGTCGGTTGAGCGAGATGACGGCGACCGCTCCTTCCACAGACCAGTTGAAACTCTCGGCTTGCCAGTCGCGCATAGATGTCATGATTGCCTCCGGGATTGTGGATTGGATTCGCGTAGCCGCTTCGCCAGGCTGGTTGCATCGCGGCCTGAGAACTCGTTCAGAAGCTGATCTACCCAGGCTTCATGTCGTGCTGCCATCTGCTCAAATCGCTTCAGGCCGCGCTTGGAAAGCATGACAACCGAGGTACGCCTGTCGCCGTTTCGTAGCGCGCGTAGCACAAAGCCGTCGTCGACCAGGCGTGTCACTATCCCGGTGACATTACCGTTTGAGACCATCAGATAGCGCGACAGCTCGGACATCAGCATGCCTTCGGGAAAACGGTACAACGCGGCCATGACATCAAATTGCGGAAGCGTTGCATCGAAGTCCTGCCGCAGCGATTCGCGCAACTGCGCCTCTACCGCGCGAGTTGTACGCAACATCTGTATCCACAACCGCAGCCTCGATTTTGACGCACCGGTAGGGCGTACCCTGCGTGCCGGGGCGCTCATTGCGTTTCGCCGCCGGAGACCGAGATTGACTGGCCTGTAATCGAGTCGGCGCCCGCGCTACACAACCACAAAACGCTGGCGGCAACCTCGTCAGGCTGTATCAACCGACCTTGTGGGTTCGACTCGCTCAGCTTCTGCCTGGCGTGATCGCTGGTCATCCCGGTTTTGTCCACGAGATTGGCCACACTCGCATCCAGGAGCGGTGTTTCCGTAAAGCCAGGGCACACGGCGTTGACCGTGACATTGGTATGCGCGAGTTCCAGCGCGAGCGCGCGCGTCAGTCCCACGACGCCGTGTTTGGCAGCGCAGTAGGCCGCGACGTACGCGTAGCCAATCAAGCCGGCAGTGGAAGCCACAGCGATGAGGCGTCCACGCTCCTTGGGATTCATGCGCTTGAAACCTTCGCGCAACGTCAGGAACGTGCTGGTCATGTTGGATGTCAGCATTGCATTCCAATGTTCCACGTCCATGCGTTTGAACGGTGCGCTACCTGCAGCGCCTGCATTGGCGATGACGATGTCTACGGCCCCGCCCTCGGCCGTTACGCTTTCATATAACGCACGAACAGACGGTTCGTCGCTAACGTCGGCGGAAAACGCGTGGATTCCCTGATGTCTGGCGGCTACTGCATCAAGGGGTTGAACTCGTCGGCCGGCGATGCTGACGCGCGCGCCTGACTGTGCGAGTGCCAGGGCGATCGCGGCGCCTATACCGGTGCCGCCACCTGTGACCAAGGCATGGCGCCCTTCAAAATTGTTCATGTCTGATGTCCTTAACTACCTGTTCCGCTGGCGGGTCCCAAGCCCTCGCCCCGTGCGCCCAGCCGCATCAACTGGTCCTGCCCGGCCAGATAAGGTTTTGGCCATGCCGTCAGGCTGTCGCCAAGATTGGCAGCGGCGTACAAAGTCCAATATGGATTTGCGAGATGTGGACGCGCGAGGCAAACCAGGTCCGCGCGTCCAGCCAGCAGGATGGAATTCACGTGATCGGGCTCGTAGATGTTGCCTACCGCCATTGTCGCCATCCGTATTTCATTACGGATCCGATCAGCAAACGGGGTTTGAAACATGCGGCCGTAAATGGGTTTGGCCACGATGGAGGTTTGTCCGGCGGAGACATCGCAGATATCTGCGCCAACTTGCTGGAACGCGCGTGCGACCGAGACGGATTCCTCTGGCGTGATGCCCTCATCTCCAAGCCAGTCGGTGGCTGAGATGCGAACCGACATCGGTTTCTCGGCCGGCCATATGCCGCGTACGGCGGCAAATACCTGTGTGGGAAATCGCACCCGATTCTCCAGGCTGCCGCCATAACGGTCGGTACGTTGATTACTCGCTGGCGATATAAATGAAGACAACAGATAGCCGTGCGCGCAGTGCAATTCCAGCATGTCAAAGCCCGCCTCATTGGCCCGTTCCGCTGCCTCGACAAACTCCTCCACCACACGGTCCATCTCTGCTTTGGTCATCTCAGCCGGTGTCTGGTTGGCTGTAGACCACGGGATCGCCGATGGCGCTATCAATGGCCAGTTGCCTTCCACGAGTGGTGCATCCATTTCCTCCCACCCGAGTTGGGTCGAACCTTTGCGGCCCGCGTGACCCAGCTGGCAACAAATTCTGGCGGAGGTTTCGCGGTGTACGAAGTCAACAATACGCTTCCAGGCGTGTGTCTGTTCGTCGTTGTAGAGTCCGGGGCACCCTGGGGATATGCGGCCATCGGCGCTGACGCAGGTCATCTCCACGTAGACTAATCCGGCACCACCTTTAGCGCGTTCACCATAGTGCACAAGATGCCAATCCGTAGGCTTTCCATCCTCTGCTTTGTACTGCGCCATGGGCGAGACAACTACGCGGTTATCGAGGCGCATTTCGCGTAACATAAACGGGGCGAACATCGGTGCACGTATCGGCTGCGACGCGCCGCCGGCACGCCGCTGGAACCACTGCTCCGCCTGGCCCAGCCAGCTGGGGTCGCGTAGCCGCAGATTTTCGTGGCTGATGCGTTGAGATCGGGTCAGCAACGAATAGTTGAACTGTATCGGGTCGAGTTGCACGTAGCGGTCGACATCCTCGAACCATGCAAGGGAGTTGCGCGCGGCGGACTGCAGCCGCAGTACTTCAACCCGGCGGGCTTCTTCGTAACGCTTGAACGCACTTGCCATGTCGTTGGTTTCGACCAGACACTGCGCGAGGTAGGCCGCACTCTCGAGCGCCAGCTTGGTCCCTGATCCAATTGAAAAATGCGCGGTTGCAGCGGAGTCGCCGAGGAGCACGACGTTCTCGTGCGACCATCGCTCACACAATACCCGCGGGAAGCTTATCCACGCAGATCCGCGCATGTGTCGGGCGTTGCTCTCGAGTGTATGGCCACCCAGATGGTCGGCGAATATCTGTTCGCAGGTTCGCGCGGATTCGGCCTGTGTCATGTTGCCGAAGCCAAATCGCTCCCACGTTTCTTCCGAGCACTCCACAATGAACGTGGCCGTGTTGGCGTCAAACTGGTAAGCGTGTGCCCAGACCCAGCCGTGTTCTGTTTGCTCAAAGATAAAAGTAAATGCGTCGTTGAACTTCTGTCGTGTGCCTAACCAGACAAACTTGCACTTGCGCACATCGACGTCCGGTTTGAACCACTTGGCGTAAGCGTCGCGCGTGCGTGAGTTGAGGCCGTCAGCGCCGACCAGCAAGTCGTACTCTTCAGCGTATCGGGTTGGATCGTCAATACGTTCCTCAAAACGCAGTTCCACACCCAGGGCTGTCGCGCGCTCCTGCAACAAAGTCAGTAGCCGCTGTCGTCCAATCCCGCAGAATCCATGGCCAGTTGACACCATGCGCTGGCCGCGCAACGAAACGCAGATGTCGTCCCAATAGGCAAAATGATCGCGAATAGCCGCCGCGCTGATCCGATCGTTCGCGGTCAGGTTGGCAAGCGTCTCGTCGGACAACACCACGCCCCATCCAAACGTATTGTCCGGAGCGTTACGTTCAAACACTGTGATGTCGTGCGCCGGATTACGCAGCTTCACACTGATTGCGAAGTACAGACCAGCAGGGCCGCCACCGAGACAGGCGATGTTCATAGCTCGGGCTCGCGATATGGCACGAACCGCTACTATGAATTAGCCCTGAAAGTATTTCAAAGATAAAACTTTAAAGATAAAGAAAAGAAGAATGAGAATTTTGACGTATGCAATTGAAGCGTCAGCCAAAAGCCTTGGTTTTGCCTTTGTCCGACCAGACCCCGCGATTTAGCCTGTCTTTGATGCCTTCGCGCTGTTGTCGCTTGAACTCGAAAAGCCAGGCCTCCGCGCTCATGGCGTCCAGAAAGTAATTGAAATACTCAGCCTCGCCGATGTTTCGCGGCGTGTCTTCCACGGGATAGCCGAGCGTTGCCAGCTCTTCTCCTATCAGAGATGTCAGCATTTCTATGTCGCTTTCCGTCAGCCGCTGCTTATAGATGCCAACAAACTCTGGCGTGATGGGCTTGGTCAGAAAGCGATGGCAGAACGCACTGTTTGCCCATTTGGCCGTATTTTCTTCCTGGTAGAAGCCGAGCATTTCCGGCTCAAAGTCGAGTTCCAGAAACGCGCAAATACGCTGAAGCGTGTTTTCCGGATCCGTGACCATGGTTTCGTAGTACACGTTCAGCAGCTGATTTGAATCGAGGGCTTCTCGCCATGGCTCCATCGCACGCACAAATTCTTTCCATTGGGTCGCCGTGGCATGGATGTTTTTGGGCCACTCCAGATTTTCAATCCAATCGACGGCTACATCGCGACCGTCTCGGATCAGGTTGATGATCTTGGCGTCCGGGAAGCAGCTGATGATCGATTCCACGCAGAAGCTGTCCGGTGGCGTTTTCTCGCCCCAGCGTGATTTGCCGTGGTGGTCCGCCCACAACTCGTGTAGCGCCCTATATACACCGGCGAAAGAACGCTCATCGACTTTCGCCACCAATTGTTCAGCGGTCACGTCGAACGGCCAGGGTTTGCTTTTCTGAATGGCGAGAGTGTCCTTGGCGATAGCACGTAGGTTGTTGATGTCGTCAAGGTCGCCGTATGTCTCCAGAAACGGGTAAATCAAAGGGAACATAAACGTTGGTGGTGGCACGGCGACCTGGGAGTGAGCGTTCAGCAGAAGCCGTAGCAGGGTTGAGCCGGACCGGGGGGAAGACAATATGAATATGGGTTTGTTGTTCATGAGCGTCTTTTCCTTGATGTTGGTGCTTAAGCTCTGGATGAATGACTAGCGGCCCATGGTGTCCGCCAGCGGTGCGATCAGTATGTCGGCGGCACTGAGTGCCGAGACCAGTGTGTGCGCAATCTCTTCTGCCCCTGGTGTATCGGTATGTACGCAGAAGGTTTCTGCTTGCAGAGGCACCTCCGCACCAGTGTCCGCAGCGATGATCACGCCTTTGTTGACAACGCTCAGGACCTGGCGAACGGCGTCTTCCGGCGTCGCGTGTAGCGCGCGCGGATGAGCCCGTGGCAAAATGTGCCCGGATGCGTCATAAACACGATCAGCAAATGCTTCAGCAGCCACGCGCAGGCCGGCACTCCTCAGCCGCTCGAGAGTGGGTGTGCCAGCCGGTGTCACCACGATGATGTTGGGATCGAACGTGGAGATGGCTCGTATCATTGCGTCACAAGCCCAATTTTCACCCGCTACATCAAAGTTGAGCTTGCCGTGACATTTGACATAACGCACCCGCTCACCAAATTCGCGTAACACGCCGTCAAGTGCCCCAAGTTGATACAACAAGACGCTCACTAATTCGTCCTCGCTCATCGGTACGCGATGTTGGCCAAAAGCGAACACATCCGGGTATCAAGGATGCGCGCCGAGTCTGACGTTGTTGTCCAACAGAGTGGGGATGAACCGACGCAGCAACAGTGGATCGCCCGAATGTAGCCCGCAAGCGAGGTAGGCGGATGAAACGCTGCGGACCAGGGCATCGTCTGCGCGTGGCATCGTGTGTCGCGGATGAAACTGTCGTCCACCTCGCGGCAATGAGATGTTCTGCCACACGTCCAGCGGAATGCCGGCGGGGTCGACGACAAATCCTTCCGAAATTTCAGTAGAGATGTCGATTACGGGTCGTGGCGGTGGTTGGGGCATGTGAGCCTCCCGATGGTATTGGCGACGGGACATGTGTCGTTGACCGCGCCTCAACTCACCGCGTTTTGTGAATAACTGCCAGCGCGCATCTCGCCTCGCCATTGTCCACACGCGGCAGTGGTGACGGTTATCGAAGATGTCTTGAGGAGGATGTCTTAAGCTAGCGTGGGTTTTAACTGCAGGACCTGGATCATGCAACTTCAGAATAAGGCCGCGCTTGTTACAGGCGCCGCGCGCGGCATAGGTGCGGCAATTGCACGTCGATTTGTCGCGGAAGGCGCGCACGTCGTGCTCGCCGATGTTGATCAAACCGCCGTCCAAGCGCTTGCCGCGGATCTTGGCGAATGCGCGCTGGCGGTGTCACTGGATGTCACTGATGCCGAGGATTGGCGAGCGGCTGTTGACGCCCTGACGGAAGCAGCTGGTGGAGTCGACATACTGGTCAACAATGCCGGGCTTTATGCGCGGGAGCGGTTGCAGGATATTGGCGAAGCCGATTGGGACCGAATCATGGCCGTCAACGCAAAAGGACCTTTTCTCGGCGTGCAGGCGGTTTTTGCGTCGATGCGCTCGCGCGGTGGCGGCTCTATCGTCAATATCTCGTCGACAGCGGGTATCCGCGCCTCGATAGCAACGCATTACGGTTCTTCAAAAGGGGCCGTGCGCCTGATGAGCAAGTCGGTCGCTGTACAAGGCGCGCCTCACCGTATTCGTTGCAACTCTGTGCACCCGGGGCCCGTAGACACCTCAATGGGACACGCTGCGGTACCCGCAGATATTCGCTACGACCGCCTCGGGCGCATCCCGCTGGGCCGCTTCGCGGAGCCCCGCGAGATCGCCAACGCAGTGTTGTTCCTGGCCTCCGACGAATCATCGTTCATCACCGGGACCGAACTGATCGTGGATGGTGGCGCAACCATCGCGTAACGCCGCCATCATTGTGTGGGGTATCCGTAGCGTGCAGGTCAGTGACCCACAAACTCCGGTTTGCCCTTCGCGAGGAAGGCCGCGATGCCGGCTGGACCGTCCACGGTATTCATACTATCCGCAATTGAGCGTGTTTCTTTGTCCAGCTGCGCCTCGATGGCGGCGGTGTAGGCCGTGTCCAGCAGCCGCTTCACACCGCCAAACGCTTTGGTAGGGCCGTTGGCAAACTGTGCCGCGAGCGACATCGCTTCCGCTAGCAGAGCGTCTGGCGCAACCACCTTGTTAACGATGCCCCAATCCATCGCTTCAGTGGCAGACAGCAGGCGATTCGTGAGCATGAGTTCTTTGGCGCGCAACAGCCCGACATGTTTGGCCAGGAAATATGTCGACGACCCATCCGGTGTCAGACCCGACGCCGTATACGCGGAAATGAACTTGGCTTTCTCGGATGCGATCACATAGTCCCCTGACAGCGCGACGGAGAACCCACCGCCCCCGGCGACACCATTCACTGCCATGATCACTGGCGCGTCCATATGTGCAAAACGAATCAGGCCGGTGTGCAAGAGTGTGGCCATGCGCGTCAGATGTGCGTGTTTGTCCTCGACTGCATCCATCTCCGCCAGGTCTCCACCGCCGCAAAACATCTTGCCATTTGCGGTAAACACCACGGCCCGCACGTCCGGCGCGTTACAACGCAGACTGACCTCAAAGATCTCCTCTGCCATACGCAGATTCAGCGCGTTTGCAGGGCCTTGATCGAGCGTAACGGTGGCGATCCCATCTGCGATATCCAATTGAATGGTCTGGTAGTCCAAAGTTCTTCCTCGGTTGGCGACACGGGTGCGTGAAATGAATCAGATCCCCGAAGCTCACGCCAGATACTGTCTTCTGTCAACACACGTGCTTCCAGACTCCCTCGACGACTGTGAACCGTTGGGGGGGTCGAGGCGCTGCGTCAGACGAGTCCTACGAGTCGACGCAGACAAGCGGTTGGCGATGCCGGCAGTGTGTTGCCAGCCATGCCGACATACTGGTCGGGCCTGACGAGTACGTACCGTGCGCCCCATACGCGCGCTGACGGGTTGTCGGAGACATCCACAACCTTCAGTGGCACCTGCAAACCCCGCGCCGCGTCCAGCAACGCTGCAACTTCCTCCGGTT
>CEUN01173241.1_pt1 | contig 14976 bp, 11 predicted proteins | sample 361501 | NCBI WGS metagenome assembly CEUN01 (sample SAMEA2622801, study PRJEB7988) | marine metagenome | biome: marine biome (ENVO:00000447); feature: marine epipelagic mixed layer (ENVO:xxxxxxxxx); material: "saline water (ENVO:00002010), including plankton (ENVO:xxxxxxxx)" | depth 120 m | reverse complement strand
CTTTGCCTTGAGATTGACGTGCCTAACTTGGGTGATTTCAAGACTACAAGTATCGGTGAGGTGCCGGTTGTAGTTACTCGTGATGAAGCGGGAACATTGCATGCGATGGTCAACCGCTGTGCCCACAAAGGTGCGCTGGTTTGCCTTAAAGAAAGCGGTAATGCCAGGGATTTGACTTGTGCTTATCACTCTTGGTCATACGACATGTCGGGACAATTGCAGTCGATTGCGTTCCGGAAAGGGCTAAACGGTAGCGGAGGTATGCCGGAGGACTTTGATCCGGCGAAGCATCGTTTGCAGCCGGTGCGGATCGAGAATTTCTACGGCCTAATTTTTGGCACGTTCGATCGGACGATTGGTTCCGTTGAAGGTTATTTAGGTAGCGAGATGTCACGGCTTATTCGGCGTAACTTCGAAGGTCACCGCCTCAAGCACCTTGGGATGCATAGTCAGATTATCCATAACAACTGGAAACTATATGCGGAAAATCTCCGCGATTCCTACCATGCGACCATCCAGCATACCTTCTATACGACCTTTAACGTTAACCGTCTCGATATGGACGGTGGCATAGTATTAGCGGAAGACAAATGGCATCATTGCAGCTACGCGAAACGAGCGACAGTGCGGAATGCGGCGGAGTACAAAGATGTCCACTCGGCACAATACAACTCGAAACTCAAAGGGCCACACCTACTGGATTCGATCGAAGAGGGTGACGACGGCATCACTCATATGATCCAAGCAATTTTTCCAAGTGTGTGCGTCCAGTTCACGCTGAATTCGTTGGCTGTGCGATTTTATCAGCCGCGCGGTCCGGAAGAGACTGAATTGTTCTGGATTTATCTTGGATATGAAGACGATGGCGAAGAAATGACACAGCGGCGCTTGCGCCAAAGTAATCTGACGGGCGCCGCGGGGCTTGTGTCGCTTGAAGACGGTCGCATCAACGAGTTCGTGCAGCGAGGTGTGCGAGGAAGTGGTGATGTAAATGCTTTCCTTGAGATGGGTGGCCGAGATGTTGAACCGTCGGAGACCTCACGCGCGACCGAAGTAGCCATCCGCGGCTTCTGGACAGGATATCGCCGTTGCATGGGGTTCGATTAACGACATGCCTCCAAAAAACATTGTGGGTGCAATTGAAACGCTGATCATCGACTGCGCTCATGATATCGACGATGATAATCTCGAAGCGTGGCCTAATTACTTCACTGAAAACGCGATATATCAGATCATTCCGCGCCGCAGCTTTGAGCAGGGCCTTCCACTCGGCGTTCTCTATTGTGAGGGCAAAGGAATGATGATCGATCGCATCCAAGCTCTTCGGACTGCGAATATTTTTGAACCCCATACCCATTGCCACCTTTTGAGCCGGCCAAGTGTTAAGGAGGCTGAGAGCGTCTATACGGCGCGCACCAAATCACTGTTGTGCGTACAATGCAGGACGGAGGTATGGAGACGTATGCTGTTGGGAAGTATCTTGATAAAATTTCTTTTGAAGGAGGAAAGCCACTATTCCGGGATCGGCGCGTTGTCTTGGAATCGCACCGGGTGGATATCTTGTTGGTAGTTCCTCTTTAGATCCGCTCCAGCGGTGCGTTTAAAATGGTGTCTTCACCAACGATGCCGCCTGGTCGATCAACTGTTTCGACTGTGCCGTGGCGTTCATAAAACGGTGGTGGTAGTGGCCGTCCATCGTGCGTCTTAAGCCAAATTCGAAGAAGATGGCGTTTGCGATTCACATCGTCGAAATCTTCAAAAGCTCGGCGTGTATGGAAAATCACGTGATTGTTGCAGAACTGCATGTCCCCACGGTCAAAACCAGTATCGAAACGCAACTCTTCTGATAATGATTGGGCGAAACGCATCGCCTCCTTCTGTTTGGCTGTCATCTTTGGGACGTCGTCGAACCGTTGAGCACTACCGATATAGGTTGGCTCAATCGAGGCGCTAAAATAACCTTGATGGAAGTGAAATACCGCCAGGCGATACCAAGGAGCCATCCCCGCCGGCACTTCATCCCGGCGGTCGCGGTATAAGGGCTGTGAAAGAACCTCTGCGAGATCTGGGCGTTGCGCCAGCATTTCATTGTAGACGTTGACCGAGCTTACAAGGCTGCTCTCGCCACCATTTTTCGAAACCTCCATACAGAGTAGGCCGACAATATCACTGCAATCAACGTGAAAGGGGATCTCTTCCCGCGAATAAGGTCCCCGTTGCGAGGGATTGTTGCGGGATTCGCCAAGATCTGTCACATGCCCGAGGACGTGTCCATGTTTATTCTGTGAGAGAATACTATCGCCCAGATATTGTCCGACGGCCCAGAAGGCTATAGCAGCGCCACGGTTCCCGAAGGTGTCAACCGGTAAGCCGCGGATTAGTCCGAATCCGCGGCCATAAAGCAATTCCGATCGCAATACAGAAAGCTTTTGCGCGAGGGTCGGCAAAAGAAAATCCGCGCGCGATAATCGCATTAAATTAACGTCACCGTGGTTATGGGGCGATACGGCAGCGTGGAGTTCGTCAATTTCTCGGGTGTTTAGCTGGTAGCACCATTCATCCGACACCAACATTTCTTGCCTAGTCCAATTCGCCGGATCGATAATCGGCTGACCTGGGTTTGCCGGTTCGCGCCGATCCGCAAAAATATCGTGTTTCGTTGGTCGCATTACATTTTCTTTCGAAACAGCAGCTCCGAGATAAAGATATGTGGCTTCGGGTACGGTATGCTAGTGACTTAAAAGCTCTGGCAATTCAGACTAGGTTTTAGATGTACACTAATTTGTCTCTCTGCCATTGCCGCTTGTGGCTATAACGACAAACATTACGTGTATCTCAATGGCGATCTAAAGTTGTTAGTGAAATTAGCCAAAACCGAATCGAGTGATGATTGTTTCTGTATCTGACACTGTTGATTATTGTTGGCGGAAACACCTTTGGTTGCACTCGTGATACCTACTCAAAAAGAGAGGGCAAGCATAAGGCAAATTGCTTGCAACAATTGATTCATCCCTACTATGGGTTTTCTGTCTTATGAAAAGGCACTTATCCTGGCCATAGTAAGGGAATGATGGGTAATTTTTTGAGAAGCTTAGGTTACCAACGGAGATCAGAAGAGACGTATGTCGGTGTTGCATTATAGTGTTGATACAGGTTGGTCAGACCCATGTTATTCGTCAGTTCGGGTTGATGAATTCCCTTGGTAATAAATAGTGAGTCGACGCCATTTGCCGTGGCACCACCGATGTCGTGGTAAAGTGAGTCGCCAATAGCGAGAACACGTGTGCGGTCCGTGCTGTCATCAAGAGCAATGTTGTAAATACCTGCCGTCGGCTTTCCGTGCCAACGCACAAAACCGCCAAGCGCCTCGAATCGCTGTGCGAGCACGCCGGGGCATTGCACGAGTTCGCCCTCTGGCGTGATGCTCACGAAATCGCCATTCGAACAAACCATGGGTAGCCGACGTTCTGCCGCGCGACAGAGAATTGGTTCATAGGACGGGAACTTATCCCTTTCAGTTCCATTGAGCAGAATGAATTCTGCCACCTCTATATCGTCGGTTGGGTTCAAATTTAGTGCGTTGAAAAAATCATTATCCTTGCCCCATTGGAAGACGATGCAGCTATGGCCCAGGTTGCCATAGAATTCGTCCTTCCTTTTGTAGAGGGCTTGCCATACTTCTTCGCCTGAAGTTGCTATCGAATCGAAAAGTGAATGATCGATACCCATCTTAGTCATGTTTCGCCGGGTAGTTTCTGCGCGGCGTGAAGAGTTCGACAATATATGCAAAGATTTGCCAGCATCTTTGAGCCGAGATATGACGTCCAAAGCGGGTTCATATGCTTCATGACCGTTGTGTAATACTCCCCATTGGTCGACAAGATAAGTGTCGTAGTCGCCCGAGATCTCAGCAAGGCCGTCAATCTTTCGGGTCCCGTTCACCAGACGAATTCGCTTATAGCGCCAATAATTCTGGCGCCAGCTGTGTTCGCGCAGGCCGTAATTCGATTGCCGTCTAGGGTGCCGTTAGCTCTCAAAAGGTCATCGCTGTGGATGCCGCCTGCGACTAAGAGGGCATCGAGCCCCGCCGCATTGGCACCTTTGATATCCGTTGCAAATGAATCACCTATCCCCAAAATTTTGCTTTTGTTTTTAATGCCGAGCATTTCAAAACACTGTTCGTAGATTGATGGGTCGGGTTTACCATGCCATCGCACGTTACCGCCTTTTGCTTCGTAGCGCTCGGCTACGGTGCCGGCACAAATTTGACGTATTCCGCCGCGAATAACCTCGCGATCTGGGTTGGCGCACACCATGGGCAGATTGCGTTCTCGGGCAATTGTGAGCATATCATCGTACGGTTCGGCAGAAATCATTGAATCACGTGGGCCGGTGACCAGAATGAAATCGGCAGATTCGATGCTGGCGACTTCGTCAAATTTTAGACCTTGAAGCGCTTGATTGTCTCGCGCGGGGGCTATGTGAAAACATCTTCGCCCGAGGGCTTTATACCATTCGTCTGGCTGGTCGCGAAGGTGCCGCCAGGTGGCTTCCCCGGAAGACATAACGCCATTATGCAGTTTAGCAGGTATGCCGAGACCGCTGAGCTGTAATTCGACAACTTTAGCCCGTCTCGGGGCATTAGATAGGAACACTACCTTCTTAGAAAAAGCGCGGAGTTTTTCGAGCGTATCAATGACCCCAGGAAAGACGGTTACGCCATCGTGCACCACGCCCCAAAGGTCAACGATATAACCGTCGTAGCAATCAGCAACGGCGCGCATACCTTGTAAAATTGACGTCTTCACGGACGTTCACCGGCAGTTAGCGGTTTTGAAGACGGTTCTTGGCTAAGCCTCGGTTCGCCAAATAGATAGCCTTGTCCAAAGTCTATATTGTAGTCTAGGAGCTCAACTAGCATCTGTTCCGTCTCGATCTTCTCCACAATCAAGTCGATGCTGGCATTGTCCAACCGATGCTTTAATCCCTTAATTCGGTCTGCTGGGTCATCAACACTTGGGCTTTTCGCTGGCAGGAGTGTGTTTGCTTCCACCTTAACGAACCGGAAGCCAAGTTCCGACATCGCTTCGGCGTCAAAATGGAGGTCAACGATCTGATCCATACAAAAGCGGTACCCCATCTTTTTGAGACGCTCAACGTCCTCAAAAACCTCTTCTGGATTCGCGGCGATATCTGCCTGGCTAAATTCGAAAACAATGCAGGGGGCAAGGTCTTTGTTTCGTTCCAGGAACTCACGGAATTCTTGGAAGAATTCGCGGTCCGCCCGTGTCGTGGGTGAAATATTGCAGAAGAAACTGGTCGTATAATCGTATTTTTGAATTTTTTTTATAAGCTGAATACAGCGGAATAGAAGCATGTTATCAATGGCTTTGATGAGGCCAGATTTTTTTGCAATTTCAATATATCGGTCCGGCGTGATGACAGCACCTTGGGCGTTCCGAACAGCACTGAAACACTCGAAGTAACGGTGCTTGCGCTGCGGTAGGCTCACAATGGGCTGAAGATAGAGATCAACGCGGTTCTGCCGGAGAGCGTCTCGCATGATTTCGAGCATGTCGGTCTCGCTGATCTTAACCGGCGCCATGGTGGAGGGGCTTCCGAAGACAGCTGTGTCATCCAGGGCATCTTCGATTTTGAATTCTTTGGAAAGCGGTGGTAGTGCATGATCCGGTTTCCCATTGTTGGTAGAATAAAGCTCTTCCACTAAATCGTGAAGAACCTTGACCTCCGATGCGACCTCCTGGAGCTCGCGGCCACCTTCTGCTGTGTCCTGGCCTACACTCTCCATCGCTTCATAAACACGACGCACCTCCTCGCGCGTCCGATCCAATTCCTGATGTGCACCATCGTAGGCCCTCCGCAATACAAGTAGTCGATTTAGTGCGGCCATCTCGTTTTGTCGGCGAGTAACCATTTCATGTATCAACAGCCCTGCAAGTAAGACGAGACCGGCGACTAGCCAGGCGCCATTGTCTTCAATATTAAGTACGCCGCCCGGAAAACTCAGGCCGACCGTTATGGCCATAGAGACGTAGCCGATAAATAGGAATATATGCGCGGTGCGGGACATCAGGCGCGTGGCGATCCAGTTCGTCTGAAATTCGGAGCAAGGTTACGCGGCTGCGTGTGTGCGCACAAGAAGGAGCTTTCTAGAGCAATTCTGGGAATACATGAAAACCATTTTCATCGAGCGGTAGGGGCAAAGTCCACAATACGGCGGACATTGGTATTTTGCCATAGAGGTGCGGAAACGACTGACCGCCTCGCGCCTCTTCCCACTTCAGCCGGCTGCTAAGTCGTTCGGGATCGCAGGCAACTAAAACCAATTCGGCTTCACCAGAACGATGTTTTGCAGCACTTTCGCGGATTTGTTCGGCTGTCGAGAAGTGAATAAAACCATCCGCGATGTCTTCAGCGGATCCCGGATAACTCCCGCTTGCCTGCGCATCTCGCCATTCGTTGGCTCGAGCCATATGAAAGATTACCAACATTCAGCAACGCTATTGTAGCAAACCAGCAGCTGCAAGTGAGGGTATATAAGTTGAAGTGCAATTGGGAATTTTATTTCTAAAAAAGCGCGCCAAATATTTCAAATTCATATAGGAAACAGTGTTTCGATTTTGAATGTTGAGTCGTCTGATAATGCCGAAATAGTTTGTTGGCATAATCGCAGTGTAGCGAAGTATTTTCGGCGGAATAAGAGTTTTCGTTAAAGATTTGCGTGGACAGATTTTTACAATTGTCTCGCTCTGTATACTGCGACGACTCTGGTTATCCATTGCACTCAATCTAAAACCCCAAGGCCCTAACCACTTTTTTAAGGTAGTGCTGATGTTGTAGTGTTTAAGTGCAATAATGTTTTCTTCGTCTATTAAGGCGCCGACTTATTACTGGTGTCGTAGAACCGAGGCTTTTGGCCAAGGGAAATAGTAGTTAAATAAAACCGTGTCAGAGAGGCTTGCGAAGTAATCGGCCTCGGTGAGGGGGTAGGAGATTAGATTAAACTTGATAAAATAACCAAACGATTACCTCGTCTTGTAGATAAAGGGCATTAACTGGATCTCCAGCCCAGCATAGTGTGAGTAAGCCAGTTACTTTCCCTTGCGTTTCTAAACCGGCAAACTGCATTTCGACAATGAGTAGCATGCCAATTATGTTTCCTAAAATTAGGTTCCTGAAAAGCTGTGACTAGGAGAGCTCAAGATGACTAGTTTCGTATACCATGCTGGAAAATGGACTGAGGGTGACCCGCCGCTTTTCACTGCGATGAGTCATGCTGTTTGGCTTTCATCTGTTGTGTTCGATGGCGCGCGCGCATTTGAAGGTGTGACGCCAGATCTTGGTCTTCACTGTGCTCGAACGATTAATTCTTGCCTTGCGTTCGGTATGAATCCGACCGTGACGAAGGAAGAAATGATCGAACTTGCGAAAGAGGGTGTCGGTAAATTTGAAAGTGGAGCAGAACTTTATATCCGGCCTACATTTTGGGGTCAGGAGGGATGGATTGCGCCTGATCCTGGATCGACGCAATTTGCAATGCTTGTTTACGAATCACCGATGCCGGCGCCGACTGGCTTTGGCGCTTGTCTATCTTCCCGACGTCGGCCAGCGCCAGATCAAGCGATGACGGATGCGAAGGCGTCTTGTCTGTATCCGAATGCGGGGCGTGCTTTGAAAGAAGCTACAGCGCGTGGTTATGAAAATGCTGTCATTCTTGATCCGAACGGGAATATTGCAGAATTTGCAACCTCCAATCTTTTTATGGTGAAGGATGGTGTCGTACATACACCCATCCCGAACGGAACGTTTCTCAATGGCATCACTCGGCAGCGCGTGATTCAACTATTGAGCGATAAGAATGTCGGTGTATCAGAACGGACCATCACACCCGATGAGTTGATAGAGGCGGATGAAATTTTCAGCACTGGTAACCATGGGAAAGTGCTGCCGGTCGTACGTTATGAAGACCGTGACCTGCAGCCTGGATGGATTTTTGGCCTAGCACGTGAGCTCTACTGGGAATTTGCTCACCAAACGTTCTAGATGCAAAATGAATAATAAATATTGATGCTAAATTACTTGAGTGAATAGCCTGCTGAATCAACTCAACGCACTTCAAGCGCAGCAGAATTAGATGATTATTGAAGGATAGAGTTTTAAATTTTTGGTGGTTAAGGTCGGCGTTTATGAAGAGGTGTAGATTGTAATGTTAAACCTTTATGATAAGAGGCGGGCAATGAGCTGTTCGACCGCCTCGGCCATTACAGCCTGCAATTGGATTAAAGACAGATGCTCGACGTACTATTTGCGTTACTAGTTTTGCGGATGCCCGCGTGTGCGACCGCTCTACGTGGCTAGCCGGACACGAAATATAAACCTGTCAACAATTGGATGCGATTGTTGGCGATTGAGCCTAAGAACTGGGAGTAATATTGATGGCTGAGGGTGCCAATAATGCGGAAGAGACACAAGATCTTACGGATGGTTTTCACCTGCTAATCGACGCTTTTAAGCTTAACGGATTTGGGACGATTTATGGTGTGCCCGGCATTCCGATCACAGATTTTGGCCGGATGGCGCAGGCTTCGGGTATCCGAGTGCTTTCGTTTCGCCATGAACAGAATGCGGGTTACGCGGCGGCCATTGCTGGATACTTGACGAAAAAGCCGGGCCTCTGCCTAACTGTCTCAGCACCGGGTTTTCTGAATGGTTTAACGGCGTTGGCACATGCGACGACAAACTGTTTCCCGATGATTTTGATTTCCGGCTCTTCCGAGCGCGAGATCGTTGATCTTCAGCAAGGCGATTATGAGGAAATGGATCAGCTAGCGATCGCAAAGCCGTTATGCAAGGCCGCATATCGAATTTTACGGGTCGAAGATATTGGTATCGGAATAGCGCGTGCCTATCGTGCGGCTGTTTCAGGTCGGCCGGGTGGTGTTTATTTGGATCTACCGGCAAAACTGTTCGGTCAGGTTATGGACGCAGAAGAAGGGCGCAATTCGCTGGTTCGTGTGATCGATCCCGCACCGGAGCAATTGCCGGCTGATTCGGCTGTCGAGCGGGCGCTTAACGTGCTCAAACATGCGGAACGGCCACTAATCATACTCGGTAAGGGTGCGGCGTATGCGCAAGCTGATAATGTGATAAAAGAACTGGTTGAAAAGAGCGGTATACCCTTCTTGCCAATGAGTATGGCAAAAGGCCTACTGCCTGACTCCCACCCGCAATGCGCTGGTGCGGCCCGGTCTACCGTATTGCGTCAATCCGATGTAGTTATGATGATTGGAGCACGTCTCAATTGGTTGCTTTCGCACGGTAAGGGTCGATCTTGGGGCAGTGCGCCGAAGAAGTTCGTACAAATCGATATAGAGCCGAAGGAAATGGACAGCAATGTAGAGATTACGGCACCCGTTGTTGGTGACATTGGCTCCTGCGCAGCGGCCCTTCTCGAGGGCATGGGTAATGACTGGCAAGCACCGCCAGCAAATTGGATCTGCGAAGTTGTTAAAAAGCGCGAAGATAATATTGCTAAAATGGCGCCCAGATTGGCCAATAATAACGTGCCGATGGACTACCATGGTGCTCTGGGAATCTTACGAACCATTATCTCTGAGCGACCCGATACAATCCTCGTTAATGAAGGCGCAAACGCACTCGACTTCACCCGTGGTGTTATAGACATTTACAAACCACGTAAGCGTCTCGATGTTGGGACTTGGGGCGTGATGGGTATCGGCATGGGGCAGGCGATTGCGGCGACCGTAGAGACTAGAAACCAGGTGCTGGCAATTGAGGGCGATAGTGCGTTTGGTTTCTCGGGCATGGAGGTTGAGACAATCTGCCGCTATAATTTGCCGGTTTGCATCGTAGTATTTAACAACGGCGGAATCTATCGTGGTGTAGAGGAAAACGCCAATAACTGCGACCCAGCAACTACTGTCTTCGTGCCAAATTCGCGATACGATCAAATGATGTCTGCTTTTGGCGGCGTAGGTGTCAATGTTACCAATCCAGATGCGTTAAAACAGGCGGTCATTGAGGCAATGGACTCTGGCAGGCCAACTCTCATTAATGCAGAAATTGATCCGGGTGCGGGGAGTGAAAGTGGTCGGATTGGTAATCTCAATCCTCAAAGTGTACTGCAGAAGAAAAATAATCCCGCCTGATCATTTAAAAGAGCCAAGGAAGAAAATAGCGATGTCAAAAGCATTGGAAGGCGTAAAAATTTTGGACATGACGCACGTTCAATCCGGGCCAACCTGCACACAATTGCTGGCTTGGTTTGGTGCCGATGTGCTGAAAGTGGAACGCCCAGGTGTCGGGGATGCCACGCGTGGGCAGTTGCAAGACATTCCGAATGTGGACAGCCTCTATTTCACGATGCTGAACGGTAACAAGCGCAGCATCACCCTCAACACAAAGTCTGACGAGGGGAAGAAAATCTTTCTAAGATTAATAGAGCACTGCGATGTGATGGTCGAGAATTTTGCACCTGGGGCTTTGGACCGGATGGGCTTCTCGTGGGAGCGAATTCAAGAAATAAATCCACGGATGATTTATGCCTCAGTTAAGGGCTTTGGACCGGGTCCCTATGAGGATTGTAAGGTCTATGAGAATGTCGCCCAATGCACTGGTGGGGCAGCATCGACAACGGGAGAGCTTGACGGTATTCCGATGGTTACTGGAGCACAGATCGGTGATTCCGGGACAGGCCTGCACTTAGCACTCGGTATTGTAACCGCGCTCTTCCATCGTAATCAGACTGGGCGGGGTCAGCGGGTAACCTGCGCCATGCAGGACGGTGTTCTGAATTTGTGCAGAGTAAAATTACGCGATCAACAACGACTAACCCACGGACCATTGACCGAATATCCGCAATATCCGAATGAGGAGTTTGGTGAGGCGACTCCGCGCGCAGGGAATGCATCGGGTGGTGGTCAACCCGGCTGGATCGTGAAGTGTAAGGGCTGGGAAATGGATCCAGATGCCTATATCTACGTTATCGCACAGGCTGCTGCATTTGAAGGTTTGGCAAAGGTAATTGGGCATGAAGATTGGCTTGGAGACCCAGAGTGGAACACGCCGAAAGCACGCTTGCCGAAACTTGATATGATGTTTGCTGAGATCGAAAAGTGGACAATGACTAAAACCAAATTTGAGGCGATGGATATACTCAATCCACTTAATGTGCCGTGCGGTCCGATCCTGAGCATGAAAGAATTAGCCGAAGAAGCTTCCCTCCGTGAGACGGGTACGGTGGTCGAAGTAGATCACCCTGAACGTGGCAAGTATTTGACAGTTGGTAACCCAATTAAGTTGTCGGCGTCTTCGGTTGCGGTTGATCGCTCGCCCTTGCTCGGTGAGCATACCGATGAAATCATGATGGAGTTGGGTTACGGCACGGGAGAAATTACGGCGGCAAAAAACAACGGTGCGATCTAAATAAGGGGTCAAGGGGACGGTAGAGGATATGGTGACGGAAGAGATCACGCTTCGCCGGCATTCGCATCCGGGACGTAAAAAAGGCCGAGGTCGCGCATATGCTAAAGGGCGCCAACTCGACCCTGTGGCGGTTAAAGAAATCGCAGCTTTGCTCGGTGCCCGTCCGCGTCAGCGCGACTTGCTTATAGAATTTCTCCATCTCATCCAGGACAAGTATAATCAGATATCGGCCGCGCATCTGGCTGCGTTGGCCGAGGAAATAGGTATTCCGATGTCTGAAGCTTTCGAAGTTGCGACATTCTATGCGCATTTCGACGTCTTAAAGGAGAGTGATGCACCGTTACCAGAACTGACAGTCCGGGTCTGCGGCAGTCTAACCTGCGAGATGATGGGGGCGGATACCCTGCTCTCCGAGCTCTCCGATTTTTACGATGGCAAGGTGCGGGTTATACGCGCGCCTTGCATGGGCCGCTGTGACGTTGCACCTGTCGCTGAAGTCGGCCATTACCACGTCACTTCTGCAACAACGGAGGCGATCAAGGCGGCGGCTAATAGCGGTCAGGTTCATCCTGAAATTCCTAAATACACGGATTATGATGCGTACCGACTCGAAGGCGGCTACACACTACTAGAGTCTTGTCTTGCCAACGAACGTACGCCAGATGAATTAATTGAGATCATGAGTGGTTCGGGCCTCCGCGGCCTTGGCGGTGCGGGTTTTCCCACGGGTACGAAGTGGAACATTGTTCGCGGCGAAGCGAAGCCGCGACTAATGGCGGTCAACGCGGATGAAGGTGAGCCCGGCACTTTTAAAGATAAGCTCTATCTCGAAGGTGACCCGCATCGGGTGCTAGAGGGTATGTTAATTGCTGCTTGGGTCGTCGAAGCGGAAACTGTCTACATCTATCTGCGGGATGAGTATCCTGGTATCCGGGAGGTGTTACTGAAGGAAATCGCTAAGGTTAAAGCTGCGGGGCTAGATCGAAAAACAAAAATCGAACTCCGCCGTGGTGCAGGCGCATATATATGCGGTGAAGAATCCGCAATGATCGAAAGTATTGAAGGAAAACGTGGGTTGCCGCGTCATCGGCCACCCTATGTGGCTCAATTCGGGATTTTCGGCCGGCCGACATTAGTCAATAACGTGGAGACGCTTTTCTGGGTCCGCGATATTGTTGAAAAGGGTGCTGATTGGTTCGGTAGCCAGGGTAAGGGCGACTCAAAGGGTTTACGGAGTTACTCGGTCTCAGGGCGGGTAAAGGAGCCAGGCGTGAAGCTTGTGCCAGCCGGGGTCTCAGTCCGAGAATTGATTGAAGAGTATTCCGGCGGAATGGAGATCGGACACACTTTTAAAGGTTATCTTCCAGGTGGGGCATCTGGTGGTATCTTGCCAGCAAGTATGGGAGATTTGCCGCTAGACTTTGGAACGCTGGATGAACATGGCTGTTTTGTTGGTTCGCACGCTGTGGTCATTCTTTCTGATCAGGATCATATGGGCAGTGTTGCTTCCAATTTGATGCGGTTCTTCGAAGATGAGAGCTGCGGCCAGTGCACGCCGTGCCGCGTTGGAACCGAGAAATCTGTCAAATTGATGGAAGCTGAAAAATGGGACGAAGAACTGCTCACGGAGCTTGGGACTTGTATGGGTGATGCATCTATTTGTGGCCTTGGTCAGGCGGCCGCGAATCCCTTATTTTCTGTGCTGAAGCACTTCCGAGAGGACGTGACATGAGTAATTTGATCAGCTTTTCCCTAAATGGCCAGACAGTGGAAGCCCAAATGGGCGAAACCATTTGGCAGGTTGCAACTCGGTTGGGCGTGGAGATCCCGCATCTATGCTATTCGCCTGCAGTGGATTATCGAGCGGATGGCAATTGTCGCGCCTGTATGGTGGAAATTGAGGGCGAGCGAGTGCTGGCGGCCTCCTGTATTCGCACACCAAGCGAAGGGATGGTCGTGAATTCGTCCTCCAACCGTGCGCGGACGGCGCGCAAGATGGTGTTCGAGATGCTGACGGCGGATCAGCCGGCGCGCGAGACGTCTCACGATCCAAACTCTAAATTTTGGAATTGGGCAACTGATACGGGCGTGACTGAAAGTCGTTTACCGCAACGGTTGTTGCCTGACCTGGATCAAAGCCATACGGCGATGCGGGTCAATCTCGACGCCTGTATCCACTGCAATCTTTGCGTGCGTGCGTGCCGAGAAGTTCAGGTAAATGATGTGATCGGTATGGCCTATCGGGGGCATAGCGCAAAGATTGTTTTTGATTTTGACGATCCAATGGGTGATAGCACTTGTGTTGCGTGTGGGGAATGTGTTCAGGCCTGTCCGACTGGCGCGCTGATGGAAGCCTCGCTTCTTGATGAAAACCAAACCCGTGTAAATTATCCTGACCAACAGGTGGCAAGCGTCTGTCCTTATTGCGGCGTTGGTTGTCAGATCACTTACAACCTCAAGGACGGAGAACTGCTGTTTGTTGATGGGAAAGAAGGGCCGGCCAACCGCAATCGGCTTTGTGTTAAGGGACGCTTTGGTTTTGACTATGTTCATCATGAACATAGACTAAAAGTCCCTTTAATTCGCAAAGACGGCGTTCTCAAAGATGCAAATGAGGACGTCGACCCAGGCAACCCTTTTTCAAATTTCCGTGAAGCGACTTGGGAAGAAGCACTTGACCGGGCTGCAGACGGTATCCGTAAAATTCGTGAAGAGCACGGCCCAAGAGGCTTGGCCGGCTTTGGCTCTGCCAAAGGATCAAATGAGGAAGCCTATCTCGTGCAAAAGTTGGTCCGCACCGGATTCGGCACAAACAATGTCGATCATTGCACACGGCTATGCCATGCGTCGTCGGTAGCCGCTTTAATGGAGTGTATTGGCTCCGGCGCTGTCACCGCCCCTTTCACAGCCTGTGAAGATTCGGAAGTTATGCTGGTCATCGGTGCTAATCCGACAGAGAATCACCCTGTCGCGGCAACCTTCTTTAAGCAGCAGGCGAAAGCCGGGAAGACGCTAATTGTTTGCGATCCACGCGGCCAAGCCCTGCGCAAGCATGCGACCCACATGCTGCAGTTCAAACCGGGAACTGACGTCGCAATGCTTAATGCAATCCTGCACGTAATCGTCGAGGAAGGTCTGCATGACGAACAGTTTGTGCAAGCACGTACTGATGGTTTTGAAGCGCTTCGCGAGCATTTAAAAGATTATGCACCAGAGAAAATGGCGGAGGTTTGTGGTATTGATGCACAAACACTTCGGACCGTCGCGCGGACCTATGCTAACTCCAATGCTTCCATTGTCTATTGGGGAATGGGCATCTCCCAGCATACACACGGTACCGACAACGCCCGTTGCCTTATTGATCTCGCGCTAATTACGGGTCAGGTTGGCCGACCCGGGACCGGCTTGCATCCGCTACGTGGACAGAACAACGTGCAGGGCGCATCCGACGCTGGTCTCATTCCGATGGTCTTACCGGATTATCAGTCGGTTGAAGCGCCGGAGATTCGC
>CEUN01127877.1_pt1 | contig 14989 bp, 11 predicted proteins | sample 361501 | NCBI WGS metagenome assembly CEUN01 (sample SAMEA2622801, study PRJEB7988) | marine metagenome | biome: marine biome (ENVO:00000447); feature: marine epipelagic mixed layer (ENVO:xxxxxxxxx); material: "saline water (ENVO:00002010), including plankton (ENVO:xxxxxxxx)" | depth 120 m | reverse complement strand
CCCTGTGCTGACGGCATACCATAGAACATCAAACTTAGGTCAAACCCCTTTCATTTCCTGTGGGATGCTTGTGATCATAATTCAATCCTGTTCGTTTTCGTGATGCGCAAGACGAATGCGAATTTCGCGCCGGGTTACAAGACCGGAAGACGTTATTTGTTTGCGCCTGCTTGTGAATCCACTATCACCCGAAAAACGAATGTCCACGCTGCACACGATGAAACGAATCACTGCGACCTTACTCATCCTGACCGCCACTCTTCTTTCCGCAAACGCGGGGGAAAAGGGGTTCAAGAAACTGTTCAACGGCAAGGACCTCTCCGGTTGGCGCCATGGCGGGAATTGGGAGGTGCTGGAGGACGGCTCGATTTCCCGCAAGGGGAAAGGCGGATCGCTTGTGTATACGGCAGCCAAGGTCCCGGACAATTTCGAGCTTCGCTTCGAGTGGAAGGTCAGTCCCGGCAGCAACAGCGGGATTTATTACCGGCCCACGCAGTACGAATACCAGATCCTCGACAACGGCAAGCATGTCGATGGCGGCAATCCGCGCACCAGCGCTGCTTCACTCTACTTCTGCATGGCACCCTCCCACGATGCCACAAAGAAGCCGGGCGAATGGAACACCGGCCGCGTGGTCTGTCAGGGCACGGTCATCCAGCATTGGCTGAATGGAAAGAAGGTCATCGACTTCGACTACACGGACAAACAGTTCGCTTGGAACGTCGATCTGCTTCGCAAACGCGGTGGCGATCTCACTGCCCGTGGTGCAAACCTCTCACTGCAGGATCACGGCGACCCGGTCTGGTATCGCAACATCCGCTGGCGCGTGATTCGCGGATCGGAAGACATCGGTCACAAGACCGTCCAGCCCGTCAAGATCGCGCCGGGGGTCTTGGAGAAGGAAGCTGCCAAGCTCAAAGGCATCCTTGAGCGCCGCGCCAAAGCCGCAGCCAAGCGAAGGAAGAAGTAAGGGCACCCAAGCCCCATCGGCACTCAAAGCCCAGCGCGATCCTCGGGGGAAATCGTCAGCTTGGCCTGGATGAATTCCTGGTGGGAGACCTTGAGCCGCTGGGAGATTTCACGAATGCGTTCGATCTCTTCGTGCTGGATTTTGCCTGCAGCATTGGCGATTTGAAAGACCTGCTCCAATAACTTCACGCGTTCGTCGTGTTCGGTGCTTTCGAAGTACGTTCGGCAGAGGCGCTGATAATCCAAACCCTTCATGACCTTCTCGCAGGCCACATCCGCGACGAGTTGTCCTTCGGGTGGAGTGAGACCCCAGATCGAACTCAGCATGTTGGCGATGCGGTTTCGTTCGTCGTCCTGGATCACCGCCTCAGTGTGTGCAACCCAGGCCATGAATCCCGCGCTCAGGCAGAGCTTTCGCAATTGCTGGTCCGGCAACCGCACCATGTTCCCGCCCCGAACATGAACCACGCCGTGATAAATCTCGTTCTCGAGGTAGTCGTCAAAGTGTTCCTCGCGATTGGGCGCCTCACTCGGCTTGGCGCGGCGATTGATCAGCCGCTTCAACGTGTTTCGCAATCCTCTTACGATTCCGCGACGTGCCTCGATCGCGGCTTTGACCTCTTCCACAAATTCTTCCTCCGCCGTGGTCGCCTTGCCATCGGAATGGACGAGCGCGTCGAGGGTCTTCACCACCAGTTGCCGGTCGCTGGCACCGCGGATCTCCGACAACACATCGTTCATCAAACGCTCCGCCTCTTCCGCTTCCACCGGCGTGTCCATGTAGAGCTTCAGACGATGCCAGTCTTCCTCGTAGATCTCCGGCAGGTTGAAGAGGAGATCCTTGAGTGAGTTCAATTCGTCGTTGGACAATTCACCATCCGCCCACGCGGCTGCGATGACGAGTTTGGCGAGTTTGTAAACGAGTTCGTGCGATGCCATTGCCGTAATTCCTTATCGGAGGCGCGAAGCTAGCGGGGCACTGATCAGGATGCGAGTAGAATTGGACCGGACGACATTATCCCTCGTTGTGGAGTGGTCTGGAATTCGAAAACCCATCGCGCTAGCCTTCGCGCGCCCCATGAATTTTGTAGACCTCATCGAAGCCAAGCGTGAAGGGCGCAAACTGGACGACGCGCAGATCCGGGCGCTCGTTGAGGCCTGTGTGGAGAACACCATCCCGGACTACCAGCTGGCTGCGTTTCTCATGGCGGTGTTCTTTCAGGGAATGGAACGCGATGAAAGCCGAGCGCTTACCCTGGCCATGCGCGACACGGGTCGCGTGCTCGAATGGCCGGACGACGAAAGGCCAATCGTGGACAAGCATTCGACCGGCGGTGTTGGCGACAAGGTCTCGCTTGTGCTGTCTCCGGTGCTCGCCTGCCTTGGTTTTCGCGTGCCCATGATCTCCGGCCGGGGCCTCGGGATCACCGGAGGCACCTTGGACAAACTCGAATCTATTCCTGGATTCAACACCGTGCTCGAACCAGACCAACTCGTCGCGCAAGTACAGGACATTGGCCTGGCAATCGTCGGCCAAAGCGAAGACATGGCACCGGCGGACCGAAGGATGTACGGCCTGCGCGACGTGACTGGAACTGTTCCCTCCATCCCACTGATCACAGCCTCAATATTGTCCAAGAAGCTTGTCGAAGGATTGGACGCACTGGTGATGGACGTGAAGTTCGGCAAGGCCGCGTTTATGAAGACGCAGGATGACGCGCGTGAACTGGCGCGTTCGATTGTTGACCTATCACTGGAATGCGATGTGAACGCCCGGGCCTTCCTCACGAGCATGGATGCCCCGCTCGGAGCGTCCGCCGGGAACTGGTTGGAAGTTCGTGAAGTTGCTCGTTGTCTCAAGGGTTACGGTCCCGACGATCTTCAATCATTGGTGGTTGAAATGGCTGCATCGCTGCTGGTGCAGACTGGACAGGCCCCGGACTCCGGCAAGGCCAGGCAACGCGTTCTGGAAGTCCTCGCCACGGATAAACCCTGTCAAAAACTCGAAGCCATGATCTCCGCGCAAGGCGGTGACGTGGACGAATTCCGCAAGCAACTTGCCGAAAATTCACTGGCGCCCGTCGTTCGCGAATACATCGTCCCAGACGAAGGGTTCATTTCCCGCGTCGATGCCCTCAAGCTCGGCGAGATCGTGCGAGATCTCGGAGGCGGCCGACTGAACAAAAACACCGGCATCGATCATCGCGTCGGCCTGGACCAGATTGCCAAGCCGGGAGAGCCATTTGGAGTGAACTCCGTGTTCGCCCGCGTTCATGCCCGGACAGATGAGGATGCAGAACGCGCGCTGGCCGGCCTGGCCGATGCTTTTGCATTCGAGGCGAATCCCGTCGATGTTCCTCCCTTGATCGCCGAAATCGTTGAGTAAGCGCGATGGAAATCACCGAGGTCTTCTATCCGAAAACGCGAACCCAGTGGCGCAACTGGTTGAAGCGTCATCATCAGAAGAAAAAGGAAATCTGGGTCCGCAAACCGCACAAGGACACGGGCGAACCCTGCATCAGCTACGACGAGCTGGTTGAGGAGTGTCTCTGCTTTGGCTGGATTGATGGCGTCGTCAAGAAACTGGATGCGCACAGCAGCGTGCAGCGAATCACCCCTCGTCGCGCGAAGGGAAGTTATCTTTCCGAACTGAACCGGCAGCGCATCTGGAAGCTCCAGCATCTGGATCTGATGACTCCCGCCGGAATCGAACCGATCGCCTCCCAGATCGGTTCCCCGGAAGATCCCTTCGAGATTCTATCCGAGATCAAGAAACAGTTTCGCAAGAACAAGACCGCGTGGAAAAACTTCCAGGCCTTTCCTGTTTTCTATCAACGCTTGAAAGTCGGTTGGATTGGCGACACCATCGGAGGGAAACACACGGATCAGGCCCGCCAGCAACGCCTCGATCACCTCATCGAAATGAGCGCGAAGAACAAGCGCTACGGCACTGAGCCGCTCGCGGACATTGATTTGCCGAAATGGCCGGAAGAGAAGTGATGCGCCGCGTCGGCACGGCGCGAGAATGAGGCGCAGCGAGCATGAACCAAAACGCGCCCCCGAAGGCGGGCATGGGTTTGCCTTCGGCGCCGTTCGTGATGATGTGGAGGAGTTCCTCGTCGGTCCTGGCAAGCGGGGCTTTTGGGCCGCCGACGTAATCTTCTCGTTCGGAACCGCTGCGAGATCAGGCGCGGCTTGGCCAGTGGAACAGATGTGGAGTGTTTTCTGGATCATCGAATCCATCGTGCCTACGGGTCGGTTCCGGATTGAGTTCGAACCCAAATCCGCGAAGCATCGGCGCACATGAAGAACTCTCTCATTCTGCTTCTGATCGCGCTCGGCACCTCCACGCTCACGGCGAAGACACCGAATATCCTGTTCATCTTCCTCGATGACTTCGGGTGGCGTGATACAAGCTATATGGGCTCTGACTTCTACGAGACTCCCAATCTGGACAAGCTCGCCTCGGAGGGGATGGTTTTCACTGATGCATACGCGTGTGCCGCGAATTGCGCACCGTCGCGCGCCTGTCTTCTATCCGGCCAATACACCCCACGCCACGAGATCTACAACGTCGGAACCAAACCACGCGGCAATTCCCAACATCGCCGGCTTGAGCACATCCCCGGCAAGAGTACGCTGGATCCGAATATCAAGACCTGGGCGCAAAGCCTGAAAGAAGCGGGCTACATAACGGCCACGATGGGCAAGTGGCATTTGAGCGAAGATCCGTTGCCATACGGATTCGATCTGAACGTGGGCGGCACGCATTCCGGAAGTCCGCCCCGTGGTTACTACCCGCCTCATCCACGCGCGCCGGAGTTGCAGGACGTCCCCGATGACGAGTATCTGACCGATTCCATTTGCAATCGTGCAGTGCAGTTCATTCGAGCGAACCAAGACAACAAATGGGCGCTCTATCTCACGCTCTTTGCTGTGCACACGCCATTGAATGCAAAGAAAGAACTGGCAGCGAAGTACAAATCGAAGATGCCCGGTGATCTCCACAACCACGTCGCCATGGCCACCATGGTACAGGCTGTCGACGACGGGGTGGGAAGGATTGTGGCTACGTTGAAGAAACTCAACTTGAGCAAGAACACCGTGGTCTTCTTCTTCAGCGACAACGGCGGATATGGACCTGCGACGGATATGGCACCGCTCAAGGGTTACAAAGGCACCTATTACGAAGGTGGGATTCGTGTGCCGTTCTTTGTCAAATGGCCGGGCGTCATCAAACCCGGGAGTCGTACATCGGAACCCATGATTGGAGTGGACCTGCACCCGACATTTCGTGAGATCGCGGGCGCCCGCACTCCCGGGCAAGCGAAGGACGGGCTGAGCCTGGTGCCGTTTCTAAAGGGCGATACCGAGCATATCGCAGACCGCGCATTGTTTTGGCACTTCCCGGCTTATCTGCAGTCCTATCAGGTCATCGGCGAACAACGAGATCCGTTGTTCCGTTCACGTCCGTGCAGCATCATCCGTAGGGGCGATTGGAAACTGCATCACTACCTGGAGGACGACGCACACGAACTCTACAACCTCAAAGATGACATCGGTGAATCGAACAACCTCGCCGGTAGAATGCCCGGGAAGGTTGCACAATTACGGAACGAATTGGACGCTTGGCGAAGTCGCGTGAAGGCAGCAATGCCGCGCAGACGCAATCCGGAATTTGATGCACAAGCCGAAACCGTGGCGATCAAAGCCATGCTGAAGCGGATGGAAGGCCAAGCGGGCAACAAGAAGAAGCAGAGAACCAAGCCCTGAGTATTGCACCTCGCGCAGCAAGGTCAGTACGGACCACCGGACAGACTGGGTTCTTTGTTTATCGGTCCGAGCCTGTTACAGAACTGCTTGATGAAGTTCGCGCCGAGAGAACCACGGGTAGTATGTATCACGTGACGCAACGGAAAGGCAATTTTCTTGCGCCTTGGGATTTGGCTGGAACGTGGGTGCTGGGTGACGGAGACCACATTTCGAATATGGATTTGAAATATGATGATGAACTGCAGGCCTTGGCTGCTGCCATCGGCTACGTTGGTACCGGAACTATGGGCTTCAGAATCGCGGGAAAAGATTTTAAGGCTCCGGATTACGAAACTGCGGCTGATGAAGCAGCCTGGAGAACTTTTCGAATCGAGAAGAAGCAGTTTTTCCAGGACGTCCCCTGGGAGGCTGCCGGTGAATGGGTGATCGGCGGGTTGAATACTGCGCGCGTTGTTCAACTTGAGGTGGATACCGACAGTCCCGAAGGACATTTATTGGGCTCGGTATGTTATGATAAACTGCCCACCATCAATTTTCGAGGCGAGCGGATTGCTCCAAACTCCTATCAGGTCGACCATCAATGGGGCGGGGAAACGGCGAAATGGTATCTCTGCGAAACCTGGACACTGGGCAGCGGACCAGATAAGCATCTGCTCTCACTTGGACTTTTTTCGCAGGACAGTGGCCGCTCAATGCATGGTCAACTACAATACACTGGCGACCCGTTCGCACATGACATACATGCCTTCAGTGTAACTGATGGCGTAACCGAAGTTACGAAGAACCCGCCCGAGCCGGGATGAGGGAGCAAGGCCCGTGAGCAGATTGGTGTTCATATCATCGAGAGCGTCCAACTGTCAGGTGTTTCCGCCCGGGATCACCGTCGGCGCTGTTATCGCCCGGCAGCTACCGGGCAACCTACACGGACCCCGCAATTGGAACGGCGCGTCCAGCCTGATCCAGTTTTGTCGGATCTACGTTCGGGAGCTGAACGAGAGAGGCCGTAACGATTGAGACAAGGATGAAGACAACGATTAAGAGTAACCCGTCATTTCAATGAAACGATCACCTTCCCGATTAATCCCGCTCGTGGCTGCGCTGACGCTCACGCCGCTGACCGCGAGGAGCACTGACGAGAAACCCGCTTCCGCGAACAGGCCCGATCGTCCCGGCATCGACCGAATCTGGTTGGGCCATCGTTCGCACGATCCCGGCAAACTCGTTGTCAACTGGATGTCGAAGGAACCCGGTGATTCGATTGTTCGTTACGGTCGAACGGCAAAGTACCGACGAGAAGTTCGGGTCGCCAACCTCACGACGATCCACCATGTCGAAATTCCTATCGAAGAGTCAGACGGCGTCTATCACTACTCTGTTCGCACTGGCAATCAGTCGTCGAAGGACTTCACCTTCAAGGCGTATCCGAGCGACGAACTGCGAGTCGCCGTCGCGGCCGACTGGCAAGGCCTGCCCGATCTGTCCGCCATCAAAAACGATGACGTGCATCTTCTGCTGACAGCGGGCGACAACATTTCCAATACGCATCAGCTTTGTGGTCCTGGAAACAAGGCCTGCGTAAAACCCTACGCCCGGCTGATCGACCGTTACCCCGAACTGTTCCGGTCAGTGCCCTTCATGCCCGTGCTGGGCAACCATGACAAAGAGATGAGGCCACGGGGTAAAAAGCCACCCGAGCGACCGGTATATGACATCGACGCCACGGCCTTCCGCCGATTCTTCGAATTGCCGGGAGATGAATGGAAATGGCGTTTCGATGTGCCCGGTTTCCAAGTTCGCTTTGCGGCCCTCGATTTACATCACATCTCCGACTTGGGCTCCACTTGGCAGTCGTGTCATCCGTTCGGGAAAGATTCCGAACAATTCCGCTGGTACGATCAGCTGATGAGCGACAAGGCGCGGAAGTTCGTCGTGACCCTCTACAACGAGCAGAATGGCTCGATTCGCGCTCGAGAGCGAGGAGCCTGGCATTCCATGTTTCGCCAAGGGACCATCGCGATCACGGGTTACGGCTACTACGCCGAACGCGCCGAGGTCGACGACTTCACCTACTACAACACCTCGCTCAGCGGCAAAGGACACCTGTATCCGGACTCCCAATCGGCGTTTCTGAAAAGCGCCGACAGCTACATTCTCCTGACACTTACGAAGAATCCGGCGAAGATGGTGGTCGAAATCAAGGGGTTGGATGGAACAGTGCTGGATCGAAAAGTGTACCAATAAAGCGCTCGCGGCTGATATCCCAATTCTGCCTTTGGACGCTACTGATCCCGTTTCTCTTCCTGCGCCTGTTCGGTACGGCGCAGGTACACGGTGTGCGGGGTGAGTTCGTATTTCTTGATCAGACTATCCACGGTCAGTTGCGGGTCGTGTGATTCCAAGGTGATGAGTGCATCGTCGTGGAACCACTGGATGCGTACACGCTCGCCGTGGTCACGTTCGATGGCGCGCATTTTGTGGACATTGTAATCGGTTTCGAACAGGCGCTTGCCGACGGGCAGGACGGCCTGCGCCCAAGGCCGGTAATGGCCGCTTTGGTCGATCGAGTCACCGGTGATGTCGTAGATGGCGGCGCTACGGTTCTTGGTCGCGCTGACAATGAAACACTGATTCTGCCACGCGAGGGAACGAAGTTGGCGCGCGGCGGGATAGGCGCTGGGGAAGAATATGATCTTCGCGCCTTGATTGCGGAGGGTGCGCCATTGCTCCGTCCAGTTGACGTCGAAGCAGATCTGGACGCCGATCTTGCCGAATTCGGTTTCAAAGACGGGCGGCTGATCAGGTCCGGGGCAGATCGATTTCTTCAGTTCGTTCTCGGTGGGCCGGATTTTGTCGTAGCGACCGACGATCTCCCCGTCACGATTCAGGACGACGGCGGAGTTGTAGGTCTTCTCTTCGAGCCGCGTGGTCAACGGGCAAATGACCCAGCAACGATGCTGGCGCGCCCAGTCCGCGAGACGATCCGTGGTGAGACCGGGAACTGGTTCGGCTTCGCCGCGGGAGAAGGTCTCGGGCAGGCAGACGATGTCGGGACGAAAGGCTTTGGCAGCCGCGTTGAGACGATAGAGTGTCAGCTTGAGCAACGGTTCACCGGCCTCAGCCCGGAGCTTGTCCTGCGTCAGTGTCACAACGCGCACGAGGTGATTCGTTCCCGCAACGGAGGTAGAGGCGAGAAAGGCGATGAACAGGGTGAGCAGTTTCATATTGCCGAATAGATGAGTTGAGAGAAAACCCACCGGCCGCTGCATGAGCCTATACACCGAGTTTGCGATTTCCAGTCCGTAGTCCATTCATCGGTCTCACGAGTCGAGAACTGACTCAGCATGCAAACGGTGCAGACAATGGAATCGGTGGTCAGTTGCCGACCACCTTTTGCCGGCGGTCGAGGTGATCAACACGCAGCGTTCCCTGCCGGACTGCGTGGCCGTAATAGGCGGCGTGATTCCAGATCGAGGTCCGTTGGTATTTTGACAGCGAGATCCCCTTGGGCACGCGAACGCTCTTCCGCAGAATGTCGTTCTCGCCGAGGCAAAGAGAGTATTTCCGATCCGGGTCGAGGCTGTGTTCGACGATCTGTTTGCCAGCGGGTGCTTGCGGATCAAACCGATAGCTCATACCGGATACAAAAATGGCGCCCCACCGCTGGGAAACATTTCCATCGAGAATCTTCACAATCTGTCGGCCGCTCAGTGAAACCGTGCACAAGGGTTGGAGGAACGGGCGAATGCATTGGATCAGATCATCTTCGGTGACCTCGCCGGGCTGAATACCGACGCCGCGGTAATGGGCCGTAAGCTGAAAGGCGATGTCGGCACCGGACGCAGCCCGCAAGGCATCCGCGGCCCAAAACGCGAGGGAGTAGTCCGTCGAGGACTTGACCGTCATCGCTTGCTCGGCTCGAGCCACGGCGGCATAACGATAGTTGCCGCGCTTGGGTTCATTAAGGGGAGCGGTTCGGACAGACCATTGGTCTGCCATTTGTTCGAAGACGATTTCCTTTCCGCTCACCTCCTTGCCGGGATCAAGGCGGTTTCCGTTTATGTGGACCACAAGGGGTTGATGGGGATCAATCGCGGCATGATCGGGAAAGACGCGGAACACGGCGATGTTTTCGCTGGTGATCCGGAACTCGTTGCCGTCGCGCCGGGCGTCGATCCTGGCGATGGTCCCGGGGCGTTCCATGGCGTCGATCTTGACCCAATAGGCCCAGCCATGTTTGGGGATTTCCGCGGCATGGGTGATGCGGTCCGGTTGCCGAACCAGCCGTTTGTCCGAGAACCAGGCGAACACCCGATCCCAGGCGTCAGGCACGAAGCTGCGATGATCCGCGCCGGGCACGATCTCATGAATGCGTTCATAGCCGAGCGCCTCCATTTTGTCGGCCAAGCGCTTGATGAACAGTTTCCGGGGACCAATCTCCCGGCTGCCCACCAGGAAATAGAACGGGGTGTAACGCGCATTCTCCGCCAGGTCGAAATGCAGGGTCCCCACCATCGGCGCGGCTGCGGCAAAGAAACCGGGATTGCGCAAGGCGATATAGGTCGTGCCTCCGCCTCCCATCGAATGTCCGGTCAGGTAGATCCGATTCTTATCGATCGGGGCGCGTTTCTGAAAATCCCCGATCGCGCGAAAGACATCATTCTCACCAATGCCCCACCATTCCGTGTTGCCGCGGCCCTCGGGACAAAGGATCGCCATCCGGTGCTTTTCAGCGGCCTTCATCAACTTCGCTTTGTCATATTTCTTCGTGCTCATGAGGAAGGTCTGGTGGCTGCCCGAAGTTCCATGAAGCGCCACGACCAGGGGCCAAGGCTTGTCCTCCGGCAGGCTCTTGGGCAGATAAACCATGTAGGGTTGGAGCGTGCCGTCCACTTCCGATTGATACGAAAACGCCAACGGCTCGCCTCGCTTAAGATCGGCACCCGCTGACCCCAAGCAGGAAACTGTCAGCCCAAGAAACACGCAAGCGAGTTCCCGCAATCGCACAGAGATCTCGACGATCAAACCATTCTGAGGCATGGAGCAAGCTGGCGTTTGCAGGAAGGCTTGTCGATCCATGAATGGGACGATGCGCGGCAAACAATACCGGAATCTAGCTTCACGGCTTTTTGGATGCTTGGTGCAGATGACTCTTCAGTTTCGTCGAGATCCGAACGATTTGTGACGCTTTTGGTGTTTCACGACAAAGACTTTCACTCGGCTTTCGGTGATTTGCCGACAAACGATCACGCAGGGGAAGTGCCTCAATCAGGCTTTGCGTCTGGGGGATCCTTCCATGATTGGAACCCATCGTCCGGGCATCTCGCGAATGCCTTCAATGGTGGATTCGAACTCGGCAAAGAAGGCGTCATACCTCAGGAAGACGTTCTTTCCTGCCAGAATCAGCGCTTTTCTATTTCCTCTCCTGCAGGGCGAACCATGCCTGCATCTGGTAGCTGCAACGGCACTTGGAGGAGCCGTCGGGGATCAGGACGAGGCCGCCGACGGGGATGGCGTTGATCCAGCAGCTGGGGCGGATGCCGCCGTAGTTTTCCGTGCCGGTGCCGCGGGAGAGGTCCATGTAGCCGAGGGTGGCGGAACGGTAGAGCATCATGTGTTTGCCGGAGGCGATCTGGCCGCAGCCGTAGGAGCGTTTGAACTCAAAGGGCTCGTCTGCGCCGGTCTTCAGATTCCAGGCGCCGCCTTGGGCGTAGATGATTTCGTCGTTGATGACGGGACGGGTCTGGTACTTGGCGGCCTTTTCCCAGAGACGTTTGCCGGTCTTGGTGTGGAAGGCGGCGAGGCTGTCACCAACTTCGCTGGGTAAATGGAAGAAGCGGTGGCGGACGGCGGAGAAGTTCATCAGGAGGACGGAGTGTTTCTCGCTGGTGGCCAGTTGCGTGCCAATGATGTTGTTCTCATTGCGCCAGATTTCGCGACCGGTCCGGGCGTTCAGGGCGAGGAGTATTCCCTTGGGAACCTGGTCGGCTTTCAGTTTGGGTTGATGGCGTCCGTTGCGTTTCGGATCCGTGATGCGGTCCTGCATGACCAGGGGGCGGTCAATCAGGTAGACGCGTTGGTCGGCGATGGCGATGGCGTTGTGGCGGAGGGAATGTTTGGCGTCGTACTGCCAGAGCAGCTTGCCGGTTTTGGCTTCGATAGCGAAGAGGCGGGTGGATTCGGTCCGGAGTTTGGTGAGTTTGTAACGGGGGCTGATGCGGTGTTCGTCATTGGCGGTGGAGCCGAAGATGATTCCGTCATGGTGGGCGAGGAATCCCCAGTCGCGATTCTTGTCGTCGGGCTTGGTGGGTGTCTTGAACTCGTTCAGCAGTTTGCCGTCCCGGTAGGCGATGCGCAGACAGCGATCGCCGGTGCGGACAAACACGGCCTCTTCGCCCAGGCAAAACGGACTGCCGGTGTCGCCGACGCCGACGTCGTGGTGAATGCCGTCGTAGTCGCTGAGAAAACCGGGGATGTCATAGATCCAGCGGACGCGGCCGTTGTATGCGTCCAGACAGGCGATGCCGTGCACGCCACCGACCACCATGTGGCCCTTGTGATACAAGGGAGCGGGACCTTGACCGTGGCGGTTCGGAACTTCGAATTCCACGTCGCGGAACCAGAACATGGAGAGCGTCCCCTTTACGATGGCGTCGTCGGAGCAAAGGGTGTTGGCGGGATTGGAATTCTGGTGGGTCCAACTGCCGGCGCCCTTCAACTCGCCGCGGATCGTGACTTTCATGGCGCCCAGACGACCGAGACAGGTCTTGCCGCCGTAGGGGCGTTGTATGCGCTTCACTTCATCGTGAGCGCCGGCGCTGAGATCGGTGTCGAGGCTGCGGGAGGATACGACCAGGTTGGCGAAGTAGTCCGGATAGGAAACACGGTTGAGGGCCGATTGATGAACGGTGACGCGGTCGCCGTAAAGACCGGCGGTGGCCAGGCGTTTGCGGGCGAGGGCGACCTTGGCCGGGTCGGGTTCGATGGCGTAGATGTGCAACTTGGTTCGCTTAGCGAGTTCGATCGCGAGATCGCCGTTGCCGGCTCCAAGATCCAGGCAAAACCCTTCGGTGACGCCTGCGCGTCGGATGATCTCTTCCGCCGCTTTGGCATAGATCGGATCGGATTTGGCCTGAATGATTTTGGGAGAGGCATCAATGGTCGTGCTCGGTTCGCCGTCGAAACAGTAGACGTAGCCTTCATCCGTACTCACGACGAGACGACCGTTGGCTGCGGCCAATCCGAGGGCCTTCCCCTTAACCGGGGCGGACCACCAGACGGTCCGTTGGCGGGTATAGTCAATGGCACTCACCCGACTGTCTTGACCACAAATGGCATCCGTTCCCGCGACGATGAAATCCAAGACTTCGTGCTCCATCGAGATGAGGCGGGAGCTGAACGGGCGACGGAGTTCCAGAAATTTGCCCCCCTTCTTCTGATAGACTGTCTTCCATTTGTAAGCCGTGAGGGAGCGCCCTTCCGAGCGGACCAAACCGTCCGGCACGGAGACAGCCGCGCCATGCCCAAGTTCGAATGCAAGATCGCCCTTCTCCGCGTCGAAGAAAGCGCCGTCGTTGAACATGAATTCATCCACGGCCATCGCCATGGAGCCACCGCGCTGGTTGTTCTTTTGCAGATGGTAGTAGAGGAACTTGCCGGTCGCCCGATCGTAGGCGGCGGGAACGGCCCGACCGGTCGGCATGAAGAGCCGGTTGGTCGTGGCGATCAGGGCGCCCTGGGCCGACACCCCGCTGTAGGCTTCCGCACCGCCGTGGGGTTGCCCCATCATCATCTGCCCCGTCTCGTTGTTCGACCACACGACTTTGCCGGAGGCGGCATCGATCGCGTGGAGAAAAACTCCGTCGCTGGGCCAGACGCCCGCCGCGTAATAGACGATATCGCCAAACACCACCGGACCACCACGGGCCGGCCATTTGGAGGTCATGCGTTCATTGCCGATCACGGACTCACCGGCGGGACCACCACGATGTTTCCAAAGCAGCTTGCCGTCCTTCAGTGACAGCGCGTAGAGACAGCCATCATCGCTGGCCACAAAAATTCGGTCCTTCCACCCGGCCGGCGCGAAGCGAATCGGGGCGTCGGTGAAAAACGTCCATTCGACCCGGCCGCTGCTCGCATCCAAGGCATACACCTGATCATCCGACGAACTTCCGAAGATCACCAACTCGCCAATGATGATCGGTTGATTGGCCCGGTCGAATTTCATCCTTTCTGCTGTCGGCCACGAAGGGCGCGGCTTGTGCGGCAACCTGAAACGCCAACGCTCGGACAGCTGATTCGGAATCGACTCCGCGGTATAGCCACCGCGCGCAGCGCCCCCCCGCAGCATGGGCCAGTCCGCGGAATGGGCGACGGGCAGAATGAGTTGCAAGATCAACAGGCTGAACAGAATTCGGATTGCGGATGTCATGGATGGACCGCTTATAGATCAACGGAAGCGCGATTGCACGCCTTCCGGGACCCGGTCGGTTCACCGAATGCCGGTGGAGCACAAAGCCCTTTTACTTGCTTGACCCTCCAGTAGGTGGAGGGCTTACACAAAGGGCTGATGCAGGTCGAAGGATTTGAATCTTACGAAGGTGTTCACTGCGAGACCGTTGCAGCGGGGGCGTTGCTCCAACATCGTGGAATCAAGCTGTCGGAACCGATGTTGTTCGGGATTGGTGAAGGATTAGGATATATCTTTTGGCGTATTCCCGGGATGAAATTTCCGTTTATTGGTGGGCGCAATCGACCGGACGCATTGCTGGGGAGCATCTGCCGCAATCTGGGGATCAAATTGGAATCCACCCAGACGAAATCCGTGAAGAAGGCATGGCAGACGGTTGTGAACTATTTGGAGAAAGGAATACCCGTCGGCCTGAAACTGAACAGCGAACATTTGGGATACCTGGATACACCCCTCCATCTGGGCTGCCATTATGTAGCCATGTATGGTTGCGATGAATCTGACGCCTATCTGATCGACGCTGTGCCAGGCGGACGGGTGACGGTGTCTTTGGAAAACCTCGCTAGGGCACGAGCAGCAAGAGGCTCAATGTCATCGAATCATCGGACCGTGGTGTTGGAAGCTGCGTGCGGCGGTCATGCTCTGGATAAATCGGTCCGTGCCGCGATCAAGGCAAATGCCGAATTCCATCTGCACCCGCCGGACCGAAGCATCGGGGTCGAGGGAATTCGCAAGACCGCGTATGAGCTCAAGCGCTGGTTTGGCCGAAGCGAAGATGTA
>CEUN01082145.1_pt1 | contig 15035 bp, 11 predicted proteins | sample 361501 | NCBI WGS metagenome assembly CEUN01 (sample SAMEA2622801, study PRJEB7988) | marine metagenome | biome: marine biome (ENVO:00000447); feature: marine epipelagic mixed layer (ENVO:xxxxxxxxx); material: "saline water (ENVO:00002010), including plankton (ENVO:xxxxxxxx)" | depth 120 m | reverse complement strand
CGGGTAGAGACAGAACACGTGCACGTAGAGGCTCTAATCCCTTTCGCGTCCAAGGCATGGCGACGCCCATTGTCCGATGAGGATGTATCCCTAATCCAGGACCTGTATGCTAGTTTACGGGCTAGTGGTCTCAACCACGATCCGGCTATCCGACTTACCCTCGCCAGAATACTTACCTCCCCTCATTTTCTTTACAAGCTTGAATCCCAAACCGCCGGAGACACAGCTACCTCGGTATCCGCTCTTGAGTTAGCTAGCCGGTTAAGCTACTTCCTTTCATCGTCAATGCCAGATGATGAACTGATCACGGCTGCGAGCAATGGTTCTTTGCTTGAGGACGCCGAGCTCGTAAAACAGGTCGATCGGCTAATGAAGGATCCCCGGGCACGAAGAACAGCAATACAGTTTTTCTGTCAGTGGCTACACATTCGGAACTTTGACCAGAATGATGACAAAAACGAAAAGCTCTATCCGGAATTCGCAGATATCCGGGATGACATGTATGAAGAATCCGTACTCTTTTTTACAAACATGTTAAATAACGACGAATCCGTTCTCGATTTACTAACTGCTGATTACACCTTCGTAAACTCCACTCTTGCCGCACACTACGGCATCTCGGACGTGGATGGTGACCACTGGCGACGGGTTGGCGAGGTTCAATCCAATGGTCGCGGTGGAATCCTAACCATGGCCACTACATTGGCCACAAATTCCGGCGCATCGCGTACCAGCCCCATTCTCCGAGGCAATTGGGTTTACGAGACGTTACTCGGCGAAAAACTACCAAATCCACCTGCAGACGTACCTCAACTACCAGAAATTGTCCCAGACAATCTAACCGCACGACAGTTAATTGAACTACACAGCGAGACGCCCGAGTGTGCTAAATGTCACAAGCTCATTGATCCGTATGGCTTTGCATTGGAGCAATACGATGTGCTCGGTCGTATCAGACCAATTCCAGGTGATACCAAGACCAAACTTCCGGACGGTGTTGCAATTGACGGCGCACACGGTTTACGTGGATACCTAAGCACCACTCGGCAAGACGATTTTCTTCGACAATTTACACGCAAGTTGCTTGGCTATGCTCTCGGACGCGAAGTGCAATTGTCCGACCAACTGCTCATTAATGAAATAATCGCTGACCTTAAGGTGAATGACTATCGCATTAGCGTCGCAATCAAACACATCGTTTTAAGTCCACAGTTCCGCAATATTCGAGGTCGCGACTTCCTGACGGACTAGGTTATACTTAGCAGAGAAATTACTTCCGGCTGATACCAACGTTAAAAGAAAAAAGATATTGCCATGCTAAATAGACATGCATTTAATCGTCGCACGATGCTGCGTGGACTCGGCGTCTCAATGGCGCTGCCATGGATGGAATCTACCGCGGTTTGGGGCGATGAAACAACCGCAAAGAAGCCGGGCAGTTCCGCTCCTACGCGTATGGCCATCCTCTTTTCTGGTTGTGGTTTTCACTCAAATGAATGGTGGGCAAAAGGCGAAGGCGCCGACATGGAACTCGGTCGCGTTTTAGAGCCGTTGACACCACATCGCGAAAAACTCGTCTTTATTAATGGGCTATTTAACGCGGAAGCACTCAAGGGAAATATTCACAGCTCCCAAACGGGAAATGTGCTTTCCGGTGCTCCCTTGGCTTCAGGAGGCAAGGTGCACTCCGGCACAAGCGTCGATCAGGTCGTTGCACAGAAAATTGGTCACCAGACAAAAGTTTCGAGTCTTGTCCTCGGTTGTGAAAAGGCAAATCCGTCCGTACATAAAGACTATTCGATGCTGTACAGTTCCCATATTTCGTGGAGCAGCCCAACAACACCAACACCACTGGAAGTCTACCCGGCACTAGCATTTGACCAGCTTTTTAAAGACACCGTACAACAAGGTGATCAAAGCGTGTTAGACGCCGTCCTTGGTGACGCGAGAGCGTTCCGCAGAAATGTCAGCCGACGCGATCAGCAGAAACTGGACGAATACTTAAACAGCGTAAGGGAAGTTGAAGTACGGATCGAACAGGCCGGCAAGCGAGGGGAATTACAAGGCTTTCGCCCAACACTGACAGAGCCCAACATACCAAGGCCAAACGATGGATATCCACAGGATATTGTTGAGCATATGCGTATCATGTCGGATCTGCTGGTTCTTGCCTTTCAGACAGACACCACCCGTGTTGTCACTCTGAAATTGAATAATGACCATGGCACGCTGCGATTTCCTCATATCGGCGTCGATTACATGATCCACCATCTACTCTCGCACACCGATGGCGAGGACTGGCTAAAAGTTAATCAATTCTTCCTTGAACAACTGGCTTATATTGCTACGCGAATGGATGCAATCCGCGAAGGAGAACGATCGCTGCTGGACAACACAATGCTGATGATGTGTTCAAGTATGCGTAATGGTCACCATGATGCGACGCGGTTACCGGTGGTCATGCTAGGTGGAGCAGGCGGAAAACTCGCTGGCGGAAGAGTACTCGACTTTGCAGCTAACGAAAACCGTCAAATGTGCCGACTTTTTATGAGCATGATGGATATCATGGGCGTTCCTGTTGACTCATTTGGTGATGCCCGTGAGAAACTTTCCGAAATTTAAAAACGGTCCACACAGTATCTCTACGCTTACCGTCGCCTTGTTTATAACTATTTCGCTTTCACTACAGGCTCAGGAACAAGCCAGACCGTTGTTTGATAGCTGCGATCGCAACGGCGATGGCGTTCTCATAATCACCGAGGTGCCAATTGCACAGCGGTCTTCATTCTCAGGTACTGACCGCAACAATGATGGCAAGGTTACGTTGGCCGAGCACATTAATGGCGCTAAAAAAGCGGCCTCACCACGCAATGCCGGCTCGACTGGAAACACGACGCAATTTACTATCAATCAAACCTGGCATCAGCAGCCAAATGGTTTCAAACGAGAGGTGTTTATCTTGCAACCTAAGGAGACAAACCAAAAACCTCCTGTGGTTATGTTCTTTCATGGAAACGGCGGAATGGCCTCTGGTGCCCTTGGTCGTTTTCGATATCTAGGTAACGTTCTTTTAGTCGCCCCTCAAGGTTACGAAAGATCTTGGAATATCCATGGGGAAAGATCTGAGGCTCCAGACGTTGAATTCGTGCGGCAACTATTGAAAGAACTTCCACGCCGGTTTCCGAACGCTGATTACACGAACATAACACTGATTGGATCTTCCAATGGGGCTGGACTGCTGTATCGCCTGATGATCGAAATGGACGAAAAGCCTTTTAATCGCGTGATCATGTTAGTCTCCAGCATGGTAACTCAGCAATATCACGAAAACTCCTTTTGGAAGCCATCTCGTCATACGAGGACATATGACGTAAAGGTCGAGCCAACGACAGATCCCTATTTCATCTACTTTCATGGCACGAATGATAAAGTCGTCCCATATTATGGTGGCCTCCGTGGCCGTTTTTCGCATTTGTCGGCTCAGGAGACGATCTTTCGTTGGGCACAAGCATACGGATACCAAGGAAAACAGCTGAAAGACTCTGATAGTCGTACAATAGCACAGGGTATTCAGAAATATGACTACCTAGATGGACGTCTGCTGCATTACAAACTGCAGGGCGCTGGACACGGGCCTGGTAAATATGGCCCCTTTGTAAATCGCATAATCCGCGAAGCAATATTTGATTAACGTCACCTGTTCAACGAAGTCGCCTTTTCCTAAGTCACACTCTCGAGATGTGACAACGAGTAACGAATAGTAAACCTATGGCCAATTCCGCGAGCATAACCGCAGTATTCATAGGTCATTTTAACATTTAGCTTAAGCAAGTTACGTGTCCCGCCATTTCTATTGGCACTTGAGTCGCGTAACCGCACGGGTGATAGTTTACAGCGATAACTTGTGACATATCTTTCACCCCCAACTCACATTCATACATGTTATTCTGTAGCAGCTACCGAATCGCATTCCATGCATCTCGACTAATTTCATATTGAAAGCCATCATATTCTGCCACCCGTACACGAGCTGTACGCGTCATACCCACCTTTTCCGCGAGTGCATAGGATGCGGTATTTAATACATGCATCTTTGCAAAGAACAGATCGGCATCTCTGTTTTCAAACGCCCAGTCAACTAGATGCCTCGCCGCCTCGTATCCGTATCCCTTTCGCCAAAACGAGGGATCAAATCTCCACCCAATCTCCAGTCCTTCTTCCCGACGCACGAAACCACAAAATCCCATCAACCTATCATTCGCCTTTTGCCAAACAGCCCATCTACAAACACCGTCGTGCACCAGTCGTGCTCGTTCCTCTTCGATGAAACCTCTAACCCGCTTAACACTCCACGGGCCATCAATATATCGCATCACCTCTTCTTTCTCACAGATCGATAACATCGCCGCAGTTTCCTGTTTACGCCACGGACGAAATTCCATTCGTTCTGTACTCTCCGGTGCTTTCATCACCACACTACATCACTTTCTCAAGAACGCCTAAGAGAGTCGCAACCATTATTTGCATTAACATCCGTTACAATTGGGTTATCAAACGAGAAACAACATACTTGGTGACCGCAAATGAATATCTGTAGAGTCTCAGCTCTTATCAACCCGCTTGTTGCAATCACGTCAATCGCATTATTGCTATTTTGTTTCGCAAATTTACAAAGTGAAGAACCTGAATCAATAAGTATCACGGAAGCAAAAGCACGTGTTTCTATCCTCGAGTCAGTTTACTTATCAACGTTACATAATGTGCATCGCAAGTACTTCAATTCAAACACCGATCGACTTCCAGTACCTAGTCGAGTGTTGGAAGACGTCTTCTTTTCAGTGGACCAGCAACACGGTACCAAGAGCCGCTGGATCGCGGTTAACGCACCGGCGATGAATCTCGAACATAAACCCAAGGATGGTTTTGAAAAGCGCGCGGCAAAGGAACTCGTAAAAAAGACTCGCTATGAAGAAGTTGATAATGGAATTTATTATAGCGCTAGGTCCATTACCTTATTTGCCTCTTGTCAAAAATGTCATCTAAGTGCTCTCGCACAACAAAGCTCCGGACGTCGTGTAGCTGGTTTAGTTGTTTCTCTTCCATTGATGCCGAAAAAACCAAAAGAAGACCCAAGGAAGAGTAAATGATCGTGCACACACGACTAATCGCTTGTTTCGCAGTGCTGGTCACAGTTCAGCTACGGGCACAAACACCCTTGTCGATCAAAGATGCGCGAGTAATTGTTACCGCACACGATTTTAATAGATGCGATCCATTCCCGGGTATCGGAGATTTTGGTTGGCCCGGCAACATCCAACGCGCTTCCAATGGGGACTTGCTCCTCGTACACTCCTGGGGGTATTGGCACGCATCTTTCGCTTCACCCCGCCTGCTCGAGAAGGAGACGTATCGACGATATAAAGCAATCGGTTGGCCTGTGGATTTCAATGCACCGACCGGCGGTCGAGCCTTGATTACCAGATCTAGTGATAACGGTCACACATGGAGCAAGCCTGTCGTGATAAATGATTATTATCTCGACGACGGTGCGTACGGCCTGATCAAGTGTCCGGATGGTACTCTCTGTTGTTTTGTAAACGTACAGGCGTCCTGGTATGGATTCGATGAACCGCCCGTCGATTTCAAGAAAGATATTAATGGCCTCAATTCCTCTCAATACGTCATCCGTTCTTCCGACGATGGAAAAACTTGGGGAAAACCAATATTTATAGAGTCACCTGGATCGTTCTATCAACGCAGTCACGCACAACCACTACTCCTAAAAGGTGGCACAATTCTATGGCCAACCTATGCAACAAACGGAAGGAACGAGGAGAACCATAAGTTATTTGGTGCAATCCATCGTTCCGACGATTCGGGCAAAACTTGGAATCTCGTCGGCACCGTCACTCGGGATGGCGAACACGTAGACGAACCCGCCATAACGATGATGAACGATGGGCGACTCATTCTCGTAACACGTCCTGACGGCGCCCTTTTCTATTCCGACGACTTAGGTAAATCTTGGACGCAACAAGGCAAGATGATTACCGAAGGATATTTCAAGGCGCCGTGGTTTACCGTCCTTAATGATGGCACTGTCGTATGCGTGGCAACTATATCTACGTTGAAGGTTTTAATCAGTCGTGATAATGGTGCGACATGGACAGAGCCGATCGATCTGGATCCATCATGCTACGGCTATCCCGGTGGCATGAAGATGGAAGATGAATCAATAATCGTTTCTTACGTGGAGCGAGGTCAGGCGCCAAGTCGCATTTACACCGCACGGTTTCGTATTAATTCAAAACGTGACGGAATCGAATTATTGAAACTGGAGAAATAACTAAATGCCGATGAACTCTTAACAATAAGAAGCAGTTATGAACACTAACTCAGTTGGCCATCCGAACAGACGCCAGTGGATTGCAATGTCAGCAGCAATGGCATTTGCTCCGACGCGATTAACTGCAACGGATAATCGCGACGCACCCGTATTAGTAAAGAACCCGAAGCGGCTCCCATCTGACCCAATAACGGCCGATCGCACACCACTCGGAATACCCGAGGATTATAAACCTTGGATTACAAAACTAAACAATGGTGATCTACTGATTACTTGCTTCCATGCCGGCCGTGAGCCATTTGACGAGCATGCTGTGTTTTGGCGTTCAACAGATGGTGGTGACACCTGGTCTAAACGCATCAGCAGGAAAGACATCGTTGGGCGTGAGTTTGCGGTAACGCAATTAACCGGCGGTTCCATTGTAATGACATGCCACTTTCTCACACAGGACAAGCGGAACACCGACGGCTATCCATACAGCAAACTGTTCCACTCACATGACAATGGTAAGACTTGGGTCGAAACACGAGTTGGGCCGAAAGGCTTCCCTTCAAAGCGTCCTACCAATACGGATCGCAATGTGTTTGAATTACCGAATCCCGACGATCCGAAAAACCCAATTGCTTGTGTCGGCATATCGACATCGGGTTATCACGAGCACAAGTCCAAATACACTTCGATCTGGACAACTACGGATGGCGGTGACAACTGGAATCGGGACTGGAAACCGAACACCGACAACTGGGACGACTTTGATGGATTCTTTGGTCAGTCATACACCTATCCCAGTCCGAACGGAAAACTTCTTCATGTGGTTCGCGTGGATAGACGCGGAAAATACTGGAAACTCGGTGATCAAAAGCTGGCGAACGAGCGAGGAGACCAGGGAGATCGCATGATGATCTGGAAGTCGCTTGACCAGGGAAAGACATGGCGACGTCTAAACAAACACGGCGACTTTGGTGGATATGGCGAAATGTATCCGCGCTTTCTTAAACTAAATGACGGACGATTACTTCTAACATTTACCGTCCGCAGTAACTCATATGACGGATACGCGTTGGGACTCCGCGCCTTACTGAGTTATGACGATGGGGAGACCTGGGATTTCAATCATGATCGAATCATTATCGACTATGCCAATCAAGGTCCAAGCGGGGGAGGTTACGGGAATACTGTGCAACTTGAAGATGACTCTCTCGTATCGACATACAGTTTTCGGGGCGACGATGGTAAGACCCACGTTGAAGCGGTTAAATGGAAAATACCTCACAGTAGGTCGTAACCCCCTAAAAAGAAGGGGCTCACCACGAATATTTAATTTTGGCATTCGTTCCAGGTGGTCAATGTCGATATAATTAACGGCAACATTCAACAAGACAACAACCAAACATTGGTATTGCAAACATGCTTAACCTCGGTGGCAAAAACTCATACAACCTATGTGATGGCGTGTCACGCCGTGATTTCCTAAGTATCGGAAGCCTCGCGTTAGGCGGCCTATCATTACCGCAAATTCTGCAAGCAGAACGTAACGCAGGTATTCGAAACAGCAAGAAGGCTGTGATCATGATTTACATGGTCGGTGCCCCTCCGCATCAGGATATGTATGACCTAAAGCCCGATGCCCCAGCAGAAATACGGGGTGAATGTGAACCAGTGAGTACAGCCGTACCCGGGATTCAAATTTCCAATTTCATGCCTGGCATTGCCAAGATCATGGATAAGTGCGTGGCTCTTCGTAGCGTGCATGGTTCACCAAATGGTTCTCATGATTCGTATATCTGTTACACAGGACGACCCAAGGTGAATGAACCAAACGGCGGCTGGCCCTCACTTGGATCTATCGTTTCAGAGTTGAGAGGGCCCAAGAGTAAAGACATGCCGCCATTTGTTGGGTTGGCACCGAATGCGGGTCATCCACCATATGGCTCACCTGGGCTTCCTGGCTTTTTGGGGGTAGCGAACGCTGCGTTTCGTCCGTCAGGCCCCGGGGCAAGCGACATGGTGCTAAAGGACGTTCCTCGCCAACGCTTCGATTCACGTCAGGATTTGCTTTCGTCGTTTGATCGTTTCCGTCGCAATTTGGATGAAAGCAAGCTCTATGACGGCGTCGACGCAATTACGCAACAGGCACTCGGTATCCTTACTTCGACGAAGCTTGCCGAAGCCCTTGATGTTTCAAAGGAGTCTGAAGACACGCGGAACCGTTATGGCAAGGGGAGTACCGATCGTTACGGTGATGGGGCGCCTCGAAATCTTGAACACTTCCTAATGGCGAGACGGCTCGTCGAAGCTGGTGCTCGCGTCGTTACACTCAACTATGGAAGATGGGACTTCCATAGCAATAACCACAGCGAACTAGTGAATACCCATTTACCATGGTTCGATCAAGGTTTGTCCGCGCTAATCGACGATTTAAATCAACGCGGACTTGCAGATGACGTCTCCGTAATTGCCTGGGGCGAATTCGGTCGTACACCTCGAATAAACAAAAATGCTGGAAGAGATCACTGGCCACAGGTAGGCGGTGGATTGCTGGCCGGTGGCGGGCTCAAAATGGGGCAGGTAATTGGCGCAACTGACAAACATGCCGCTGAAATTTCCAATCGCCCTGTGCATTTCGGCGAAGTTCATGCGACGCTTTATCATGCCATGGGAATCGACCCACACCGCACCACGGTCAAGGACATGTCGGGACGGCCTCGATATCTAGTGGATGAGCGCCATCAGGTTATTCCCGAACTGGTTTAAGGATGTCGGCTAACGTCTGACATTTTGGCCTTGCGATTAAATACGTACGGCGCCATCGCGCTGCGTCTCATATTAATAAAACGGCCAAAAGTATTGACCTCTACCGCGCGCTCCAACGCGAAAAGATATAATCACTAGCTAAGATCACATCAAAATACAAAACGTTAGGCAGTTCGCTAATGTCTTCATTTGATTACGGCATGTTTATCATGCCTTTCCATCCACCCGAAAAACCGCTATCCCGATCCTATGACGAAGATCTTGAATTGATCAAGATTGCAGAGCAATTAGGCTTCTCCGAGTTCTGGATTGGAGAGCACCACACGATGAAATATGAAAACATCGTGATGCCTGAACTGTTCATTGCTCGCGCTATTGCGGAAACGGAAACCATACGCTTGGGTCCAGCACCCATCTGCCTCCAACAGCACAACCCTGCGCACGTCGCAGGACGCCTAGCAATGCTGGACCATTTGTCCAAGGGACGTCTAAATCTCTGCTTTGGTGCAGGAAGTGTTACGGCGGATCTAGAAATGTTCGGAGTCAATCCTCGTAACAACTCGAAAATGGTAATCGAATCGCTAGAAATGATCCTTCACCTTTGGGAAAACGATCCACCATATCACTTAGATGGTGAGTTTTGGCAAATCCACCTAGACGAAAATGTCGACGAAGAGACAGGCATTGGTTACGTTCACCGTCCCCTGCAAAACCCTTTGCCTCAAATTTTATTGCCGGGCATGAGTCGCAATTCATCAACCATGAAATACGCGGGTGCCAATGGTCATGCACCATTTTGCCACTGTCTCGTTACTGGTAATGTGATTGCTGATAATTTCCAAACCTACGAAAGCGCCGCAATTGAAGCCGGACGTACTCCAGACCGCAGTAGCTATCGTGTAGCCAGATCAATCTTTCTGGCAGACACGAAAGAGGAAGCCGATCGTTTGGCCAGAAACAACTCGCTCGGTCAAAACTTCAACTACATCGGACGTCTCTTTGACAAAGGGCTTGGTCGCCAGATTTATAAGCGTGATTTAGAGATGAGCGACGACGATTGCAATCTCGATTTCCTGATGACTGAGCAAATTATCGCAGGTGATGTCGATTATGCACTCGAAAGATTAGAGACATTGATCGACGAAGTAGGTGATTTTGGCCACCTCGTCCTAATGAGCTATGACTGGGATGACAAGGAATCCTGGGTTCGCAGCATGGAGTTGTTTGCAAACGAACTAATGCCACGTCTCAATGCTAAATACGCTTAGCTCGCCTCTATCGGTTTATTCTTTCTTGTTTTTCTCGATGTTGTCTAATCGCCGCATTAAGATCCAGAACAGCAATAGAGTGCCCATAGGTACACCCAGCGCAGTTGGCTTTTCAAGAAAACTCTCCGCTAATATAAACCAGTCCATTTTTAAAATGTCCACTAATCATTCGTGCGATTTGCTCGTATCGCATTATATCGGTAAATCGTCGATGCTCCCCACATATTTCGTACAATAAGTCTATGGGGCTTTCTATGCGTTTCCTTTACTGAGCAAATTCATGAGTAATAACAGAAACAGACTGAACCGGCGATCACTACTCGCAACATCAGCCGTTGCATTGACGGCTACACGCACTGGGCGCTCGGCAGATGACGGCAACAAAACTAAGCAAGACGCCCGGAAAAGCCTTACCGCTAAACAACTTTGCCCACATCCGTTTCTTACACCGGCAGACGACTTCTACAACGTATCTCGAGGGAATCCAAAACCATATACTCTTGAAGGCGAGGCACTTGAACAGGCGCGACTTACCAAAGATACATGGCGACTGGAGGTCACAGCAGATCCATTCACAGAAGACGGTGTTGTAAAGGAACCGGCTTCCGCTCAACAAGAGTTTAAGCTGGAAGATAATTCGTCGATTACGCTGGATCATTTAATGGAGCTCGGTAAGAAACACAGCGTAAAGTTTATCAAGGCCATGCAATGTCTAAATGTCCCCGCACCTTTGGGACAGGGACTTTGGGAAGGCGTTCCTCTAAGCGTTGTTCTTCGTGAATGCGGTAAGCTATCGAATGTTCGACGGATATATTTCTGGGGATTCCATAACAACGATCCTAAGCAGATCTTTCAGTCGTCAGTCAGTTATACGCAAGCAATGGAGACTCCCCCGGGTGATCTGCCAGTATTTCTCGCTTACCGCCTGAATGGCGCCCCGTTGCCATTAGAACGAGGGGGCCCGGTGCGTATGGTCATCCCATGGGCGCACGGATTCAAGTCTATCAAATGGCTTCACCACATATTCCTAACAAATGATTATCGAATTAATGACACGTATGCGCTAAACAACAATGACCCGGAATCGTACTTAAAGACAGCCGCTTATCTCGACGACGGTCCTAAGGAGTACAAGTTTGGTGAACCTGTCATTCTCACTGGTCAGGCCATCAGTGGTCGGTCTGGTCTGCAGCGAGTTGAGTACTGGGTTCGTCGACTGGAAGAAGGTGCTCGCCGAATTGAAGATGACTCCGAGGAACTTTTGGCAGCACCCTGGAAACCGTGTGAAATTGTGCCCGCGCCCGACTGGAGCACAGTGCTTCCGTCTGGAGTCTTACCAAAAGACGTATTGGGCTTCGATAGCGAAACAGGGGAACCATCGTCCTGGCCCCTACGCTATGGAATGGTGTCATATAACGCAGTGCTGCGCGACCTGCCACCAGGGCGATACGAACTGCGTGCTCGGACAGTAGATAAAAATGGGTTCGCGCAACCAGAGCCAAGAAGTATTCAGAAGAGCGGTAGAAACGCGATTCAAATGCGTAGAATCACAGTGACTGACTAGAATATTCCACGGCTAACTCTTCTGTGGATTACCTCTTCACAAGCGGGGATATTACAGGATCAAAATGTATATTTTCTTGCGGCTGAGTCTTGGGGTTATTCTTTCCCTTGTTACATCCATTCCTGTAGTCAGAGCTGAGCAACCAGTACTACAGGATCTCTTTGCAAGCGGCAAGGACGACTACCATACGTACCGAATTCCTGCGATCGTCACCTCAAACAAAGGTACGTTGCTTGTCTTTTGCGAAGGTCGCAAGAACGACCGCAATGACCATGGGAATCTGGATATGCTCCTGCGTAGGAGTATTGATGGAGGTAAATCGTGGATGGCCACACAACTCGTTTACGAAGAAGGGGGTGACACAGATGTAACGATTGGGAATGCCTGCCCGGTTGTCGACAGGGAGACTGGGACTATCTGGCTTCCATTCACACGCAACAACGATGATGTGCTCATTACTTCTAGCAAAAACGATGGAAAATCGTGGTCCAAACCAATAAACATCACGCAACAAGTGAAACGTGATGGCTGGGGTTGGTATGCAACCGGACCGGGAAACGGTATTCAATTAACTCGCGGGTCACACAAAGGGCGACTCGTAATTCCCTGCGATCACCGTCTCACAAGAATCCCAGACCGCAACAAATCCACAAGGTCACACGTGATCTACTCAGATGATCATGGCACCACATGGAAAATTGGCGGCAGCACAGACTTCCTTATGAATGAATGTACTATCGCCGAACTGACCGATGGGAGCCTCCTACTAAATATGAGATCCAATCGCGGCCACAAAATGAGAGCCGTTGCAACTAGCCAAAACGGGGGCATTGACTGGTCAAAGTGCGTTGACAACCCGGCATTACCGGAGCCCGTTTGCCAAGCCAACATGCTACGAGTTAATTGGCCGGCAGACAACCAACCTGGCCGACTTGTTTTCTCCAATCCCGCGTCCCCCTCAAGAAGAGAGAACCTCGTCATCCGCGTCAGCTACGATGATGGTAAGAGTTGGCCGAGCAATCGCACCATTTACCGTGGAGCCGCTGCGTATAGCTGCATGACAGTTCTTGCAAATGGAAACATCGGTATTGTATTCGAACGGGACAGCTATGCGTTTATTTCTTATTGCGAAATATCAGTCCGATGGCTCGACAACTTCTAGTCTTCGGCCCCTGCATTTAGATCCGCTAAGTACGCACACCTACTTTACAAGCACCACTAATTCGCGACATTAGTGTTTAACGGGTCAACGCCTGACAATGGCGGACCTTTCTACCAACTCAATACCCCACCCGGAGTGTCCTATGCCTACAGACGTCGCCCTAATTGACCCTGAACATATGATTGGCGTCGATGCAGAATATGTTTCCATCCTGCAGGATGCGGGCTTCGAGGTGATTTATCCTGATGACCGTACATTCTCACGCGGTTTACATAGCGAAGAAGCAACCATCGACCAACTAAGTAAGTGCAATGCTGTACTGGCCGGCGGTCCCGTGTTTACCCCAAATGTATTGGCAAACCTCCCCGAGCTGCGAGTCATTGCTCGCTCTGGCGTCGGTTACGATCGCGTCGACATCCCGGCAGCCACTCAACACAATATCGCTGTGTGTATAACGCCAAATGCGAATCATGAGTCTGTAGCCGAGCACGCAATGATGTTGTTACTAGGAATTGCAAAAGGTGTTCTTGTAAACGATGAACACTCTCGAGCTGCACGGTGGCCACAAAGCGAGACCTTACCAGTACGTGGCACGACCGTTGGCATTATCGGATTAGGACGTATCGGGCGCAGCTTTGCCGTCCGTGCAATTGGCATGGGGATGAAAGTCATCGCAACAGAGCTTTATCCAAATACCGAATTTGTTGAGCAACACGGCATCGAATTAGTAGATCGTGAGGCATTACTATCTCGTAGTGACTACATTAGTGTCCACTGTCCCTTTAACGATGACACCAAAGGCATGATCAATGCTCAATTCCTCAGCCAAATGAAGCCCGGTGCCGTGATCATCAATACTGCACGCGGCGGCTTGCAGGTAGAGGCCGACCTCGTTGATGCACTGAAAAGCGGGCACCTGTATGGTGCCGGTCTTGATGTGTTTGAAGAAGAACCGCCTGCCGCGGGCAATGCGCTTTTCGACTTACCCAACGTGATTCTGAGTCCACATATCGGAAGTGGTGACAGTCTGTCAAGACTCATGATGGGAGTCGAAGCTGCACAATGCATCGCGAGCCTTCGACATGGCAACTGGCCGGAAGGTGCCGTCGTTAACAGTGAACTTCGCGATGGATGGCAGTGGTAGAGAAAGACTAATTGGCCTTCTGTCTATTCTCCGTCAACGGTTTTCCGCTCCATCCAGGACCGAAATCGATTAACCACTAAAACGCTCAGCAAAGTGACTGTGCAAATCCCGATGATTGAAAACCAACGGGACTTCAACAAACCACCGTCTGGGTCGTGATTGTCCCAATAGCCTTTAACACCAAGAACAAAAAATATTACGCCGGCAAAGACATAGGTGAACTGGACGAACCACGTGGATTGTAATTCCACCGGCATGGTCTTTTTTTCGATCCAGAAGTTGGCAAAGCAGAATATCCCGCACGCCAGCACACCGGTGAACAAATTCACTGGCCTTAATACATTTAAGATTATCTCTTTTGGGCTACGCTGCTTTGGTACCGCCGAAATGACCTCGGCATTAGTGGATTCTTTGGAGGCTACCGCGGTCTCACTCTTGATGAGCGTAGTGATATCAGCACCATCTGTTAAAAAGTTTTCCGCGCCAGAGGATGGCGTAGCATAGGCCGTCTCCGCAGCCAGCTTATTCGCGCTGTATACGTGATTGAACATTAGCAGAATCACTAAAACGGCAAAGCTCGATTGCCAGATCAAAACAGCACGCTCAATACGCTGGCGATTAGCATTTGTCCATAGACGATTGAACGACCGCAAAATCTCCGTGACAATCGCGACGCCGATCTCAATAGTCCCATAAAGGGTACCAAACATCGTCAATATCGCACCGGCCACGTATAGGTGATACAGACTTGGATGAACAGCTGTAAGAATTTCTGATTGCTGGCCAAGCATGTTACT
>CEUN01022026.1_pt1 | contig 15067 bp, 7 predicted proteins | sample 361501 | NCBI WGS metagenome assembly CEUN01 (sample SAMEA2622801, study PRJEB7988) | marine metagenome | biome: marine biome (ENVO:00000447); feature: marine epipelagic mixed layer (ENVO:xxxxxxxxx); material: "saline water (ENVO:00002010), including plankton (ENVO:xxxxxxxx)" | depth 120 m | reverse complement strand
AAATGACTGCTTGGTGATTCTCAAACGACCAGGGGATACGTTTTTTAATCCCGCCTCGATCGCTCAGCTGCAGCAGCTGGTTTCGACCCTGGAGGAAGACGAGCTGGTGAGTCATGTTGTTTCGGTGTTCAGCCCGGAAATGCTCGTCTGTGACCCACTGCCCAGACCCCTCGTACCTCCGGCCGATACCTCCGGCGTCGATTGGTCCAACGTTGAAGAGGAAGTGCTTACTCATCCAATCTCGGGTGGGAATCTGATTACGGCCGACAGTAAATCCATGATGATGGTTATCCAGCTAGGTAATCAGGATCTGTTAGTGAGTGATTATCAACCAACCGTGGATCACTTACAACAAGTGCTAAGACGATGGCGTGCCGACTCCGGAATCGAGGCATACCTGACAGGACTCCCACCTGTGCGAGTTGAGATTTTTCGATCGATTAAGACGGACACCTTTAACTTAATGCTTGCTGGCGCGTGCGTCGCCGTTTGCATCGCCTTGTTAGCGTTTCGTCATTGGGCGTTGGCATTTATGGCAGTCGCCGGGGCCGGTATCGGAAGCTTCTGGGCATTGGGGCTCCTGAGTCTGACTGGAGTGAAGATAAATCTCATCACCACGATTCTGCCAGTACTGGTTGTCGTGATTGGGTTAACTGATGCCGTCCATCTCGTCTTTGATATTCGCGAGTCGCGTGTTCGTGGCATTAAACCGGAACGGGCTGCGTGGTTGGCAGTCCGACGCTTGGGTGTCGCTTGTGCATTTACATCCATTACCACAGCAATTGGATTTGGGTCGCTGAGCGTTAGTAGTATCGAAGTGATTAGTCAGTTCGGTATTACCTGTGCGGTCGGTACATTAATTACTTTCCTGGCGGTTGTTGTGGTTGTTCCCTGGTTGGCATCAACCGGAATTGTCGGAGGAGCTTATCAAGGGCGAGTGAGTCGCGACTCACTCTGTCTCAAGAAGTTTTCAGTTTCCTATGCTGACTTTATCTTGAAGTATCGTTTCGTCGTGCTGGGGTTGTTTGCCGCATTTCTGATTTGGATGACATTGACCACGCTTCAGCTTCATCCGGATAGCCATATCGCAGAGTCTATTCCTAAAGGGAGCGAGGCTGAAATCGCGTTGCGAGAAGTCGACCAACAGTTTGGCGGTATGTTGAGTGCGATCGTCCTCGTCGAATGGGATCCGCAGTCAGAAACGACACCGGAAACGACTCTGCCAGACGGTCATGAGTTGGATCCTATGGCCGTGCTTCGTGAAGTTGAAGCCGACATTAACGGGGACGACGATATTATGAACCCGCTCTCTATTCTGAATTTCAAGGAAGTCGTAGACCAAAGCCCGTTGATTTCGTTGCCGCAAGCCATCGCAGACCAGTGGGTGCGACCGGACCTTGGCCGAGCGATTGTCGTCGCGCGTCTAGCCGATCAGGGGATGTATTACCACCGTCAAGTGATTCAGCGATTTCGTGATCGCTTAGCGGTTATCGAATCCAGACATTCAGGTGTCAAGTTATCTGTGTCCGGCTCTGCCGTGGTTGCCTCGCGAAATCTATCCACCATGATCAACGATTTAGTGAAGTCACTGGTGATTGCTGCTGCCGTGATTATTGTGGTTCTGACTGCTATGTTCCGTTCGGTCAAAATGGGCCTTGTCAGTTTGCTACCGAATTGTTTGCCGCTTCTATTCACGGCGACCTACCTGGTTTGGACAGGCGAACCATTGCGACTGACGAGTGTACTACTGTTCACGGTTAGTCTGGGAATTGCTGTGGATGATACGATTCACTTTCTGGTCCGTTTTCGACGGGAATTGGCTGAAGGGCAGAACGTCGATGACGCGATACGGAATTCCATCACTTCTGTGGGAGCCGCATTGGTGGTTAGTACTTTAGTGTTGATAGCCGGATTTTCGGCTAGTGCGATCAGCGTGATGCCCCATAGTCAGCTGTTTTCTAAACTCGCCTGTATTTCTGTAGCAGTCGCCTTCATCGGCGATATGGTTTTGTTACCAGCGATTCTTCGTGTGGCTTACAGAGATAAACAGAAACCGTCTTCAGATTAGGGTATCTTTCGCGTCAGGTATTGCTGTGATACATTGACAGCATCAACAAATTTAACCGTTTAACGAGCGAATCAAAGCTCGAACAGTTTATGAATTTTCAGGAGAGAATAAGCCATGCTTACAGTTGGCGATAAGTTTCCAGAGTACAACGTAAAGTGCAATGTCGGTTCTGATCCCGAGAGCCTTAAAGGTCTGTCTAACGCAGATTACGATGGTAAATGGGTTTGCTATTTCTTCTATCCGAAGGACTTTACTTTCATTTGCCCGACTGAAATTGCTGAGTTTAATACACAGCTGTCAGAGTTTAACGATCGAGATTGTGAAGTGGTTGGTGGTAGCACCGACAATGAATACTGTCACCTGGCATGGTGTCAATCTCACGACGATCTGAAAGACCTTGCCTACCCACTGATTGGAGCTCAACGACTAGCTCACGATCTTGGTATCGTCGATCCAAACGCGGACGTTTGCCTACGAGCGACCTTCCTGGTTGATCCCAATGGAGTCATCCAATGGTCCAGTGCTAATGCTCTGAGTGTTGGCCGTAATGTGAGCGAAATTCTGCGAGTACTGGATGCAATTCAATCGGATGAATTGTGCCCATGTAACTGGAAGAAAGGCGATCCTACTCTATAAGAGCCTCGGATCACGTTTCACAGTGACACAAAAAAATCCTGCCTGGCAATTCAGCAAGGCAGGATTTTTTATTGTATCTGGAGATTGGTGTTACTCAGGCGAGGCCGTTGTGGCCCGAAAAGAAACTGGCTTCGTTTCAGTTTCTTTTGGATTCAGCTCAATGGCTTTACTGAAGTCTTTCACAGCTTCATCCTGCTGCCCATGAGCCTTGAAGGCCAGTCCTCGGTTGTAATAAACCTCAGCCCATTTTGGTTTTAACTCGATCGCGATCGTATAATCTGCGATCGCCTTTTTGTTTTTACCCTGACTGGCAAAAATATCGGCTCGACTCATATAAGCTCGAGCGTGGTCCGGATTTGCACGGATAGTCTCGGTGAAGTCGGTGACCGCTTTATCGAATTCCTGAATGTTGTTGTAGATGATAGCGCGATTGAAATAGGCATTGGCGTTATCCGGGTTAATGCGTATAGCCTCCGAGAGATCTGTTAGAGTCTTTTCGATCGCTCCGCGATTGGCAAAGGCGACGGCACGATTGTTGTATGCTTCTACGAAGTCCGGATTGATACGAATGGCCTCGCTAAAATTGGTGATCGCAATTTCAACACTACCTTGATTCGCATAAGCAACGCCCAGTCGATTGAAGGCTTCTGCATGGTTGTTGTCCAGCCGAATGACTGTTCCAAAGTCGGCAGTTTCATTGGCCGTGTCACCTAGCTCTCCATGAGCGATTCCACGTAGGTAATAGGCTTCAACATTGTTAGGGTCGAGCCGGATTGCATGGCCAAAGCAGGCAATGGCGGTGTCAAAATCACCTTTGTCAAAGAAGCTGTTTCCTTTTTCGATTTCAAGCTGAATACGTTTGTCCACTTTTTGAGACTTGGCAAATCGATTGAGCTCTTGCTGAGCTGATTTCGAGAGCGAGGTGGTGCCGGCTTCATCCAACTCCTGTTCGACGACCTGCTTTTCCAATGTTCTAAATAACGGTGCCGTCGTAAGGACATCTTCGAAGGGCATTGTCGGTGTGCCAACACAGCCGGTAACGACAAGACTACCAAAAGTAAGCAGTGAACAAAGCGTTTGTTTTTTCATAATTGGATTTACCAATGACAGATTGCTTGCTCGCACACGGCGAGGTGTTTTAAGTCAGGGTTTGGTTAATATGTCCACGTAGGAACAAACGAACCTAACACCCGCTATATGCGTTTTTCGGCCAGAATAACCCTTATCTTTAGAAAAACCTCTATAACTGGAATAACCGTTAAGATTCAACATGGCTACAATCTAGGGGATTACCGCCCCAAATCTGACTTAGGTTCAGTAACCGCCTGTATTTACAGTGTTTTTATGACCTCTTTGCGGATTTTCAAAGGGGGGGGGGACCTGCTAGATTGAAGACTCATTGCCACATCAACTCGAAATGCCACATCTATACATAGAAACACGTAGATAGGCAAATATAGATAGAAGTTCCTGGGAGTAAGAATCGCTATGGATAACATTAACGCGTTGCGAAGTCAGATGACCGATCCGGTAAAGGATATTAAGTTGAATCTGTCATCCGTGCTGACTCAGAGCCAAACTTTGAATGCCGAACAAACCTGGGCTGTAGCTCTCTGTTCGGCTTACTTCATTCAGGATGAAAAGCTCGTGGCCGCGATTGATGCGGATGCCGGGGAAGCATTGAGTGCGGAAGCCAGAGAAGATGCCAAAGCAGCAGCGGCAATTATGGCGATGAATACGGTTTATTATCGTTTTCGTCATATGGTCGGAAAAGAAAGTTACTCACAAATGCGCGCCGGTTTACGAATGAACCGGATGACGAGTCCTGCGACCAACACGGCAATGTTTGAATTGTGCTCGATGGCCTGTGCCGTGCTGGAAGGATGTGAGCTATGCGTTCAATCCCATGAAGCGAAACTAACCGCAGAGTTGAGTGAAAACCATGTTCATGAAGCCGTTCGGATTGCTGCTGTGATCAAAGGGGCGTCTGTTGCTCTAAGCTAAAGACAACGCTGCCACTCGGCCCCAGATTTTCACCACTCTTTATTTGGAATCAGAAAAGCATGGCGTTCTTTGAATCTCTTCCTTACGGAATCTCAGATTATACAACCGACGCTATTCCGGAAGACGAGCGGCTATGGGTCCCTCAGGCGGAAAATGTTTGGTTTCGACCTTTGCACCTCAACCGTACCGCAGGGCAATGGGTGAATTTACTTAAAGTACGAAAATCCGGTGTACTTAGTCGGCATCGCCATCCGGCACCCGTCCATGGTTATGTTATCAAAGGAAGCTGGCGTTATCTGGAACATGATTGGGTGGCGAACGAGGGTAGCTATGTCTATGAACCACCCGGAGACGTTCATACGCTGGTTTGTGATGAAGGGGTTGAAGAAATGATTACCCTGTTTCATATCAGCGGAGCATTAATCTATCTGGATGAAGACCATCAAACTGTTGGCTACGATGACGTTCACAAAAAAATTGAAATGTGTATGGAACACTTTGAGCGTGTTGGTTTGGGAGCAGACTTTGTCGAACGATTTATTCGATAGAGAACCCCACCTAGAGAGCTCGCTAATCTTCAGCTTTCTACATGATGCTGTAGCCACCATCGACAGGTAATATGACTCCGGTAATGAACTCAGCCTGTTTCGAGGCGAGAAAGACTGCCGGGCCGGCGACATCGGCAGGTTTCCCCCAGCGGTTCATAGGAGTTCGGTCGGTAATCTGACGGCTTCGTTGGTCGTCTTCATACAAGGGTCTGGTTAATTCGGTTTGGATCCACCCTGGAGCGAGTGCATTGACGCGAATTTTATCCGGAGCCCAGGCGATCGCTAGACTTTTGGTGAATTGCATGATCCCTCCCTTACTGGCGCTGTAGGCAGGTACAAATCCACTTCCAAAAAAACTCAACATTGATGCCGTGTTAATGACACATCCGTAGCTGTGTTGTAGTAATGACTTGGCTGCATAACACATCCGCATTGTTCCATTGAGATTAACATCAATGGCTGACTGAAAGCCTTCCGGCGTGTGCTCTTGGTTGTCACGAAGGATCACTCCGGCGCAATTGATGAGCACATCCAGTTCCTCCAGATTTGCCAGGCATTGTGAGACCTGAGAACCTGACGTGACATCCAGTTGTCGACAGTCGAGCTCAGGATGCTGTTTTTGCGTTTGCTGTACTTCCTGTTCAGTCACTCCCGTCACGACAATTTGGTAACCAGCCGCCTGGAATCCAAGGGCGATTCCCAGTCCGATTCCGCTTGTTCCACCGGTGATGAGTGCTGTCTTTGTCATACGTTTCAATCAGTTGGCCTAATTTATGTAGCATTATTAATACGTCACTGGCCTTCATTGTATTACTTTGATGATTGCTGATAAATCTCAGCGGTCGATAAAATAGATAGACTATTACAATCGCGCTACTTCCAAGGGTATAGCTATGTTGTCATTGAACTCCAATCTGCTAATTGGATTCATCGATTTTCTCGAAGAAGGCGGTTGCTGCTTTGTTATCATTTTGGCCATTGTCGGTCTTACTATTCTGTTAGCTGGTCGAATCGGCAGGAATGCAAAAATAAAGTGTGACAAGTGTCAGGCCCTGAATCGTCATGATGCACTATTTTGCCAGCGCTGTGGATATGCATTTAACAAAAAGAAAACGCCGGCCTCATTCTATCCCAATTTATTTTTCAGGATTGCCAACTGGAAAAAGTGGGAATGGGTGGATGACTCTGAAGCGATTCGTATTTCGAATTTAACCCGCGCGGATCAGGAGGTCTTTGGAGGAAAAGCCCCTCAGGTATTCAAGAATGCCCTACAGACATCCGGTAGATCCGAGCTGCAACAGGCCGATGAAGAGGTTTTAGATTTCAGTCAACTTGCAAAAGATCCACCCGCGTCAGTCTCCACAGAAACAATACCTCAGGCAATTCTGTTCGAAGAACCTCATGGTTTGGCTGCACTAGAACCCCAAAAGGTAGAGCAAGAAGTAGAGCCGGAGGAGCCAACAGCGGAAGCGGAAGAATCCGTAGAAGTCGAGCCAGGTATTAAGCCTACTCAGGTAGAAGCGGAGGGCGGAAAATCTGCTGTCCAATCCGATGGTCAAGTTACAGAGGACACAGCCGAACCCACGGATGATTCCTCAGCTACTGACGCCGAGCCTGTTGTTCCCGCTCCGCCGAAAGCGATTCCGGTATTCAAGCCTCATCGTCCGGCAACCGCACCGGTGCAACCTGCTGTCGCCCGGGTTGTTCCAGATACCGAACCTGCAATATCTCAAGCTCTTAAAGATGTTGGCCTGGCGACTCCTGCAGTTGAGGTGCCACCAAGCAAGCCTCCGCGCAGATTGTCCGACATCCTGCGCGGCTTCATGGATGAAAGCAACATCAAGCTTGGTGAATTTGTAGCCGGTTTGTTAATCATCATTGGTTCAATTGGGCTAGTTACAGCTCTCAACATAGCCTACAAAAATATTCCTTATCTTTCGTCGGTCGTCTTCCTGACCATCGTTTCGTTATTCCATATCTTTGGAATCTACTCATTAAAGAAGTGGAATCTGGCGTCTTCGAGTCGAGTCGTCTTACTCATCGGAAACCTTTTGATTCCGCTAAATGTCTTAATGACGACGATGCGAGACACGTCGTTAGCAGAGCAGGGGATCTTTTTCATTTTGGCGGTGGTGGTTGCCGGAGTGAGTTTTGGTGCGATGAGTTTTTATTCAGCTCGTCTCTTGGCACCAGAGCGACCTTGGCCATTGATTTTGGCATTAATGGGGCCATGTTTATGTCAATTGGTGATTAAGTTAGCAATGACGGGAGAGGACTTTATTCCAACACCGTTGAATACCAATATGTTGCTTTTGCCAGCCATTGCCTTTATCAGTTTTGCGATACTTAGCGAACATCGATACTTTCGTAAATCCGAAGACGTAACACCAGATGACGCATTTTCTCTGTTGCGAGTCCTGGGCTTGGGAGTGTTTTCTTTAGGAGCCTGTATCGCGCTCATGTTTACCCGTCTCCATACACAGGAGCAGGGAATTGAACTATCGCAGTATCTCTCTAATCCACTCATGATTCTTTGTTTCATTGTGGTTTCCGCGGGCATGTTGATTTATCGACGGATTGAAAGCGATGATCATTTGAAACTGCAAATGGGTGGCATGTGGATGGCAGTGACTGGTTCGATGGGAATCATCCTTGCGATGCTGTTGGCCGTCCCCGATGTTAACAGCATGATCATCGCCAGTTTTGTTGGCGCTGTCTTAGCTTTGATCTTTGGTTATGTGACCCGAATTACGTTTCTTACGGCCGCCGGAACTTTATGCGTCGGCATTGGAGTTTGGAGTGTCTATCTGAGTGGCCGATATGTGGACGATTTGACGTTTGTGCAATTACGTAATGAGCTTGCCAACGGAATGACCTCGATCTTGTTTACGGTGACTGCCGTCATTGCAGGGGTTTTACACTTCTTCTTTGAGAAAATTGAGAACCGTGAACGTCCGGAGTTTGGTAAAGCGGGTTACCTAGGTGTACTGTTATTAGCCGGAGTGGGATTGGCCAGTGCGTTCGCTTCTCATATTCCGTTTCTGGAAGCGACCAATTCAGATCTGACTTTGGTGGTCTTCGCAGTCTACGCAATCGCAAGTCTGGTGGCTTCCTTGTTTACGTCCAGGAAATTGGTGCATCGGGTTGCTACAGGGCTGGTTGCTATTACTTCGTTGAAATTTGCCAACACCGACTTGATCCTGAATTTAGGATGGTTGCCTGAAGAGAATCTTCTGGGACGTTTGGTTGTGTTTAGCTGGATGTTTTTAGGAGCTTATGTAGTCACACTGATTGCTCAGTGGAGTTTGCGGAAGTCGCGACTGGAGAGATTTGCTAGTGAAGGAGAATTGCCTTCAGATTTTGAGTGGCAATGGTCACTGACAATGACGACGCTTGCCTACTTTGTGGTGGCAACACTCAATGTCTTTTACATCTATCTAGGGCAGGGCATTTATGCCGCTGCCGTCACACAAGGTGTATTATTGACTGGTGTCGCAGTATTGCTTGGCCTCCGGCACAAAACCGACTGGACCTGGATGTTTTTTCAAATTCAGTTGATCTTTACCATCGCCGCTGCCACGACCTTGCTGCAGACACATGCCGTGGAGTCCTTCCAATTCTGGGGTTGGGAGCACTTGCAATTACAAATGATGGTGCTGGCAGTTGGGATGGTAGGTTGGACGGCATTCAGAAAGGTCTGCCAGCAATCGAGCCATCTAAACGGTATCGTCGTGACAGACTTGATGTATGTGGATTTCTTACTACATGCGTTGGCCACGATGGCAGTTTATATCATCTGGGTTTTCTCGCTTGTTCAACCCCTTCAAGGCATTTATCCGGATTCAGCATTCCTCGATGGATTCAGGCAGTTTTACGGCGGGTTGTCTGTGGAAGATTCAGCGATTGGAACGTCGGATTGGATTCTGTGGGCTCTAAACTTACTGGCTTGGATTTGTGTGCTTCCGGACAGGCAACGTCGTATTTCTAGCTTCTGTGGATTATTGACATTAAGCGCGTTGCCGATTTTAGCCAGCACCTATCTCGCTGAAAGTGCGGCTTCCGCAAACATGAGTTTGATTCACTATCTCAAATGGGGATATGGGATTTTCGGTGTCGTCGTGACTGCCTTGGTTTGTACCGATCGTTTTTGGTGGCGAGCTTTACAAGAAAATTATCCGCGTCTGATGAAGAATCAGGATGAGAAATCGGAAGGTGAGCATGCCGAATACACCTGGATGGCCTTGCGAATCGTTTCTTTTATCACTGCCTCCTTACCCGTGGTCATCTTAACCGCTGCCCATTTTGCTTATACGTCTTCCGTTTCAGGTATTGGGACGGAATTGAATGAGATTGTACTTTTACAGCCGGCGAGCCAGTCACTCCGTATGGCGATGGTGAATTTTGCGGGACCGTTCTTCCTACTAGTTGTCGCAGCCTGGATCTGTGCCGTCCGCTCTTTACGACCCTTGTACCTGATCGCTGCCTTACCAATGTGGGTATTGGGTTGGATGTTCTTCTCATTGATTCCAATTTGGGCAGACGGTCTGGATCTGACATTTGCTGAAGGGTTCGGGAGTGTTAAATGGGGATTAATTGGCATCGGATTGTATGGGCTGGCCTGGTCTGCAGCGGGACTCAAAGCCGATGGCAGAAGACGTCAACAGCTATTTCAAACATCGTCCGCATCAAACTTTATTTACTTCATCACGGCATGCGGTGTTTGTTTATATGCCCTGGTAGTCAATCTGGACGCTTTGGTAGTGATTGGAGAAATTCAGTCTGCTGCTGAATGGAAAGGATGGAGATCAGCATTTGCAAATCCGTCCGCCTTTGTCTGTGTGTTGTTATTGCCAACGGTCTGCTGGATGTTTAATCGCGTTAATCAAGGGGACCGTGGAGTGTCCTTTGTACTAATCGGTACAGTTGCTTTGAATGCAACCATTGGTCACTTAGCCGTACCTGACGTATCTTTGCCGGGGACAAGTGTTCTGTTCTTCCAGACGATTGGCTGGATTGTCGCCATGTTTGCTTGTGTCGTCGGTTTTGCTACTTGCCTCAAACTCGGAAAGTTTAAGGATGAATCTGAGGGATCTTACTGGCTCACAGTGCGCCGAGTCCAGGGGCGTTGGGTTGGCTGGGTTTCGGCATTAGCCTGCGTGATTTACGTTGCTTTCGCGATTTTCTGGAGTATGCCAAATAGTGGAAGTGTAACTTACGACGATGGATTGCTGCTAAGCCTGATGGTTCTGGTGGTCTTGCTAAGTATCACAATGAGTCAATTGGTTCAAAATGGGACAACGATAACTATGAGTTTATTGTTGATGTTCCCTCTCGCTGTACTGGCGAGCCTGAAGCTAGTTAGTCTCACAATGGATCTCGAGTCCCTAAGTTCAGATCTCGTCGCCAGCGTTTCTAAGATTCTATATGAGAATAGTCTGCCGTTGGGACGAATGATCATCGCTGGATTTGCAGTCTATGTGATTACAACCTGGCTTGTCCAATCGCAATGTCAGCGTTGGTTGGGTTTCTCTGCACATAAGGAGCAGATCACACTCACAGTCTTACGTGGTTTGATGACACTTTGCGTCTCCTTGCTTGTCATTCATTCGATCGCCGCCGTTTGGGCATTACCACAATACCCAAATCTAAGTTGGTTCGAATTTGACAAGGAGTGGGGTATCGTTCTACTGGCGTTTCTTGGCTTATGGGTGACTAGTCAGGAATCCCGATTTGATCGACTCATTCCGTTACTTTACTTCTTTGGATTTTCCGTCGTTGTGACCGGCTTGGTCTACCAATTTGTAGATCTCGAAGGGAGTTGGTCGCTATCTGACAGGCAAATTTATCAATTCGCATATTGGATGATGCTGGCAGGCTATCATTCAATCTGGGGGTTGATCTATCGGTATAGTCTCCATGCAACAGCAGCTTTGGAAAAGCTACGCTTACCTGGAGCCGCTGAGCTACTCGGGCGAAATCACTATGGAATCGCAAGGCTTCAGTTTTATCTGGGAGTCATCCTTTCGGTGATAGCATTGCTGAGTACTTTTTATCTAAAGGCGACTGATGATGCAGGGATTTATCGTTATCTGGCAGCAGGGGGGCCGTTGCTAGTCATAATCGGACTTGTCTCACTAAAAGAAACTCCGCTTGCCAAATTCCGCGAACATTTAACTCTTAATTTGCCACTAGTCTCAATTGTGATTTTGTTATGGGCGGGCATAAGCGAGGAAGTAAACACGATGGCGAATTGGTACCATCGTCTGGCGCGAGTCTATATTGCTTTCGCCTTGATGGCGACGGTGGGTTATTTTGTTTATCTCTGGACAAACCTCGGCAAGTGGCGGTCGTCCGTCGAGCAATGGCTCGCTAACATTGCGGGGATCTCAGTCGTCACACTGGCTCTGTCATTGGTATTGGAATTTATGATTTACAGGGAAGGGTATGCCAATGTAAACAATATTGTGACACCATTCGAATTGATTGGAATCAGCGTCGGACTGGTATTTAGTATGCTCACGTTGGCATATGTAGGTCTCCGGCCTGTCTTCGTGAAAGACTTAGGTTTGTTGCAGACGGGGAATCCGTTCCATGCCTTGGCTTCGATGGTGCTGATCGCAATCCTGTTCGGACATCTTGAATTAGCCAAACCATCTGACAGTGTTCGATTTGGCCAGGTGCTTGGTTGGCTTGGATTATTGATAGTCTCGCTATCGGCTTTGGTTAATTTTGTGAGAACACAAGTCGTTGGCAAGTTGGAAGCGATGCGACAGTGGGCAAGTCTTTCCAGCATCGGTGGAATTTGGATTACCTGGGTGAGTTATCTAACCGGTTTAGTAGTGGCAGGTTGTCTCTACTTCTTAGGCCAAGATCCCATCAACGCCTGGTTCTCGTCCTATGCCTTACATTGGTGCTTGATTAGTCTGGTCCTCCTGTTGTACGTCTTCTTTAGTTCCATCCACCAGGATGCATTGACTACCGGATTAACTTCCATCTTATTCACTCTATGGTCTGTTTTGACTATTTTCATGCTGCAGGGTGCCATGGATGAAACAGCCAATGTCTTTGCAAGAATGAGGGAGATTTCAGCGGAGAGCTATGTTCACATCCGCATGCTACTTGCATCCTTTTCAGTCCTCGCTGTTTTGTATTTACTCAGTAACCGAGTAAGCCGTGTCTTCACTGGATTACCGGAACAGGAAGATCCTCTGATAGGTCGTTTCGCTCGCTGGCTTACAAACCTCAGTGTGACGGGATTGTTGGGCGTTTCTGTGGTGGCCATGTTGAGTTCCGTTAATGAAGGTGTCACTCAGTGGATCGGAATAGAGTTTGAATGGGCTGTCTTGTTACTACCTCTGATTAGCCTCTACTGTTGTGCTCGCTATGTCAGTTCAGAACGTTCCTCTACATTGAGCATCTATGCCTATGGTAGTACTCTGGCGGCTACATTATTAACTGTTTGTTTTGAATCGGCCGAGAGTCCTAACACTCAGAAGTTCGCATTCTTCATTTGTTTGACACTCGCAATCTATCTGGCCTTGTGGGGGGCGATTTATCGCTGGCAAGATGTGGTGTCTGGTGGTTTGGCTAGAATCGGTATCACCGATGCCGCCCGTTGGATGACTTCAAGTCGTCACATCATTGCTGGTCTGCAGAGTAGTCTTGGGTTGATATTGTTAGCCTTTACATTCTTTAGCACATTCTATCTGTCGAATAATGCTAACGAAGGCGTTAGTGCATATCGATTCCTGTCAGCCTTGATACCTCTATTGGTTATCGTGGGACTCGAAGTCCTTCGTGAAACACCTCTGGCTGGGGTTCGCAGACACCTGGTGCTGAATGCACCATTTGTTGCTGGCATTGTCTTGCTATGGGCGAATCTTCCGAACGGGTTGTTCGAAGCGGACGTTTGGTATCAACGTATTGACCGGGTCTTTATGATGACGGCTGTTCTTGCCGTCGGTTTTGTCTTTAAGCTGGCTAGGCTTCCTAGTGATAACGAATGGTTCGAGCCATTGCGGCGTATTCGCATCAATACAACGGCCGTTGCTTTATTGACGCTGTTTGTAACTTTAGTGATCGAAGTCTATCTGGGATTACAACGTCAGGCAGGTGGTGAATTTACGCCAGCTGCTTTTGAAGTGATCGGCATCGGGTTGGGAATTGTTGCAATTGCAGCCACATTAATTGTTGTCGGTCTAAATCCGGAATTGAGTCCAATCCAACAGACAACGGTGCGAATCCAACAGGGTTATGTCTACGTTGCTGAGATTCTGCTGTTAGTTCTGTTCGGACATGTGTATTTAAGCAAGCCGGATTGGTTCGGTGTGTTAGGGGATTACTGGCCATTCGTCCTGCTCGTGATCGCCTTTATGGGCGTGTTTATTTCTGAGGTCTTCCGGAAGCGGGAATCACATGTATTATCTGAACCGATTCACAATACTGCTTTCTTATTGCCGGCAATTCCGATATTAACTTTATGGTTATTTCCGTCAGACGGAGGCACTTTATTCGCAGATTACTCATGGCTATTCTTTGGAGCAGCTCTCCTCAACGTCCTGATGGCCTGTCTGCGGAAATCGTTCATTCATTCGGTCGTGGCGGCCATCGCCGGAAATGCCAGCCTCTGGTTGTACTTTACTTCGAATGACACTTTGACGTTTGCGGATGACCCTCAACTCTGGGTGATTCCGCCTGCGATATCACTATTGATTGTGGCTCAAATATTTAAGGAAAAGCTTGCCCGTAGGCAGATATCAGCGATTCGGTATATGTGTTTGACTCTGGTTTATCTCACGGCAAGTTTTGAAATGGTCATTGATTGGGCAGGAGCTGAAGGTCATATCGGTCAAATGCTCATACTGGGCGTGTTATCCTTGGTCGGAGTTGGCGTTGGCGCACTGTTCAAGATGTCACAGTTTATTTATCTAGGACTCATCTTCTTGGTGATGACGCTTTTATCGTTGGTATTTGCTGCTCTGAATGCGATCAAGGGTGACAATAACCTCATCATGATCTTTAGTCTGGTCATCCTCCTAGGGATCCTAATATTGGTTGTGATCCACCTGTGGAAAAATCATGAAGACAGGATTAAAGGCTGGATTGAAAAACTGGATTCGTGGAACTAATACTAACTTATTGGCCAGAGCGGGTACCTCGAGTTATTGGGTTGCTTTAGGGGCAATGCTTTCAAGATCGTTGATAATCTCACTGCACCATTGGTACCGTTCTTGCAGCCGTTTTTGTAGTAAGCGGTTAATGATTCTGCATAACGCCATGTTCCTCCGGCGTGAGGTGGTGAGAATCCTGATCTGGGTAAAAACCCAAAGAGAGATTGCCTACTATCCTGCCTCAAGCGTCTTAATCATAATGAACGCACTAATAGGAAGATGACAAGAACTACAGTTAAATCGGAATGTAAGTCATGGCAATAAGTGGATTAATTCCCGCGGTCCATACCCCTTTAGATGTATCTGGGGAACTAAATCTAGATGCAGTTGAACTACAGGCGCAGCGTTGCGTCGATACAGGTTGCAAAGGAGTCTACGTAGCAGGCACAACAGGTGAATGCCATAGTCTGTCACCGGATGAACGCATGGCACTCTTTCAGCGATGGGGCGACGTTGTCCAAGGGACAGAATTGTCACTGATCTGTCATGTAGGTGATAACTCCATGCCGGTAGCCAAGGCCCTGGCGGCCAAGAGTCTTGAGGCTGGGGCTGACGCAATTGCTTCAATGGCTCCGTGCTTTTTTCGCCCAGCCAGTATGGATTTGTTGATTCCATATCTCCAGGAGATTTGTTCCGCTGCT
>CEUN01180142.1_pt1 | contig 15077 bp, 10 predicted proteins | sample 361501 | NCBI WGS metagenome assembly CEUN01 (sample SAMEA2622801, study PRJEB7988) | marine metagenome | biome: marine biome (ENVO:00000447); feature: marine epipelagic mixed layer (ENVO:xxxxxxxxx); material: "saline water (ENVO:00002010), including plankton (ENVO:xxxxxxxx)" | depth 120 m | reverse complement strand
CCTGGACGGCGGGCGCTGGTGCCGCAGGTGTGGGCGCAGGCGCAACAGTTGCTGAGCCTTTCGCTTCGATGTGCGCCAGCACATCACCCTTGGTCAAGCGTCCTCCAGGACCGCTGCCGGCAATGCTGGTGCCGTCCAGTCCGTGGTCGTCAACCAGTTTCCGTACGGCCGGGCTCAATGCTTCGGCGTCTGCGGCCTGCGCGACGGGTGCGGGCGACGCGGGCTCAGGCGCAGGCGCAGGTGAAGGCTGTGCAGCAGGCGTACCAAGTGCTGCCTCCGCGGCTGCGCTGGTATCAATTCGGGCAATAATCTCGTCCGAGACACCGGTTTCCCCAGTCGCTTTGACAATTTCCGCTATCACACCACTTTCGGGCGCGCTGACTTCCAGGACTACCTTGTCCGTCTCGAGTTCGACGAGCACGTCGTCCTTGTTGACGGCCTGACCCGGCGCGATCGCCCAGTCAAGAAGCGTGGCATCGGGAACGGATTCGGGAAGCAGGGGAATCTTTACGTCAACGATCACTGTGCGGTTCCTGTATGACCTTGGTGGGTCGTGGCTAAATTCGCCGAAGTAAGGGAAAACCTGAATCAGGCGTATGAGCGCATCGACTTGACGTTCGGTCAGGCCGAGATGCGTTTGACACCTTCCAACTCTTCGAGCGCCAGCGCGTCGCTGACGAGCTGGCGCTGTTGCTCCAGATGCACGTTCAGATAGCCGACGGCAGGTGCGGCGGAATATTCGCGCCCGGCGTAGTGCAGTGTGCGCTTCTTGCCGACCATGCCCGCCAGATGGCGACGCGACAGCATGAAGAACCAGCTGCCCTGATTGCGCGGTTCTTCCTGGCACCAGACGACGTCTTTCGCCTTGTCGTACTTGTCCAACATGGCCTGAATGGCTTCGCGCGGGAATGGATACAACTGTTCCACGCGCACGAGGGCTACGTGCTCCATCCCGAGTTCGCGTTTCTTTTCCAGGAGGTCGTAGTAGACCTTGCCCGTACACATGACCAGACGGCTGACATCCTTCGGTTCCGGGCTCTCTACGTCGTCGATAACAACCTGGAAGCCGCCCTCTGCGAGTTCTTCGCGCGTTGACGTTGCCAGCCGGTGACGCAGCAGGCTCTTCGGGCTCATGACGATCAATGGCTTGCGATAGTGACGCAGCATCTGCCGTCTCAGCATGTGGAACACCTGTGCGGGGGAACTGGGTACGCAGACCTGGATGTTGTCCTCAGCACACAGCTGCAGATAACGTTCCAGACGCGCGGACGAGTGTTCCGGACCCTGACCTTCATAACCATGCGGCAACAACATCACCAGGCCACAGAAGCGACCCCATTTGGCTTCGGAGGAGCTCAGGAACTGATCGATGACTACCTGCGCACCGTTGGCGAAGTCTCCAAATTGCGCTTCCCACAACACCAGAGTCTCGGGTTCAGCCGTGCTGTACCCGTATTCGAACGCCAGCACTGCCTCCTCTGATAGCAGAGAGTTGATCACGCGGAAACTCGGCTGACCGTCAAACAGTTGTTTGAGCGGCTGGTGCATACCGCGCTCTTTCTGGTTGTGCACGACAGCGTGGCGATGCGCAAAGGTGCCGCGTTCGCTGTCCTGACCGGACAGGCGTATCGGATGGCCGTTCTCCAGGATTGATGCGTATGCCAATGTCTCGGCAAAGCCCCAATCCATCGGGCGCTCGCCCAGCGCCATTTCCCGACGCGCATCGTAGACGCGCTTTACGGAACGATGCAGCTCAAATCCTTCTGGAAGCTCTACTAATCTTGACCCGAGCCGCTCGGAATGCTGTACCGAAATACTGGTGTCGACTTCTTCATCCCAGCTGCGATTCATGTAGGGTTCCCAATCGACGACAAACCCGGCTTGCGGATGTTCGAGGACGGGTCGCGACACAACCTGGTTTGTTTCCAGACGTTCCGCGTAATCAACCTTCATCTGGTCTGCTTCGCCGGCCGCAATGATGCCGTCAGCCTCCAGTTGCTCCGCATACAGGCGGCGCACGCCGCGCTGATTACGAATGCGCTGGTACATGAACGGTTGCGTGACAAACGGCTCGTCTGCCTCGTTGTGACCGTGACGGCGATAACACACCATGTCGACCACGACGTCTTTCTTGAACTTGTTACGGAAGTCCACGGCCAGCTGCGTCACAAACAGGACTGCTTCCGGATCGTTGCCGTTGACGTGGAAAATTGGTGCCTGCACCAGCTTCGCGACGTCCGTGCTGTAAAGAGTGGAACGCGAGTCCAACGGGTCGCTGGTCGTGAAACCAATCTGGTTGTTCACAACCGCGTGAATCGTGCCGCCGGTTCCGTAGCCGCGGGTTTCGGCGAGGTTGAGCGTCTCCATGACCACGCCCTGGCCAGCAAACGCCGCGTCGCCGTGCACGAGGACCGGCAGGACCTGTTCGAAGTTATGGTCGTGCCGACGCTCCTGACGGGCACGCACAGAACCCTCAACAACGGGGTTGATGATTTCGAGATGCGACGGATTGAATGCGAGCACAATGTGGACCGGTCCACCGGGTGTGTGCACATCAGACGAGAAGCCGAGGTGATATTTCACGTCGCCTGAGCCCCGGCCGACGTCAATCTTGCCCTCGAACTCGCCAAACAAAACGCGTGGGTGTTTGCCGTAGATATTTACCAACACGTTCAGGCGGCCGCGGTGTGCCATGCCTACGACAATCTCCTTGACGCCGGATTCACCGGAACGCTGCACTACCTCGTCCAGCAGCGGGATCAGGCTCTCGCCGCCTTCCAGCGAGAAGCGTTTCTGGCCCACGTACTTCTTATGCAGGTATTCCTCGAGATGCCGTCCGCCGGTGAGCCAGCGGAGGATGTCGCGCTTCTTGCCCGCATCGAAATTGGGCCGCCCACGCGCCTCTTCCAGGCGTTGCTGGATCCAGCGTTTCTGCTCGGTCGACGTGATGTGCGTCAATTCGGTGCCGATAGTCCGACAATAGGTGTCTTCCAGCAGTGAACGAATGTCCCGCAACGGCAGTTCGGCGGCCGCGAACAAGGAGCCCGTATTAAACGGTACGTCCATGTCCTCTTCAGTCAGGCCGTGATATTCCGGCTTCAGATCTGGTACTTCGGGCCGTTCGTAGAGCCCTAGCGGGTCAAGGTTTGCGATCCGGTGCCCGCGGTACCGTACGGCACTGATGTAGTTCAGGACCGACGTCTGTTTCTGCGCGAATGCAGAACGCGACTCATGCATGCCCAGCTTACGCGGCGCGCCTGTGTCAGCAGGCGCTGCCTTGGCGAGGCTTCTGAAGTAGTCCCGCCATTTGGGGTCAATGCTGTCAGGGTCGGCGAGATAGGACTCGTATAACGCGTCCAGGAAATCGGCGTTTGCCGGAGTCAGAATCATCTGCGTGGTCATACGGATTGCGACTGCTGTCCGAAAGAAGAAATGTCAGAAAAATCAACGCCCAATGTGGTTAGTGGTCGACACATCGAGCAGTGTCTTGAACACTTGTTATTGTAACGCAGTAGTTTTGTTAATGCGTACACAAAGCCGCTCCTTGTGGCATTATTTGCGGTTCATGTCTGTTGACCACGTGCCTGTCAGGGCATTAGTAGATATTTGAGAAGTTGGCCGGCGCCGCGAAAGCGAAACCCGTTCGCACCGCGTGGCGGTCATCCGGCCATGAGTCATTCGCCATGTACTGGGTTACTTGCGGGGATGGCCTCACGGCGTGCTCAACAAAAGAATGCGAGAGAGAACTCCAATGAAGAATAACCGGACCGTTACGATTACCGATAACGCCACTGGCAAATCGCTGGAATGTGATGTGCTCGAGCCCACTCATGGTGCGCCCGTCGTCGATATCTCGCGGGTCTACCGCGACCTTGGCATGTTTACGCACGACCCTGGCTATGGCATGACGTCCAGCTGCGACTCGACCATCACCTATATCGATGGTGACGAAGGGGTCCTGCTATATCGTGGCTACCCCATCGAGCAACTGGCCGAGAGCAGCTCCTACCTCGAAGTCTGCTATCTGCTGCTGTTTGGTGAACTCCCAACGCCCGAGGAGTTTGCGCAGTTCTCCTCACGCATGCGTCAGCACTCGATGGTTCACGAGGGGTTGCGACGGATGATCAACGGCTATCGCCACGACGCGCATCCGATGGGCATGCTCGTGGGTCTGGTGGGGTCGCTGTCCACGTTCTATCACGACTCGCTGGACATCCATGATCCGGAACACCGCGTCACCTCGGCGTTGCGCATTGTTGCCAAGATGCCAACTCTGGCGGCCGACATCTACAAGTACCAGCTGGGTCAGCCGTTCAACTTCCCGACCAATTCGCTCGGATTTGTCGGCAACTTCATGAACATGATGTTCTCCGTGCCCGCGGAAGACTATGACCTGAATCCCGTGGCTGTGCGCGCGCTGGAACTGATGATGATCCTGCACGCGGACCACGAGCAGAACGCGAGTACCTCCACGGTTCGCCTGGCGGGGAGCTCTGGCGCGAACCCGTACTCCTGCATCGCGGCTGGTATTGCGACGTTATGGGGTCCGGCGCACGGCGGTGCCAACGAGGCCGTCATCGCGATGTTGAACGACATTGGTGACGCCAAAAACGTAGCGAAATGTGTCGAGCGGGCCAAAGATCCTAACGATCCCTATCGACTGATGGGTTTTGGGCATCGCGTCTACAAGAACTATGACCCGCGCGCAAAGATCATCCGCCAGGCATGTCATGACCTTCTGGGAGAGTTCGAGTCCGCGCGAGAACTGGGCCCGCTGTTTGATACAGCACAGGAACTGGAGCGCATCGCGCTGGAAGACGACTATTTTGTCGCGCGCAACCTGTATCCGAACGTCGATTTCTACTCCGGAATCATTCTGAGTGCGCTGCAGATACCGATGAACATGTTCACGGTCATGTTCGCGATGTCTCGTTCCGTTGGATGGATCGCGCAGTGGGACGAAATGATGGGCGACAAGAGTCAGCGAATCGGACGTCCGCGCCAACGCTACATCGGTGCCGAGCAGCGCGACTTTGTGCTGAAGCGCGACCGCTAGTTGCGACTGCGGTCGGACGCTACACAAACTGCGCGCCATCGGTGCGCACGACGTCGAGGGTGGCGGGCTCGCCCTCGATTTGAATATTTGACTACCGTCGGGAGACATTCATGAAAGCACCTGTACGCGTTGCGGTGACTGGCGCCGCAGGCCAGATCTCTTATTCGCTGTTATTCCGCATCGCATCGGGCGAAATGCTGGGCCAGGACCAGCCGGTTATCCTGCAGCTGCTGGAAATCACGCCAGCCCTGAAGGCGCTGGATGGCGTGGTCATGGAGATTAACGATTGCGCGTATCCGCTGCTACAAAGTGTGGTATGCACCGATGACGCCAACGTGGCGTTCAAGGACGCGGACTACGCGATGCTGGTAGGTGCGCGGCCGCGTGGTCCGGGCATGGAGCGAGGTGATTTGCTGGCAGAGAACGGCAAGATCTTTGGCCCACAGGGCAGGGCGCTCAATGACCATGCCAGCCGGGATGTCAAAGTCATCGTGATCGGCAACCCTGCTAACACAAACGCTTTGATCGCCATGAAGAGTGCGCCGGATCTCGACCCGCGTCAGTTCACGGCCATGACTCGACTCGATCATAACCGGGCGTTGTCGCAGTTGGCCGAGAAGACTGGTGAGCCTGTTACCAGCATTCGTCAGATGACCATCTGGGGCAATCATTCGGCAACTCAGTATCCGGACATATCCCACTGCACCGTCAACGGCAAACCTGCCAGAGATCTGGTGGACGACGCCTGGGTTCGCGACGCTTTTATCCCGCGTGTGCAAAAGCGCGGTGCCGAAGTCATTGATGCGCGTGGACTCTCGAGTGCTGCCTCGGCTGGTTACGCCGGACTGGACCACATGCGGGACTGGGTCACAGGCTCAGCCGAAGGCGACTGGATCAGCATGGCCATCCCGTCCGATGGTAGCTACGGGATTCCAGAGGGGCTCATCTATTCGCATCCCGTAACCGTGCGCGATGGCCAGTACACGATCGTGCAGGGCCTGGATATCGACGAGTTCAGCCGCGAAAAGATGGATGCCACCAAGGCCGAGCTGGAAGAAGAGCGCGACGCGGTCAAACATCTGCTGTAACGCATCATGCACTTAACGTCGGGGCTGTGGCGATCTTGCAGAGCCTTGCTCGTCGCATGTCTGGCACTGCTGCTGTCAGCATGCGGCGAGGATGTCCCGCCGATGTCCCCTCTGTCCGCCGGTGCAACCGTGCTGGCATTTGGCGACAGCCTCACGTACGGCACCGGCGCCAAACACGAGACAACCAGTTATCCCGCGGTGCTGGCGGGGCTTATTGGCCGCAAGGTTGTCAACGTGGGTGTACCGGGTGAGGTCAGTGCAGACGGTCTCAACCGTCTCCCCGACTTGTTAGACGAACACAACCCCAAGCTCATGATCCTTTGTCATGGCGGCAACGACATGTTGCGCAAACGGGATTTGAACGTGGCCAAGAACAACCTTCGCGAAATGGTCTTGTTGGCAAAGGCCGCGGGCGCGGAGGTCCTGTTTGTTGGCGTGCCGAAGCCAGGCATCGTTCTGTCCACAGCCGATCACTACGATGCTTTGGCCGACGAACTCGAGTTGCCGTATTTGCGCGATAACTTTGCGGAAATTCTGGGCGAACGCAGCCTCAAGGCGGATGCCGCGCATCCAAACGCGGCAGGGTATCGGCAGTTTGCGGAAGCCGTCGCTGAATATCTGCGGACTGCGGGCGCTATCTGAGCCGGTTCGGCGCGAGCACACAAGCCAATCCGCCTCGGACTGAGCCTCTAACGCAGTCCTTCGCTGATGTTGTTCATGCAAGCGGACCACCGCACCCGTACAGACCCGCGCGCATCTCAAGGACGGTCGCCGGTGGACATGTGCATCGCTACAACCTGTTCTCCAATTGGTGGGAAAGCTCTGATAAATGAACGACCAGGAGATGAGTACGCATCCTCGGCTTTCATCCACGGTAGGTTAGGACAATGTCCTGTCGCGCGTCATCTCCAGATCTAGTAGCCTCATACTCATAGCAGGCGCAAGTTGAGAACTCTCCATGGAACGTGCAGTTTTTGCGGGCTCGGCACAGTGGGTCGCGGCGTCTCCAGAGCACCGTCTGGTTGGACTGTTTCGCAAACGTGAGCCGGGGCACGCGTGGCAACAGCTGACAGAGGGCCTGCCGGAGCACGTTGAGGTGCGCGCGATAGCCCGTCACCCGACTGACCATGCAGCGCTTATTGTGGGTACGCAGGTCGGGCCCTATCGCACTCAAGACGGCGGTGACACGTGGTCTTCCATGAACTTTCCAGTGGAGGATGTCGTGTGGTCGCTGTTCTACGCGGAGCGCACACCCACAACCATGTTCTGTGGTACTCAGGGTACTGGCGTCTTCAGGTCAACGGACGACGGCGCGAGCTGGCATCAGTTCACTATCACGGAGCCACCAGGGGTCTGCCATATGGGCTTTCCTACGCGCGTCATTGGGCTCGCGCAGGACCCGAACGACGGCAATATTCTGTATGCCGGGCTGGAAGTGGGGGGCGTTGTACACAGCGCTGATGGCGGTGAGAACTGGACCTCCTGTAACCAGGCGTTGATCGATTTAACCGCCGAGGAACGGTACAAGTCGCAGCTGTTCTCGGACACCGACACTGAGGGCATGCTGGATACGCATGCTCTCGCCATCAGCCGCAACGCACCAGGTCGCGTGTATCTGGCCAACCGCATGGGCTTGTTCACCAGCGTGGATGGTGGCCAGCAGTGGTCCGACCTGGACGTTGGTCAGTTTTCGCCGCTGACCTACGCGCGCGACGTCATCGTCTCACCGCACGATCCCAATACGCTTTATGCGGCACTGAGCGAGGCCGCCGTGAGTGATCGCGGCTCGCTCTATCGCAGCGTCGATTTGGGTGAAAGTTGGCAGCGCTTTGACCATGGCGTTGAAATGCGCAGTACGCTGATGGCGGTATGCGCCGGCCGCGGAGACCCTGACAGGGTCTATTGCGCGGCGCGGCGCGGCCAGGTTTTTGGCACCGAGGATGGTGGCCTGACCTGGGGCGAACATCCCCTGCCACGCGGCGTTGAAGGGGTCTACGCCATCAGCTGCTAGTCATGCGATGCGAGCCGCCAGCGATATGGCGGCCGGGTGACGGTCCAGGTTCTCGCGTGGCCCCGTCAGGACTCCTCTTCGAAAAGCTTGTAGACGGCAGGACTGTAGAGGTGGCCCCAGCCGCGTTCTTTGGCCTCCTGCAGCCGCTGCATGGCCACTTGCGCGACGTCAGCTTTGACGTCGAATTCTTCCGCGAGCGAGAGCGCGTAACCTAGATCTTTGATCGAATAATCGATCGGAAACCAGTCTTTCGGGTAATCACCCGTCGTCATGAATGCACCGTGGCGGCGGAGCGCAAAACTGTCCGCCGAACCGTGTGACAGGATGTCAAACACTTTGTCCCGATCAACGCCTGCACGGGTCGCAATGGCCATGGCCTCAGCCAGCGCAGAGACGGTCTGGAAGATCAACATGTTGTTCATGAGCTTCAGGACCTGTCCAGTGCCAACGTCGCCACAGTGCGAGATGTCCGTACCCATACACCGCAGGTATGGATCGATACGTGCGAGGACTGCATCAGTCGCGCCCACCGTAATGGCCAGCGTACCGTCTTCGGCACTTGGGACGCCTCGGGCGACGGGCGCGTCAGCAAAGTCGACCTGCTTTTCCCCGAGCGCCGCGGCCACTTCGCGATTGATGGCCACCGTCGCGGTTGTCATATCCACCAATGTCGAGCCGGTACGCATGTGCTCCACCAGCGCGCCGCTTCCAAAGCAGAGATCCCTTACCTGCGGCTCCCCGGGCAGACACAGGAAGATGATGTCTGCGTCAGCTGCCACCTCCGCCGGGCTGCCTGCGATGGTGACACCGTGTTTGGCCAGGACCGCTGCCCGTTCTTCGCTGATGTCATAAGCCACCACGGGTTTGCCCGATTTGGCAGCGAGGTTGCGACACATGCGCCCGCCCATGACTCCGAGCCCGATAAATCCCAGTGTGTTTTCCATCTGTCCTGCTCACTCCCAGACGTAATCGTTGAACTTCGGCTTTGTGTAGGATGTGCAGTATTTGCGGCGCACACAAGCGCTGCCACCGCAGCATGTCGAAGTTATGCCACAACGTCCAATCCATTACGCCAGTCCGGAGTTTGACCGTCTGGCTGAACGACGCACTGACCCGGCCTGGTTGGCAGGGCAGATGCAAAACGCAGACGCGCGCATTGCTGTGCTGGTTGAACGCAAACACCTGATGCGTGCATCTGCGCCGGCGTATGTGCCGATGGCGGAATGGCATGAGATTGCGATCAGCATAGGGCGCGATCCGCACGACCTCACGTTACTGGGCGCGGCAGACGGGCAGTCCTATTTTGCTGTGGATCTGACACGGGACGAAGCAAGCAAGCATGCCACGCTGGCGGCGGCGTCCCCGGTTGGTCTCCGCGACGTGGTCGGCGAGCTGCCGGACGTGGATGCCACGGTGCTGGCGCTCGCGGGCGCGCTTGCCCATTGGCACCGTGGGCACGGGTTCTGCCCCGCATGCGGTGCGGCGACCACGGTGACCCGGGCGGGTTATGTGCGCGTCTGTGATGGCTGCGGAAAACAACACTTTCCCCGCACGGACCCGGCCGTGATCTGCCTGGTGATCAACGGCGACGAGTGCCTGCTTGGGCGGCGCGCAATTTGGGCAAAGGAGCGACGTTCTACACTGGCTGGATTTGTAGAACCCGGCGAGACCCTGGAGCAGGCAGTGGCACGTGAAATCTTTGAAGAGGTTGGCGTACATGTCGGAAAGGTGGTCTACCGGGGTTCGCAGCCTTGGCCATTCCCGGCGTCGCTGATGCTTGGGTTCTGGGCGGAGGCCACCTCGACCGAAGTCAATGTGGATAACGACGAAATCGTTGAGGCGCATTGGTTCAGTCGCGCGCGGGTCAGGAGTCAGACAGCCAGCGGCGATTTGGTATTGCCACCAGCCGATTCGATCAGCCATCGCCTGGTGACCGATTGGTTGCATGACGAGAACGCCCGGGTCTGAGGGCGCCTGATTCGATGACTGCATTGCCACCTATCCAGAGTCCGGCCGACATCGTTGCCTTTGAACGTATGCCACTCGTTGACCGGCTGCCGGCCCGTTCCATGTACGGTGTGTTGGAGCGCGCAGCACAGCATTTTGGTACGCGTGATGCGTTGCGGTACTTACCCGAGGCGCGCCTGGACGCGGCGTTGGAAGTGGTCAACTACCAACAGCTGCTGGAGCGTGTCACCGCGGCAGCCAACCTGTTTCACGCGCTAGGCGTTGGCCCGGAACACGCCGTTGGTATCGTGGCGCCCAATATGCCATCCACCCATTTTGCGTTGTGGGGCGCGGAGACCGTGGCGCGCGCGTGCCCTATCAACGTGCTGCTGGACCCATCTCACGTCGCAGCGCTTTTAAAGGCTGCTAACGCGCGGGTACTGGTCACGTTAGGACCCGACGATCAGTTCCCCATCTGGGAGCACGCTCAGGCAGTCCGCCAGAGCATGGAGCTGGATGCTGTGCTGGTTGCGGGCGGGAACGTTCCAGACGAACGGGGCGTCACTTCGTTCGAAGAGGCGTTAGCGGCGCATGCCGGCAAGGCGCTATCCTTCAATCGTGACCTGGGGCCGCAAACTCCGGCGGCGTTGTTTCATACCGGCGGCACCACGGGCCTGCCAAAGCTTGCTCAACACCATCATGGCAACCAGGTCCATTCAGCGTGGGCAGGCGCTACCTTCTACGGCCTGAGTGAGCAGGACGTGGTCTTGAATGGTTTTCCGCTGTTTCACGTGGCCGGATCCCTTTGTTACGGCGCGTCCAGTTTTGTGGCGGGTGCTGCGCAGTTCTTGCCGACACGTACGGGCATGCGCAACAAGCGCTTCGTCGAGCAGTTGTGGGAATACGTGCGCCGCGAACGGGTGTCGGTCATGTCCAGCGTGCCTACGACGCTGGCGCGCATGATGGAAATCCCTTTCACGGCCCAGGATCTCGAGTCGCTACGCCTGATTGTAAGCGGCGGCTCGCCATTGCCGGTTGAACTCGCAAATGCAGCGGAGGCGTATTTTGAACGGCCGGTCCGCAATTTGTTTGGCATGACCGAGTCCGCGGGTTTTGTTTCTATCGAGCCAGCCGCTTTGCCACGTACAGCAGGCTCAGCCGGGTACCCGTTGCCTTACACCGAGGTACGGGCTTTTTGCTGGCGCGACGGTGGGGCGCAACTGGATAAACCATGCGCACCCAATGAAACCGGTGTACTCGCGCTACGTGGTCCGAATGTTGTTGCCGGTTATACCGATGCCTCTCGCAACGCCGGCACTTTTGAGGGGGACTGGCTCGTCTCTGGTGATATGGGGCATCTGGATGTTGAGGGGCGCGTCTATGTCACCGGTCGCGCCAAGGACGTGATCATTCGCGGCGCTCACAACATCGACCCGGCAATTATCGAAGAGGTGGTCGCTGCGCACCCTGCCGTCGCCGTGTGCGCCGCAGTAGGCCAGCCTGATGCTTATGCGGGTGAACTGCCAGTCTGTTATGTGACGTTGAAACCGGGCATGGATGTCAGCGCGGAGGTAATCCGCGAGTTTGCGTTGCCCCGTATTCCGGAACCACCGGCGAAGCCGCGCTGGGTAAGTGTGCTCGATGAAATGCCGGTTACGGCGGTTGGCAAGATCTACAAGCCGGAGCTGCGCAGGCGCGCTTCGCTGGTCGTAATTGGCCAAGTGCTGGAAGACCTGGTTGGGCCTTGCGGACTGGACATCAGCGCCGCTGAGGGCAACGGTCAGGTTAGCGTAAACATTGGTTCGTCAAAGCCGATGTCAGCTAAATTGCGGGGCGAGCTCGAGCGACGGTTACGCGATTTCTCGTTGCCCTGGACGCTGACAGAGGCTGCAAGTTGACACCAGACGCGCTTGGCGCTTTCCCCGGTTAGCGCTGGCGGCAACGGTTGATTGCCTGCCGCCAGTTGTTGGTGAATTCCAGCTCTCGCTCGAAGCATCGGATGGTCCGGCGCGCGTCAACGGCGCCGGCGCACAACGACAGTGCGTTGCGCCATTGCCATTGAGTGCCGCCGCCCCAGAACACACCGCCATGCATGACCTGGTCAAAACAATAAGCCGGTTCGGCGTTGCTCGCGCCAGCGCATAGCTTGCGCACGTTTTCCGGGTTCCAGCGACGCTCACCCTGATAATTCCACGCGATCTGACCCTGCACCGCTCTGCGGCAGACGCCCGGCGCGGCACGTGCCTGCGCAAACTGTTCCTGACCAATTCTGAACAATGCGCGCCGCGTGTCATGAGGGGTTGTGTAGAAAATCGTCCGCGTGGAGAGGTTAAGTTCAACTTCAACGTTGCGTGAACGGTCGTACAGATAAACGGCTCGCGCCGTGCGGTCCACTTCCTCGTAGCGGAAGAGGGCGTTGGTCACGGTGGTCTCTATCCAGCGGCGTCCGTCCACGCGCTCGAATGAACCCAGAGTTTGATTCGGGCCCTGCAGTGGTCCGTAATCCAGACGTACAATATCAAAACTCTGGCCGGACCCGGCGGCGAGACTATGGGTCGTGATGAGTGCAAACCACACCATCAGCGTCAGACGTAGAAGCGACATCACCATTGTCTCCTGTGAGTTTGCGCGCGCGGGCATTCAATCATCCACCACGCTTCCGCCAGCGGCCACAATCAACCGCGTCAGTTCTGTCTGGATGCTGTCGAGCTTGGTTTCGTCGGTACCACGCACCACCAGGGTGGTTGCGTAACGGCCCTCCTTTGCGAATGGGTACGACCCGATGTCGATGTCAGGATGGGCGTCCTGCAGGCCACCTAGCGGCCCGGCGATCTGGCTTTCCGTCACCAGCGCCGTCACTGAGCGCGAGCGTACTGGCATTGCGCCTCTCAGCATGGGCAGCAGTGCTGCCAACATCTCTCGCATGACACTCGGCACGCCCGCCAGTACGCACACGTTTTCCACCTTGAAACCCGCAGGCCCGAGCGGGTGACGGATCAGCTCGGCGCCCGTTGGCACACGCGCCATGCGCAGGCGCACTTCCATGATTTCTGGTGGGGCCTCGCGGCGGCGCAACAAGGCTTCAAGTTCCGGGTGCATGTACAGCGGCGCGCTTAACGCCTTGGCGACACAGTCAGCGGTTATGTCGTCGTGTGTCGGACCAATGCCGCCCGTTGTGACCACATAATCGTACTTTTCACGCGCGAAGTTCAACGCGGTGACAATTTCATCCTCGACATCCGGTATGACACGCGCCTCACGGACCTGGATACCGTGCTCGTTCAACTCACTGGCGATGTGCGCCAGGTTCACATCTTGCGTACGTCCTGACAGGATTTCGTTGCCGATGATGAGCACGCAGGCGGTAACGGTGGCCGCTTCAGCCATGAATTTTTAACCTCTGACGCAAGACGGTTTTGACGGATGTGTGGACGCTGGTTTGAGAATTTACCATCCTCGATCACATTCCGTGCTAATTCCGTCTCGAGTGTGTAAAAGGTGCGCCTTCAAATCTCGCCCTGACACGCTACGCGCTTCCCATGGAGGTCGCGCGACAATGGATCCACGACTGCATAGACGAGAAATCACAAAAGTGTTTCAGATCTTTCACGTTTCGTGATGGGCTTCACGTTTGCCCCGAGAAAAGTGCGGAATCCACCACAAAAAGCCTTCTGGCATGTGCGTAATCTACACCCATCGCACAACACACCGTGCGTCCTCTTAAAGTTTTTACCCCGCCCCTGGCGGGGTTTTTGTTTTTTTGGGCGCTAGAACACCCGGCGCGCTAGTATCGAGGCTCCGTCAGCAGAGTCTGGTTGTGCCCTACGATGCCCAAACCTCCGAACTTCCTGTTTATCATCACCGACCAACAACGCCACGACCATCTGTCGTGTGCCGGAAATCCTCTATTGCGTACCCAGCACATCGACCAGCTTGCCGGTCGGGGCGTTCGCTTCGAGAACTTCTACGTTGCAAGTGCGGTGTGCATGCCCAACCGGGCCAGCATCATGACTGGACGGATGCCCTCGTCGCACGGTGTACGCTTCAACGGCATTCCGCTGTCTCGCGACGCCGTTACGTTTGTGGACCTGCTACGCGCCAACGGCTACAGGACCGGTCTTGTTGGCAAGGCTCACCTGCAAAATGTGACCGACCTGGTATCTGCTTATCCGGGTGTGGATGCAGCTGGTATTGCGCCACCTGACGCGCTGAGCGAGGCGCGTCGTACCCGGTTCTCGGGCCCTGAGTATGAACTGGAGCGTGAGCCCGGCGCGGAGCGACTAGGGTACCGGGCGCTTGAAACGCCGTTTTATGGCTTTGATCACGTGGAGCTGTGCACTCGCCACGGGGACCGTTGCGCGGGTCACTATTCCAACTGGCTTGCGGGTCAGGTCGATGATGTAGACGTTTTACGCAGCCGAGAGAATCTGATCCCGGCGCCCGAGTATTCAGCGCCGCAGGCGTACCGTACCCGGGTACCGCCAGAGCTCCATTCGACTGCTTATGTCGCGGCGCGCGGACGCGAGTTTCTCGAGCGTCACGTTGCATCCGAAGAGGATGCGCCGTTTTTTCTGCAGGTGTCGTTTCCCGACCCACACCACCCATATACGCCGGCGGGACATTATTGGGAGCAATATCAGCCGGAACACGTTACGCTCCCGCCTACTTTCGCGCAGGCTGATTTGCCGCCCACGGTTGCGGCCATTCACGAGCTCTCGCGTGACCCGCAGAAGCTGCGCAACCCGCGTCAGCCGTTTGCCGTATCCGCCAGGCATGCGCAGGAAATCACCGCGCTGACCTACGGCATGGTCCATCACATAGATGACGCCGTTGGACAGCTGATGGGCTCACTTCAAGCGCTTGGTATCGCGGACAACACGATCGTCATCTTCACCAGCGACCATGGCGACTTCATGGGCGACCGCGGCATCATGCTGAAGGGACCGTTGCACTACCAGGGCATCGCCAAGGTCCC
>CEUN01048609.1_pt1 | contig 15085 bp, 9 predicted proteins | sample 361501 | NCBI WGS metagenome assembly CEUN01 (sample SAMEA2622801, study PRJEB7988) | marine metagenome | biome: marine biome (ENVO:00000447); feature: marine epipelagic mixed layer (ENVO:xxxxxxxxx); material: "saline water (ENVO:00002010), including plankton (ENVO:xxxxxxxx)" | depth 120 m | reverse complement strand
GAAGTTGGTCAGCCTGTGTCCCGTTGGCGGGATAAGGTGTCCGGCGTTGAATTGCGAGCCACTGAAGAGGACCTTCGTCCCGTCCTGTCGACCTTGAAGGATTCTGAGATTCCCGCCGTCGGCTTTGATGATGATTTTCTAAAAGGTTCCGCTGAAGATCTGCTCTTTCTGAAGGACGTAGCCGGTACGGTCGTTACCGTATTTAGTAGCGAGGACAATGACGAGTCGTACATATTCGAAGTGGGAGGTGACGGTCAGTTTATTACTACGTTTGTGAATCCCACTGCTCGTGGAGCTAACCGTCTGGAGGAATTGATTGCCTCAGGGGATCATTCAGACATCCCACAGGAAGAACGTGAACGCTATCTGGATTTGGCAAACAAAGCGGACTTCCTGCCCCAACATCTTCGCCGCCTACAGCCCATGGCAATGACTTTACGACATTCCTTTGGGCCACCGTACGAACCGGGAGTACCCACTTCGAGAGTCATGGTTCGTGGCGAATGGGATAATCCGGGCGAAGTTGTGGAACCGGGATTTCTGAGTGCGGTGACTGGAAATCAGGATCCCGCTGAAATACGACTCGATACATTCAAACGCTGGCCGACGCGCAGTCGACGTAAAGCATTGGCTGATTGGATCGCCAGTAAAGAGAATCCATTGACGGCACGAGTGATGGTAAATCGTCTCTGGTACCGACATTTCGGCCGAGGCATTGTGGAAACACCAAGCGATTTTGGCAATCTCAGTGGAGGGCCATCTCATCCGGAATTATTAGATTATTTGGCGACTGAATTTGTCGAGCATGGTTGGAGCCTTAAACATATTCATCGGCTGATTTGTAATAGTAGTACCTACCAGCAGCAAAGCGATGTGGAAAACCCAGCTGCTCACAATGCCGATCCGGAAAACGAATTACTGTGGAAATTTCCTATCAGACGTTTGGGTGCGGAGGTTGTGCGAGACAGCATCCTTGCAGTTTCGGGCCGGTTGAATACAGAGTCCTATGGGTTGCCGATCTTTCCGCCATTACCCGATGGTATTGAAGATCGAGTGAAGTACGATAACAGCAAATGGGCAACCCAATTTGGTTCGGAGGGTCGTCGGCGAAGTATCTACATTTATCAACAACGGACTCTCAATATGCCGTTGCTGCAGACATTCGATGCTCCGGTCTGCGACGAATCACGACCGCGTCGACGTGCAAGTACTACTGCATTACAAGCATTGGCAATGTACAACGGTCCGTTGGTGACCATGGAAGTCGAGCATTTTGCCGAGCGTGTATTGGAAGCGGCGGATGTGACTCCTGCCGGTAGAATCGCTCTGGCGATCCGCCTCGCCCTTGGTCGGGAAGCGACCGAGTTGGAATTGCAGGAGCTCGGAGAATACTATGCAACATTCGATGATGCTCGTCAGGCAATGATCAGTATCTGCCGTGTCCTGTATAACACCAGTGAATTTCTATATTTGGATTAGAGCGACATGTTTTCCAGACGAAACCTGCTAGCTAACACCTTCAACGGTTTGGGGATGCTTGCGCTAACGGATCTTCTGCAGGCAAACGAATCTACGGGGACGCGTCCTTTTGCACCTCGCGCCCAACACATTACTCGCAAAGCCAAACGATGCATTTTCCTGTTTATGCAGGGGGGAGTCAGCCAAATGGACTCCTATGAATACAAGCCCGAATTGAATCGTTTGCATGGTAAACGTATCCCCGGGTCTCATAACGTACGAGGCGAAATTCAGGGTAGAATTTCACACCCGCATTCACTTGTCGGTAGCCCGTTTAAGTTCAAACAGCACGGAGATTCTAAAAAGTACGTTTCCGAACTATTTCCAAAGATTGCTTCTCATGTGGATAAATTGGCATTTATTCATGGCATCGAGACCGACAATCCAAACCATGGCCCCTCGACGCTGCACGTTACAACTGGCAGCCAGTTTCCCGGCGGGGCATCGGTTGGTAGCTGGGTTACCTATGGATTAGGCACCGAAAATAATGACATGCCTGCCTATATGGTGATTCAGGATCCTCGGGGGGCGCCGGTCAATGGTGCTCATACCTGGGGTAACGGATTCTTACCCGCAGCTTATCAAGGTACGCTGCTGAGAAATGAAGGAACGCCCATTCTCAATTTGGATCTGCAGCGCGGATTAGAGCGTGATCGACAGCGAGGGGAATTAGACCAACTTAGAAAATTAAATCAGCGTTATAGCGAGAGATTTCCGGGAGCCACGGAACTAGAAGCAAGAATTGAGTCCTACGAATTGGCTTACCGCATGCAGGCAACCGCTCCGGAACTGGTCGATCTGTCTCAGGAACCTGAACATATTCATAGTCTGTACGGGCTGGATAATCCCAGAACGGCCGGATTTGGTAAACAGTGTCTAATGGCTCGCCGCCTGGCAGAAAGCGGAGTGCGTTACTCGATGGTGATTCATGGAGTGCAAATTGGGGGAGACAGCTGGGATCATCATGGTGATGTCAAAGGCAGGATGATTCGTCAATCGTCAGAAGTCGATACGCCGGTAGCTGCATTACTCACCGACTTACAACAGCGGGATATGCTGAAAGACACGCTTGTAGTCTGGGCATCGGAAATGGGACGCACGCCATTTGTCCCTGGTGGCATTGGTGGTTCGCCGGGCCGTGATCATAACAAGTATGGGTTGGTCATGTGGATGGCAGGCGGAGATGTACAGGGCGGAGTCACCGTTGGTGGTACCGATGACTTTGGGTTGCGAGCTGCCGACGAGCCGATCCATATTCGCAATGTGCATGCCACAATCCTCGACCTCATGGGACTCGACGATGAGCTACTACGTTATCTACATTCCGGACGATATCGTCGATTGACGGACATCGGCGGTGAAGTTCTCCATCAGGTACGTCGGGGCGAGGCGTAGTCAGTCCATTGCTGTGCCGGCCTATTCTTTCGTGACAACCTGGCAACTGCTGCCCGGACCCTTGGGATGTACAAATGTGACTCGTACTCCATCGCCGCGGTTGTGAGCAATATCGGTACCGAATCGGAAGTTACAGTTTCTTGCTTTCCGCAAAGTCGTCGTTAGATCCAACTCTGTTCCATTTGATTTACGAACGGAAAACTCAATCTTGAAATTCGAGATGCGGACGAGTCGTTGATATTGATTGACATTCACAATTTTCTCACCGTTGATCACGGTAATGATGTCACCTCGTTCCAGTTGGTACACTTCCGCAGCATTGGATTCAGCTAGTAAGCAACTCAATGGAGTAAGCAAGATCATAAGAGCAACGAATTTCAAAGGGGCCATGGGTTATTCTCCAGCGGTTTCTTGTTGTAGTGATGCGAACCATTTTAACGCAATTGCCTGATGATGTTTGATAAAGGCGTCTTTTTCCTGACAGTATCTTTCAATATCGTGATTGCATTGGTTTGCGACCTGTCGTTTTAAGGTTTCGTATTGTCGAGCAATCTCGGGGTGACTACGGAGGTAATCGCGGAAAGCAAGGTGACGGGAAACCTCAATCGATCCTGTCTGAAAACTGTGGATGTTAAATAGACGCGGTAGCGTACCTAATGTGAAATAGCGACGTCCTGATATTCCATATTCTCCCCAGTACTGATAACCCCGTTCAATCAGTGTTGTCTGATGAGAATCCACTGCAGACGCAGAAGTTACTTCCAGCAGAATGTCGACGACCGGTTTGGCTGCCAGATTCTCAACCGATGTACTGCCGATGTGATGAGCCTGAATCAGGCAATCGCCTAAGAGTGTCTGTAATTGTTGCACCTGGCTTTGATATTGCTGAGCCCATTCCCGTCGATGTTCGACGATGATGACCTGTTGATGTGGAATGTTGTCTTCAGTCATCGAAAAGTCCGGCAGCAAGCTATCGTCGGTTCAGGGTGTAGATTGGTCGAGCTTAGATTGTACGATAACCCATGCTCTTGAATGGTGCTACAATAACGTCTGAAGTTACCGCGACGCTGTTCTCACTCGGAGAAACTCCCATGAAAAAAATTACCTTCACTGTATGCATCCTCTGCCTGATGGTCATGACCTGTACCGTCTTTGCTAAACATCGCGTGTTACTGCACGGGAAAGCGGGACTGCAGATTGTTGAGAAGGATGGATCTACTAGCTGGCAAATGCCCTTTGGCGGAATTCATGACATTCATGTTTTGAAAAATGGAAATGTCATGGTGCAGAAAAACATGGGAGAGGTCGTCGAAATTGATCGGGATTCGAAAGAAATTGTCTGGAGTTACAACAGTCGGACTGAAAATGGGAATGAGGGTAAGCGACTGGAAGTCCATGCATTTCAACCGTTGAAAAATGGAAACGTCATGATTGCTGAATCGGGCGTTGGGCGGATTATTGAAGTAAACCGCAAGGGTCAGGTCGTCAAGGAGACCAAATTGGTCGTAGATCATCCCCATCCTCATCGTGACACGCGATTAGCACGACAACTTGATAATGGAAATTATCTGGTATGCCATGAAGGAGACGGGAAGATACGGGAGTATCATGCCAAATCAGGAAAAGTGATTTGGGAATACGAAGTCCCCTTGTTTCGTGATCGAGCACCAGGCCATGGCCCGGAGGCTTACGGAAATCAGGCTTTCTCGGCGTTGCGGCTGAAAAATGGAAATACCCTGATCGGCTGTGGGAACGGACATGCTGTACTCGAAGTAACACCTGAAAAGAAGGTCGTTTGGAAAATCGAACAAAAGGACCTGAAAGGAATCGTCCTGGCCTGGGTGACAACGCTGGAAGTACTGCCTAACGGAAACTATGTGATTGGGAATTGTCATGCAGGTCCCGGTCAACCCTTGCTCGTTGAGATTGAACCTAAGAGTAAGAAGGTTGTTTGGACATTCGATCGATTTGACGACTTTGGAAATAACGTGTCTAACTCACTCCTGCTTGATACTGCCGGGAAGTCTAATCGGTAACGGGCTACGAAGGACGTGAAATTGCTTAGTGCGATGACAGCGTTTCGGAACCAATTGCTCGCATGTCTATCGATACTTCTATATGTAAAAGGCAATCTCATTGTGGAGACTGGCATCAGGGAGCAGGGCCACTACGGTATATTCCGGTGATCAATGGTACGGTCTTTGTGATTGGCTGGAATGCAGATTCGGTGGACCATCGATGTGTGGTCGGTATTAATGACCTTGGTCCGGCTGAAGAATCTTATCATCGGGCTTCACTTTCCGTTGCCAATGGACGATTATTGGCACATACCCTTCGCGAGTTGATTTGTATCAAGAGCAACGACTAATGAAATCGTCTGAGAATCCGCTGACTTCACTGGATGATTGGGAAGATGATTTGTTGCGTCGCTATCCGGAGGAGCATGAACCGGGCAATGGTAAACAGACAGACGAATTTCGCAGCTATGATGATGCTCCGCCACATGTCCGTGAATTCTATCGACTCAATCACCTACACCAAACGGTCGAAATCAATCGCAGGAAACGGAACGAATTCCTCCCCCTCAGACGTCGCCGAATGGGAATCTGGGATGCGATGGAGTTTCTTAACACACTGGTTGACGATAGCGACCCGGATACCAGTCTGAGTCAAATTGAGCATTTGCTTCAAACATCAGAAGCGATTCGGGCAGACGGTCACCCACGGTGGTTTATTCTGACAGGGCTCATTCATGATCTCGGAAAAATACTCTGCCTGTTTGATCAACCGCAGTGGTGTGTTACCGGTGATACCTTTGTCGTCGGTTGTGAATTTGATTCGTCGATTGTTTATCACGATTTTTTTACAGCGAACCCCGATTCAAAAAACGAAAAATACAATTCCAAATTCGGAATCTACTCGCCTCATTGTGGGCTGCGAAATGTCATGTTGTCGTGGGGACATGATGAGTATATGTACAACGTCTGCAAAGATTATTTGCCCGATTCGGGATTGGCAATGATTCGGTATCATTCTTTCTATCCGTGGCACAGCGAAGGAGCTTATGCCCATTTGATGGACGATTACGATCATCAAATGCTGGAATACGTAAAACTGTTTAATCCTTATGACTTGTATTCCAAGTCCGATGACCCGCCGGATGTAGAGCGTCTGCAGCCTTTTTATGAGCAGTTGATTGCCGAGTTCTTTCCGCCGGAAATATCGTGGTAGATAATTCACCGGGGTTTTCCGGTATATTGAGAAACAGTGACATGATCTTCACAGGAAAGAGAATGGGATTTCAGTCAACCTTCGCCGGTCCACATCAGATTTGCTTCTTCCTGGGCAAACTGCTCATTATCCCAGCGCTAATTTCTCTGGCATCGCTCGGGTATGCTCAGCAGGAGTTGGAGTCACTGAGAAGTGATCCGGAACAAATATTTGCATTTCAGATTCATCCGATTCTGGTGAAGAAGTGTCTCGCTTGTCATGGAGGAGATCCTGACGAGATAAAAGGCGAATTGGATCTGACAACACGCGACGCGTTGCTGCGTGGAGGTGCCACCGGGGAGCCCGGGATCATCCCGGGAAGGCCTCCAGAGAGTTCCATCTATTTGGCTGCTTTACGAGATGATGACAACTGGGCAGCGATGCCGCCGAAAGAAAGTGAAAGACTCACTGCAGTTGAATTGGAATTCCTGAAACAGTGGATTGTTAAAGAGGCACCATGGCCTGACGCAGAGCAATTAAAAAAGTTGCAAGCCGGTCGAGATCCCTGGGGGAGTGGACTGGAAGTGCGTGTGGCAACCTCGGGTGGGCTCAGCGAAGAATGGACTAATCGCACCTACGAACCGAAGAATATCTGGGCTTACCAACCAGTCCTCGCTGTTGATCTGTCGAACGTCTCTGAACATCCGATTGACCACCTGATTAATCAGCGGAATCCACAAGGACTTGTGGTGGCTCCTCAAGCGGATAAACGAACGTTAATCCGCCGGCTCAGTTATACCCTGACCGGACTCCCTCCGACTCCGGAAGCCGTGGAATCATTTCTGGCGGATACCTCAGCAACAGCTTATGAAAACTTAGTGGATCAGCTTTTGGATTCTCAGCGATATGGCGAACATTGGGGCAAACACTGGCTGGATGTTGTACGCTATGCAGACAGTAGTGGTTTTGCCAACGACTATCCGCGTCCCAATGCCTGGCGGTATCGGGATTACGTCATTCGAAGTTTCAATCAGGACAAGCCGTACGATCAGTTTATCCGGGAACAATTGGCCGCAGATGAACTGTTTGATGATTCCCCCGAAGCTATGTTAGGTCTGGGTTTCTTACGGATGGGGCCCTGGGAACATACAGGTATGTCGGTGGGTCGGATCACCAGACAGCAATACTTAGACGATGTCACTTCGTCGGTAGGACAGGTCTTTCTGGGACAGGCATTACAATGCGCACGCTGTCACGATCATAAATTTGACCCTGTGCCCACTCAGGATTACTACGCCATTCAATCAGTGTTTGCCACGACTCAAATGGCTGAATTACTCGTGCCCTTTCAGCCGGATGAAAACATTAGTCGATTTGAAGAAGAGAAAAAATATCTGGCTAAGCGAGAGGCAGCTATCGCCGAATTACGCAAGACGGTGAATCACCCGCATAAAACAGCGAATGATTTTGGTCGGAGTCGGCTTAGCGGGAAGTGGGAAAACCTCTATCGTCGGGCACGTGATCTCTATGAACCGTTTATGCTTGGCGTGTACAACGGACACACCCAGTTTTCGCGCAACTCTTATAACCGCTTTGACAAACCGGCAGACACAAAAAAAGGTGTGTTGGAATCAACGGCGATCCTTACAGGTGGCAATGTCTTTACTCCGGCTGCGCCTGTGAAACCCGGTGTGCTCAGTGTGACCTCTGTCGCTGCCAACATACCACAACAGTTGGAAGGTCGTCGAAGTGGCTTTGCCCAATGGGTGACGGATAAGGCGAATCCTCTTACGGCTCGAGTGATGGTGAATCGGGTTTGGACCTATCATTTTGGACAGGGGATTGCCGGGAACCCGAATAACTTTGGCTCGACAGGTGATAAACCGACGCATCCGGAATTACTAGACTGGCTGGCAGCTCAATTTATGGACTCTGGTTGGTCGGTAAAAAGATTACATAAGCTCATCCTGACTTCTCAGACCTACCAACGCAGCAGTACTCATCCTGCCATAGATCAATTGGACGAATTGGATAGTGAACGTACATCGTATGCAGTCTTTCAGGTGCGACGATTGACCTCCGAGGAATTAAGAGATTCCATGCTGCAGGTCAGCGGCGAGTTGGTGAATGAGATGGGAGGAATTCCAGCGCGACCGGATATGAATGTGGAAGCGGCACTACAGCCACGGCAGATCATGGGTTCTTTTGCACCCAGCTACGTCCCACACCCGATGCCGGAACAGCGTAATCGACGTTCCGTATACGTGTTGAAACTACGGGGATTACGCGATCCCTTTATGACGACATTTAATCAACCCTCGCCTGATGAGTCGTGTGAAATGCGAGATGCGTCCAATGTTACTCCTCAGGTCTTTGCTCTGTTTAACAGCGAGGAATCAGCGGATCGGGCATTGGCATTTGCTCATCGCGTTTTGACCGATAGTAGTTCTGATGCCGAAGCGATCGAAAAAGCATTTCTATTGGCAGTGGGTCGACGACCTGAACGGGACGAATTGAAGGCCGCCAGAACGCACTGGAAGGAATGCGTGACCGAACATCAGCAGTTCCACCCTGAACCGCGAGTGTATCCCACACAGGTTGTGCGTCGAGCCAATGAAGAGAATACCGGAGAAGAGTTTACCTTTACGGAAACTCTGTTCGAATATCAGGACTATCAACACGACCTGCATGCACACGAAGTGGATGTGCGGACGCGAGCATTTGCCGAGTTCTGTTTGGTGCTATTGAATACCAACGAGTTTGTTTACATCTATTAAATACTGAGTCGAAACGAAGACCATGGATCGTCGCGAATTCTTATACGGCCTGAATGCAAGTCTGGGAAGTATTGCGCTGACCGCCATGCTCTCGGAGGAAACAACCGCTCAGGATGACGTTGTTAAAGTGGCACATTTTCCCAAAGCGAAAGCGAAGCATTGTATTTTCCTGTTTATGGAAGGCGGCCCTTCGCACATTGATACGTTCGACCCCAAACCCAAATTGAAGGAATTACACGAAAAGGAATTTCAACGCAGTGGGCAGGAGCAAAGTGCGATGGCCAGCGGAAAACGTTACTATGTCCAGACTCCGTTTGAGTTTAAGCAGGCAGGGGAATCCGGAGCGGATATCACTACCGCCTGGCCTGGTCTGGCGAAAGTCGTTGACGACATCTGTTTTTATCGTGGGTTACAGGTGACCTCGGTAAACCACCCGGCTGCCAACTATCATGTGAATACGGGAAACCGCTTTGGCGGTGATCCGGCCATCGGTTCGTGGGTCAATCTGGGGCTGGGTTCAGAGAATCAGGATCTGCCGGGGTTTGTTGTATTACCCGAACTGTCCTTCCCGCAGGGTGGGCCGGCTAACTGGAATAACGGCTTCCTCCCCACAGATTATCAAGGCACGGCATTTCGGCCGGAAGGCTCGCCGCTGTTGGATATCCGCCCTCCACAGGGAGTGACTCGTCGGCAGCAACGACGCAATTTGGACCTGTTAGCGAAGCTGAATCAAAAACATGCTGCCAATCATCCCCAACATGAACAGCTTGCAGCTCGTATGAAAAATTATGAGTTAGCATTCCGCATGCAAACGCAAGTGCCGGATCTGGTGCAAATTGATGACGAGACACAGGACACTCAGGATCGTTATGGTATCGGTAATCCCAAGACGGACAATTTCGGTAGACGTTGTTTATTAGCGCGAAAATTAGTTGAAAAAGGAGTCCGTTTCGTTCAGGTGTATGCCAGTAGCTGGGATAGTCATGATTACATTCTGCGAGCTCATGGTGCCATGATTGAACGGGTGGATCAGCCTATTGCCGCGCTCATTCAAGACTTAAAACAACGCGGCCTGCTCGATGAAACGCTGATTGTCTGGATGGGCGAGTTTGGTAGAACTCCGGATAATGGCATTCGCGGCGGTGGTGTGCGATATGGCCGGGATCATAACCCCAATGCGATGTCCGTCTGGATGGCAGGAGGTGGAGTGAAGGCAGGGCACACCATTGGTGCGACCGATGAAGTTGGAATGGAAGCAGTCGAGGTCGTTCATCCTCTGCGAGACCTCCACGTGACGATTCTTCGCTTGCTGGGGCTGGATGATAACAAACTGACCTACTTCCATGCAGGAAGATACAAACAGCTAAGTCAATTCGGCGGAAAAGTCATCGATCAGTTGATTGCTTAGGCCAGAATGTCTTTGACAACCCTTGCTGCGGTGACCCGAGTGTCGGTCAGAGACTCGGAATGTCCCTGATGATGGTAGGTAAGTTTCTGATGGTCTAACCCAAGTTGATGCAGGATGGTGGCATGTAAATCATGAACGGTAACGATATTCTCAACACTACGGTAACCTAACTCGTCAGTAGCGCCGTAACTGAGACCACCTTTGACACCTCCGCCAGCCAATAGCGTGGTACAGGCATTACGATTGTGATCACGTCCGGAACCATTTTGAGAGATTGGCAAGCGGCCGAATTCTCCCGACCAGATGATCAAAGTACTATCGAGCAACCCTCGTTGTTTCAGATCTTTGATTAAGGCAGCGGTCGGCTGATCGGTAATCTTACAGATGGATTCATTTTGAGTTTTGACGTTTCCATGGGAATCCCAGGGTTGGCTGTTGGGGCTGGCCGGCGGAAAGATCTGAATAAATCGCACACCGGACTCAACTAACCGACGAGCCATCAGGCAACGAGTGCCGTAACGTGAAAGTTCGTCATCTCCCTGATCCACGCCATAGAGTTTCTTTGTATCCTCTGTCTCCTTGGAGAGATCCATAACTTCCGGTGCCGAAAGCTGCATTCGTGCTGCCAATTCATAATTCTGAATTCGCGCGTCGAGATCAGTCTCTTGAGGATAGCGAGTTTGAAACTTCTTATTGAGCTTGGCTAAGAGTTGTAGGTTTTGAGCCTCGACTCCATCAGGCCGCTGGTCGCTGGCTTTGAGATTGAGTACGGGAGTGCCCTGAGTTGCCACTTCCGTACCACCATAAATCGCAGGCATCCAGCCGTTCTGCCAAAGCAGTGTTCCGCTGGTGTTGTACCCTCGTTCATCCCGTAAAACGATATAAGCTGGTAGATTTTGATTGGCCGTCCCTAAGCCGTAACTGACCCAGGACCCAAGTGCCGGTCGGCCGGCGAACAACTTGCCGGTGTTAAACATCACCAACGCCTCGGTATGGTTGTTATGCCCGGACACCATCGATCGAATCTTACAGAATTCATCTGCCACACTGGCCATGTGCGGTAACGGAGATGCAAAGTCCATCCCGCTCTCACCATATTGCTGAAACTCAAAAGGCATACCCAGTAGCTTGTTGGTTTCACTGCCGGGCTGAAATTGTTCGATGGCTCCGGTATGTTTCTGCCCGTTGCGTTTGTTAAGTTCGGGCTTGGGGTCAAACAGATCCATTTGACTCGGTCCACCATTTTGCATCATCAAAATGACAGATTTCACCTGAGGTTTGAAGTGAGGGTCACGTTTCCGGAGGTCATGGTAATTCCCTTCAGCAGCTCGTAAATCATGGTGCAACAATTCCGCTAAGGCGACACTACCAAAGCCCAGTGCCGAGCGTGTTAACATCTCTCGTCGCGATTGGAGTTGGAATGGTTTCATAAGAGGGAAGGCCTGGCCTACTGGATGTAAATAAATTCGTTGGTGCTGAAGAGAACCTGACAGACTCTGGCAAACGCCAATTGATAAGCCTGTTGCATTTGTTGCTCATCGTTTTGATAGGCAGTGAAGTGATGATGAAACACTGCAGTGCAAGCTTCTGATTCTTCTTCTGTGATGGGGCGGTTTAACGAGTGCTGAAATAACAGATGTAGTTGTTTTGTCAGGTTGTCCGGAGCACTGGCTATAATCTTGCGAGCCAGAGCCTCGGCCTGATGACCCAGAAACCGACTATTGAGCATCCACAAGGATTGGGAAACAGATGCCGAGGCATCACGTTGCTGACAAGCTTCAATTAACAGTGGCTGATCGAAAACCTGTAGAACGGTGGGATGATAATTCCTACGGTTGAGTAAATAGATACTGCGGCGCCAGGTTGTTTCCTCAGTGACTTTGTCGTAGCCCTCTTCCACGACCATTCCATCGGGAAGATTGACAATGTTATCAAAACGCCCTCCCATCGTGGTGTCCAGACGGCCACTGACGAACAGGACAGAGTCGCGGATGGCCTCGGCTTCCATGCGACGAAGGTTTTGACGCCAGAGCAGATTGTTATCCGGATCCAGTTTCAAAGCGTTTTGCGTTTGTGGATTGTCGGCCACGGTGGAAACTTGCATATAAACCTGACTGGTCATGATTTGCTTTAGCAGTGGCTTTAGCTGGCCGTTGTGCTTTACGAAATCTGCGGCCAGATACTCAAGCAGCTCGGGATGAGTTGGCGTCATCCCGGATACGCCAAAATTAGCAGCGGTTTCAACCAGGCCTTTGCCAAATAGGTGTTGCCAGATCCGATTAACCCGGACTCGAGCAGCCAGTCCGCCAAGAGGACTCGACCAATCTGTAAGTTGCCGAGCAAATTGCAATCGCTGATGTTCGGCTGCGACCTCGACGTTGGGAGTGTTATCCGGTTGTTCGTCAGATTCCAAAACCGAAAAGATTCCCGCCTGTACTTCCGCTCCGGGCTTTTCGTGTTCCCCCCGACGCAGGACATAGGTCGGCCTGACGCTTCCAACGTCGTAAACGGCTTGTGCCCAGCTATCATCGAGTGTGGCGTTTATTTCATTGATTTGGTTGGTCAGCTCCGTGACTTTCAGTTGTTTCTCACGGGCTAGAGTTGGCATGACCTGTGCCTGATTAAAGACAAACGACTCGCCAAATTTGTCGGTTAAGTACTTCTGAATGGCGGACCGTTCGTCCTTGGACACACGCTGCGCTGCTAATACGTCGTCCCGCAGAACGGCGGGAATGGCAGCGAGGGTTTGTTTCTTTAGTATCTGACGACCAACTTCAATGATGGAATTGATTTCGGATTGGAAGGTGGAGCGTTGTTTTTCGAACGTCGCGATTTCTTCGGTTCCCAGCAAGCGGATTTGGCGTTGATCCGGCTGGAGCCAATCTTTCGGTTGCCAGGCCGGGCTGAAAATAGCTGTGAAGCGATAATAATCCCGCTGAGAAATAGGTTCGAATTTGTGATCGTGGCATTTGCAACACTGCATCGAGAGCCCGAGGATGTTTTGTGCAACGGATTCGGCAGTACGTTGTAACACGTGGTAGCGAATGCTGAGAATATTGAGTTCATTTTGGTCAGTATCATCGGGGGCACACCGTAGCATCGTCGTGGCAATCAGGTGATCCCGCATCGACTGATCAAATGATTTTGCATCTCGCCAGGAAACCATTGCATCTCCGGCAAGTTGCTCCTGCAGAAACTGCCCGTAAGGTTTGTCGTTGTTAAAGGATTGAATTACATAATCGCGATATCGCCATTTTCCTTTGGCCGGACGTACGATAGCCTGGTCGTTATCCATAGAATTGGTGTCACTGTAGCCTACGCCATCAAGCCAGTGACGCCCCCAGCGTTCTCCAAAATGAGAACTCTTCATCAAATGATCGAGTAACCGGGAGTAGGCGTCAGGCCGGTCATCCATAAGAAACGATTGAACCGTTGTTTGCGATGGTGGAAGTCCGGTGAGATCCAAACTGGCTCGCCGGACAAGTATTTCCTTTGAAGCGGTGTTAGAAAATGTAAGTCCTTGTTTTTCCAAAGTAGCTTCCAGCAGTGAATCGATATTGGTACGAGAGCTGTGCCTTACCATCGTAAGAGGGATACCGGGGGTCTGGAGTTGCTGGAAAGCCCAGTGATCACTTTGGGTTTCTCGTCGCAGAGTCGCAGCGTCGATCGCCTGGTTCGCTGTGGCGCCCGAATCTATCCAACGGCGCAATAATTCCAACTCGGCAGTGGTGAGCGGGTCGTCAGAATCGGCCGGCGGCATTTCACCGGAAGCGGTGATGTGAAAGAGAAAACTGCGTTGGGCATTACCCGGTTCCAGAATAGGACCGCTCGTCCCGCCGCGATAAAGTTCAATGAACTGATCCAACTGAAGACCTCCCCGGGCTTCGTCGCCACTGTGACAATCGACACATTTGTTGGTCAGTAAGGGCTGAATGTCTTTTTCAAATATAGGTTGTTCGGCAGCAGGTGCTGAATAGCTGGTTGTGTCGGCTAATCGTTTGGCGAGGTACTGACCAACCTGTTGTTGTTCCATTGCATTTAGGACACGGTTGAAGATCATGACTTCATAGATTTGCCCCTGAAAGTAATGGGATGGATCCTGACTAAGTGAGTGTTGCCCTATCGTCAGTTGAGCTCCCCCGACAAAACCGAGAAATCCAACATCTCCCCGATACCTTCCATGTCCAACGGATTTGCCGTCTTCATACAAGGCCCAGCGTTGGTTCCCTGCAAAGACAGATTCCAGAACGTGGGGTTTGCTGTCCCAGGCCTTTTGGTTTGAGGTGGCTTCGGCGCCTGCCGCCACTCCCAGCCGCAGCCGACCTTTGCTGTCCGGATCTAGTGAATAATCTTCATAGCCAATCCAAAACCCCTTCCGTTTATTGGTGTACTTGTCTTCTTTTTGGAATGACGCCAGATCGATGATTCGCGGACTGCCGGAATCCTGTAAGTCAGCTTGCATGAGCACAAACACCTGAAAGGTTTGCTCACCGGAAAGAAAACCATCAAGGCGAGTTAGCGTTAGTGATGATTTCTTGAAGTGAATCGCTGTATTACCGTCGAGCTGACTTACCAGCGGCCTTAGTTGGGGATCGTTCTGAGTTAAGTGGTTGCCGTGGTCACTTCGATCAAACCAGGTGATGACTCGGTTGTCTTCCGCTTCATGATGATCGGCATCGAGCCAAAGGACGAGTCCGTCGGTAGAGAAGGGAGGATCTACCGGTAATTCATCTGCCGTCAAAACCGTGCTTAAGAAAAACAGGCTTAAGCATGACAG
>CEUN01178944.1_pt1 | contig 15099 bp, 11 predicted proteins | sample 361501 | NCBI WGS metagenome assembly CEUN01 (sample SAMEA2622801, study PRJEB7988) | marine metagenome | biome: marine biome (ENVO:00000447); feature: marine epipelagic mixed layer (ENVO:xxxxxxxxx); material: "saline water (ENVO:00002010), including plankton (ENVO:xxxxxxxx)" | depth 120 m | reverse complement strand
GGCGATGCTGCGGCAGCTCCACCCGCAGAACCTGCCACAGCCCCGGCTGAACCTGCCGCAGAACCGGAAGTCGACGAGAACAAGAAAGCATATGACGAAATGGTCGCTGCTCACGGAAGCACTGCCTACGCGTTTGATTTCTTCGTTACCAGTATGCTCTGGACTGTGATCGCGGCCGCGTTGGTCTTTCTGATGCATCTGGGATTTGCCGCGCTCGAGTGCGGAATGACGCAGTCCAAGAACACGGTGAACATCCTCTACAAGAACGGATTCATCATCTGTATGGGGCTGCTTACCTATGCTGTGCTTGGGTTCAACACGCACTACCCCGGTGATTTTAACGGCTACTTCAAGCTCGGTGGAATGATCGGTGACCTGAACGGTGATGGTGGCAACACCTTTGGTTACGGTGGCGTTGCTCTCTGCATGACGGGCTATGGTGACTTCATCTTCCAGGCGATGTTTGCCGCCACGGCTGCAACGATTGTTTCTGGTGCGGTGGCCGAGCGCGTAAAGCTTCTGCCCTTCCTGATCTTCGCGACCTTGTTGGTCGGATTCGCTTATCCGGTTGTTGGTTCCTGGCACTGGGGTGGCGGCTGGCTGACTGGCTTGAATGGTGAAGCTGGTTTCAAGGACTTTGCCGGTTCTGCTGTCGTGCATGCCTTCGGTGGATTCGCTGCCTTGGCCTGCGTGATCATCCTCGGCCCGCGCAAGGGCAAGTATGTTGATGGCAAGGTTCGTCCGATCCCCGGACACAACATGCCCCTCGCCGCGATTGGTGTGCTGCTCCTGTGGTTTGGTTGGTATGGATTCAATGGTGGATCCGTTCTCTCCGCTGAGCCCGGTGCGCTCGGATTGGTGTTCACCACCACGTCACTGGCTGCTGCTGCAGGCGGTCTGATGGGTGGCATCATATCCTGGATCATTCTCAAGAAGCCTGATCTCTCGATGGCACTGAACGGCATGCTCGCCGGTTTGGTCGGCATTACGGCCAACGCGGACATCGTGACCGCTGGCTCCGCGATCATCATCGGTTTGGTTGCCGGCGTGCTCGTATTCTTCTCCGTGTTGTTCCTCGACAAGGCGAAGATCGACGATCCGGTCGGTGCGATCTCCGTCCACGGAACCTGTGGAATCTGGGGCATCCTGGCCTGCGCGATCTTCGACTCGACTGACAGTGGTTTCACCATCGTTGGTCAGCTGATCGGTGTGGCTGCCGTCGGTGCTGCCGCGTTCGTATTCTCGATCGTGGTCTTCGGTGCCTTGAAGGCGATCATGGGTGTTCGGGTCAACGCGGATGAGGAATCCGAAGGCCTGGACCTCGCTGAACACAGCATGGAGGCTTACCCGAAAGCTGCATAATTGACGCAAACATGGCGGGCGGTCGAAAGGCCGCCCGCCATCTCGCGTTTCCAGGACGAATTGATCCAGTCTGTATAAAAAACCACAGCCAATTCTGTTCATGGAAGCTACCAATCAATTTGCTGGAAAACTTCAAACCCCTGCAAATAAAAGACTTAAAGGATGCCTGAAACGGTTGGCATCCCGGTTGCTCACTGCGCGCCATCTGAATCGAATCGGTCCGAGGCCGAACTGAGCCAGATGTGTGCGAATTGAATCTCAGATACCCAAAATGAAAAAAGTCGAAGCAATCATCAAACCGTTCAAGCTCGAGGAAGTGAAGGACGCTCTTCACGAAGTCGGGATTGAAGGCATGACCGTCAGTGAAGTCAAAGGGTTCGGGCGCCAGAAAGGGCATACCGAAATTTATCGTGGCAGCGAATACACCGTGGATTTCCTGCCCAAGATCAAGCTCGAGATCGTTCTCGCGGACGAGAAGATCGATGAGGCCGTTGGCGCGATCTGCAAGGGCGCCAAGACGGGTAAGATTGGAGACGGCAAGGTGTTTGTGGTTCCCGTTGAGAACGCTGTGCGAATCCGCACCGACGAAAAAGGTGACGAAGCCGTTTAACCCATCGATCGACAGAAACCCTCAGCCTCTTTCTTGATAAAATGAAAAAAATTTTCCTCCCCCTCTTCCTCCTGTTGGCATTGTTTGTGTCCCCGGACACAGCTCAGGCAGCTGACGAACTCAACACCGGTGATACCGCTTGGATGATCACGGCAACGGTGTTGGTGCTGTTCATGACGCTTCCCGGTCTCGCGCTGTTCTACGGCGGCTTGGTTCGCACGAAGAACGTTCTCTCCGTCCTGATGCAATGTTTTGCGATGGCGGGCATCATGACCATCCTCTGGGTGATCTACGGATACAGTCTGGCATTCGGAACTCCGGATTCCATGGAAGCCGGAAAGGTCACGATGGGATCGTTAATCGGAGACGGCAGTGCGTTCTTCCTGAAGGGAATTGGTGCTGACTCGGTCTCCGGAACGATTCCGACGGTCGTATTTATCACTTTCCAGATGACCTTCGCGATCATCACCCCGGCCCTGATCGTGGGCGCGTTTGCCGAACGCATGAAGTTCAGCGCTATGGTGCTGTTCTGCATCGCCTGGTTCACGTTCTCCTACCTGCCGATTTGCCACATGGCCTGGGCAGGTGATGGTGCGCTGTTCGCCAACTGGGGCGTCATGGATTTCGCTGGTGGCACGGTCGTTCATATCAATGCCGGCGTTGCGGGCTTGGTCGCCTGTATCCTCGTTGGCAAGCGCCTGGGCTACGGCAAGGAACCCATCACTCCCCATAGTGTGGTATTGACCGTCGTCGGTGCCTGCATGCTTTGGGTGGGTTGGTTCGGATTCAACGCGGGCAGCGAGCTCGCTGCTGATGGCACTGCTGGCATGGCGATGCTCGTTACCCAGGTCGCTACCGGCACGGCTGCAACAGTCTGGATGCTCATCGAGTGGTTTGGCCGTGGGAAACCGACCGCCGTCGGTATCGCCACTGGCGCGGTTGCTGGCCTCGTTGCCATCACCCCGGCCTCCGGTTCAGCCGGTCCCATGGGCGCAATCATCATTGGCGCGGCTTCGGCAGTCGTCTGCTACATCTTCGCGGTGAATCTGAAGTCCAGGTTCGGATACGACGACAGCTTGGACGTGTTCGGTGTTCATGGAATCGGCGGTATCGTCGGTGCGGTCCTGACCGGTGTCTGTGCGGCTGAAGGATTTGGGGGTGCCGGCTTGGAACACGACAACATCGCGGGCCAGGTCTTTGCCCAGATCAAGAGTATCATCGTGACCATCATCTGGAGCGGTGTTGTCTCCGTGGTCGCCCTAAAAGTGATTGATATCGTGGTTGGCCTCCGGGTCAGCGAAGAGGTCGAAACCGTCGGTCTGGACCTCACCGAACACGGCGAAGAGGGCTACCACACCCACTGAACCCGAAAGTTATTCAAAACAGTGAATTAATATTGCTGAACGCGAGCCGGCTACCTAGCGTAGCCGGCTTTCGACAGTGAATTAGCAAGAAAAACAGAACACACACCAGATACCAAAATGAGCAAACACAAGTTGGAATACATCTGGCTCGACGGTTACAAGCCGACCCAGAGCCTCCGCAGCAAAACCATGATCGTCGACGACTTCAGCGGGAAGTTGGAAGACGCCAAAGTCTGGTCCTTTGACGGATCGTCGACCGAACAGGCTGAAGGCAACGCTTCCGACTGTCTCTTGAAGCCAGTGGCCGTTTACCAAGATCCCGATCGTTTCGGCGGCAATGGCTGGCTCGTCATGACCGAAGTCCTCAACGCCGACGGCACTCCGCATGAATCCAATGGCCGTGCGACCATCGACGATTCGGACGATGATTTCTGGTTCGGTCTCGAGCAGGAGTACACCCTGTGGGACAACGAAACCGATCGTCCGCTCGGATTCCCGAAGAATGGCTATCCCGGACCTCAGGGCCCGTATTATACCTCCGTCGGCGCTGCGAATGCCATCGGCCGTGACATGATCGACGAGCATCTCCACCTCTGTCTCGAAACCGGACTCAACGTCGAGGGCATCAACGCGGAAGTGATGATGGGCCAGTGGGAATTCCAGATCTTTGCCAAGGGCGCTGCTGATTGCGGTGACCAGGTCTGGCTCGCCCGTTACCTCCTCGAGCGTCTGGGTGAGAAATACGGCGTTTCCGTGAACTGGCACTGCAAGCCGATCAAGGGCGACTGGAACGGTTCCGGCATGCACGCGAACTTCTCCAACAGCGCGATGCGGTCCGCTGGCAGCGAAGACATCTTCAACAAGATCTGCGAAGAGTTCGGCAAGAACATCGAAGAGCACATCTCCGTTTACGGTGCGCACAACGATCAGCGCCTCACCGGCCTGCACGAGACCCAGAGCATCGATCAATTCAGCTACGGTGTCTCCGATCGTGGTGCTTCCATCCGTATCCCGGTTGGCACCATCGAAGACGGCTGGAAGGGCCGCCTCGAAGATCGTCGCCCGGCTTCCAATGCCGATCCGTACAAGGTTGCCGCGGTGATCATCAAGACCACCAAGAAGGCACTCGCCTGATCGGTAAGACAAATCTGATTCGCAAAGACCGGCGGGAAAACGCCGGTCTTTTTTTGTCTGGAGATGAACCGCAGAGATCGCAAAGTGCGCAGAGAATTGGGGGGCAGGGATGAAGATGTGTAGTAGCCAGTGTGAGCAAGCAGGAGGCAGCCGGAGGCCTGCTCGTTCACGCTCGCTTCTACACCACCAACCTTACCTCGGGCCGCGCATGGTGGGCCGTTCGCGTTTTATTGCCTCGGCGAGCGATTCAATCGGATTGAGATTCTTGTCCTTGAATCCAGGAAAGTCCTTCACGTAGCGGGTGACGCGGAAGATGGATGTTCCTGAACCTCCCGGGCCTCCGGGACCGCGTCCGCCTCTTCGTGAACCACGATCCGGTCTACCACCGCGTGGCATGGCGGGCAGGACGTACTCCCAAACGATTTCCTTGTCGGGCGTCACTTCGAAGAGTCGGACGTGGCGGTTGGGAACGGATACTACGATCAATCACATCTGATCCAGGATTTCCATGAGTTCGCCGGTTTCGCACCGAACCAGTTCCTGACTCGACGCGGGCATCATCCAACGCATCTGCGACTTGATTGATCGCGGATTCGGCTGGTCAAATTTTTTCCAATACCGCTTTGGCTGCATCGGGCAATGTATGGCCATGTCAGAAACAATTTCACGAATGGGAGTTGCCACGCCTTACCTGGTTGTGGCGGACGGAAATGCGCAGGTGGAATTCCTCGAGAAAGCCTTTGATGCGGAAGTGGTCTTTGGCCCCAAGGAAATGCCCGGGCGCAAGTTTGGGCATTGCGAAGTGCGCGTGATGAATTCGATCGTCATGCTCGGCGAACCACCGGAGGAAAAACCGTTTCCCGGGATGGTCTACATCCAGGTGGAGGACTGCGATGCGGCCTATGAAGCATTGATTGCGGCCGGCGCAACGCCTCTCATGCCGCCTGCAGACATGGATGAGGGCTGCCGTCATGGAGGTGTCGTGGATATGAACGGAAATCAGTGGTGGGTGGGGACGGAGCCGAATGGGTAGGTTTTGTTCGTATTGGAACGAGCTCGCGAGTCCGAATGTGTGGCTAAGACGCGCTTCGTGGCCCCGGCGGTTCGTCTGTCGCAGCGAACCTGAGTTCGTCAAACGAAGCGAGTCTACATTCGCATTCTGGAAGAATGTGAAAATTCACTCGCCAATCCCGGGTGATTCACACAGAACCTCGGCATGTCCCTTCGTGGTTCTCTTTGCCTGATATTGATTGCGTTCGGCCTGAAGGGCTTTTCAGCCAAGCGGCCGAATATCGTCCTCATCATCTCCGACGACATGGGCTACGCCGATCTCGGTTGTTACGGTGGGGAGATCGAAACGCCAAACCTGGACGGCCTGGCCAAGAAGGGTTTGCGCTTCACCAACTACTACGTGAACAACATGTGCTGGCCGACGCGTGCGAGTCTTATGACCGGGCTTTACCCCAAGACTGCGCTGCCCGATAAAGGATCTGCTGCGGGAGGACTGCACCCCAAATCAACGACCTTGCCGGAAGCCTTGCGTAAGTCGGGATACACGACCTTGATGTCCGGCAAATGGCATCTTTCGAATTCGAAGGAACCGGACGGTCCAGGCTCACCTCACAATCGGGGATTCGATCACTTCTACGGCACCATCAATGGCGCGTCGGATTTCTTCGCTCCGGATGATCTTCAATTGGACGGCAAGAGCATGGCTCACGAATGGGAGAACAATCCGGACTACTACTACACCGACGCGCTCACCGATCATGCGTTGAGATTCCTGGAAAAATACACCAACGACGAGAAACCCTTTTTCCTCTACGTAGCCTACACTGCAGCGCACTGGCCCTTGCACGCCCGGCCCGACGATATCGCCCATTACGAGGGGCGCTACAAGATGGGTTGGGACAAACTCCGCAAACAACGTCACGCACGAATGAAGGAATTGGGCGTAGTGGATCCCTCGTGGCCGCTTTCCCCCCGTCATCCCAATGTGCCCGCCTGGAAGGATGAGGAGCACAAGGCATGGCAGGAGCGTCGGATGGAAGTCTACGCAGCGCAGGTGACGAGCATGGATCGCAATATTGGTCGCATTATTTCGCGCCTGAAGCAGACCGGTGAATTCGAAAACACGATCATTCTCTTTCAACACGACAACGGCGGGTGCCACGTGGAGTACGGCAAGAACCGCAAAGGAGCCTGGACGCGGCCCTTCACCACGGATGGCAAGAAGCAGCCGATTATGCCGGGCAACATCCCGGGATTGATGCCCGGTCCGCAGACAACATTTCAGTCCTACGGATACGGCTGGGCAAACGCGGCCAACACCCCTTTCCGCCTGTTCAAGCAACACGATCATGAGGGAGGGACGCGCTCGCCGTTGATTATCTCCTGGCCCACTGGCCTGAATCACAACATCTCCGGGGGCCTGGCGGGGACGGTGTGCCATGCGATAGACATGATGCCCACACTGCTTGATGCGGCCGGCGCGGAAGCCCAACAGAAACCGTTCAAGTTTGAGGGGCGTTCGTTCCTGCCAGTGTTGAGAGGCAAGTCAGGTGCTGTCGCGGCGCACGACTCAATCTACTGGGCTCACGCGAAGGGCAAAGCCATCAGGGCAGGCGATTGGAAGCTGGTTTCCGGCAGCAAGAATGATTGGGAGCTCTACAACCTTCGAGATGACGGAGTGGAACTCAAAGACCTTGCTGCATCGAAGCCAGGCAAGGTTGCCGAATTGAAGCAAAAGTTTGAAAATTGGACCAAGCGGACCGACTTGGGCAAGGTCACACGGGCCAAGGAGAAGAACAAGAAATCCAAGAACTGAGATCCGATGACTCGTTTGCTTCTGCTACTTCTGTTCACATTCGGAATCAGCGCCTCTGCCGCCAAGCGCCCGAATGTGGTGATCCTTTTTACCGACGATCAAGGCACTGTGGACGCGGGTTGCTACGGATCGAAGGACCTGCACACGCCAAACATCGATCGGCTCGCCCAGACAGGCCTACGCTTCACACAGGCTTACGCGCACACCGTGTGTTGTCCGTCGCGCGCAGCACTCATGACCGGTCGCCATCCGCAACGGGGCGGGGTGCATCATTGGACACAGGGAAACATGAAGGGCGCGGATGGAATCAACATGGCCCTCGAAGAGGTCACCTTGGCTGAGGTGTTGAAAGGAGCTGGCTACCGGACGGCGCTCTACGGGAAGTGGCATCTTGGCGCCCATCGCGACTTTGGTCCGAAGAAACAGGGCTTTGATGAATTCTTTGGTATCCGAGACGGCTTCATCGACAATTACAACCACTACTTCCTGCACGGCACAGGATTCCACGATCTCTACGAAGGAACCAATGAGGTGCATGCCGAAGGACGCTACTTCCCTGACATGATGGTCAATCGTTCGCTCAAATTCATTGACGAGAACAAGGATCGTCCCTTTTTCCTCTACGTGCCCTTCAACATTCCGCACTACCCGGAACAGGCATTGAAGAAACACGAGCGCATGTTTGCTGACATGAAAGATTCGGCGCGACGTTCATACGCTGCGATCATGGCGACGACCGACGAATACATTGGAAAGATTGTCGATCGGATTGAGGCTCATAGCTTGCGCGAGAATACGATCATCATTTTCATGAGCGACAACGGTCATTCGGAGGAAGTGACCAACAAGATCCGCGTGGACAAGCACAAGAGCGGTTATCCGAAGGATCACTTCTATGGGGCGAGCGGGGGAGGTAGCGCGGGCAGATGGTTGGGACGCAAAGGACAGTTTCTGGAAGGCGGAATTCGCGTGCCGGCGATCATCAGCTTCCCACCACGCCTGCCGAAGGGGGCAGTGCGCGACCAGATCGTCACGGCAATGGACTGGTTTCCGACCGTCCTGGATCTTTGTGCAGTGGAACGGAAGCCTGGGGCGCCCAAGCTGGATGGTTACTCGCTGATGCCAATCATCCGTAGCGAATCGGCCAAATCCCGCCATCGATCGCTTCACTTCGGATGGGGCTCAAACTGGGCGGTTCGGGAAGGCGACTGGAAGCTGATCGGCATTCTGAATCGCAGGACCAAGCAGCACAAACTCACGCTGCACAATCTGGCTGATGAAAAGCCGGAAGCGCACAATTACTTTGGTGAGCGACCCGAGTTGGCGCAACGACTGCGACTGCTTCACCACGCGTGGTCGCGGAAAGTGAGCCCGCGCTAATTTTCGCAGAATCGCTCGAGGGGAATATTACGGCGCGCCCCCAATAGTCACGCCCCCGGATACATCTCCACCGGTAATAATCGGAAGGAGAAAGACGGGGTGGACCTACTAAACGCATGGAGATTCACGACAAGACTTTCAAAGGTCAGGTAATCCTGACGAGTTACCTTTTCGAGGAACAGGTGCTCAAATTCGTCAATTGCGTGTTCACCGGCGGAGCGCTTGGCATCAAGCCAAGAACGCCGGGCAAGCGTTTGATCGTGCAGCACATCATTGCCGACAACCACTTCGTCCCATCTTACTCCCATTTCGGGCGGATGGATTATTTCAGACCGCAGGCAAGCGTCCCGGATTACCTGACTGCTGACCTGATGGAGGTGAACCGCCTGATCATGGCGGATCATCTTGAATACTGGTGGGTGAATCGTGGCTGGACCTATTCGCATGGCAAGCGGGGTCCGGCGGAGTCCTGGCCGACGTATCGTTGGTTCAAGGACTTCGGAGAGAAACCCCGGATGGAGGTTCAGTACCGGTTGTTTGGTGACGGTCATGTGGACGCGCAGATGACACATACGTGGAAGCCGGCAGCCCCGCCGACCGGTCATCCTAACAGTGGGGGAAGGCAAGGTGACGGGGCTCGTTCTACATTCTCCCGCCTTGATCGCTCAGGACTTGAGTGCAGGCGGATTCGAGATGAGACTCCGCCTTCATGAACCGCCAGATCGCAAGAATCCTGTTGCTCGTCTTTGTGATGGGCGCGGGGTTATTCGCATTTGGTGCCCGCGCAGAAGGAGACAAACGGGTTGAGCTTTCGAATGAGGATGTGCTCAAGCGGCTAAGTCAAACGCACACAGCTGACGAGCGATCTGGATTGCTGAAGCTGGTTGGTGAACGACGCCTGCGCGAGGCTGTTCCAATCCTGCTGACATGGGCGGAGAAGGAGAAGGACCGTGGGCGGCTACGCGAACTCATTGGTGTCATGCGTCGCTTCAGCACGACCAGGATCGCCTCGCTGCTTATAGAACGAATTCCCCGCATGGATGAAACCACGCGCCTGCAGGCACTCGCCGTGATGCGCGCGCGACTCGAATGGGCGCAGTTGTTGCTCGAAGCAGTGGATCTTGGCGAACTCGAAGCAGACGTGGTGAGCCTTAAGGACCTTGTCGTAATCCGTGGCTACGACTGTGATCATTGCAATGAAATCATTCAGCGGAATTGGTTTCGACTGAGAACAGGGGATGATGAAAAAGAGGCTGCATTATCGCGGCTGCGCTCTCCACTAGATCGCGGACGAGGGGATCCAACCCGCGGCCGGGATTTGTTTGCAAAGAACTGCGCGACATGCCACCGATCGGTCGCCAAAGGCGGTATTGCTCCGAGAGTGGTGAACTGGAAAGGTGATCGGAATGCGCTGCTACGCGCGATCGCAGATCCGTCCGGGGAAATTCAGGAGAAATATCGAGTATTTCAGGCAGCGATTGATGACGGTCAATACTTGACGGGATTCGTTGTTGGAAATGATGCTAACACGATCACGTTGATGGAACCCAACGGCACACAGCGAAAGATATCCCGGACTCAGATCCTCGATCTCAGTCCCATGCAGTGGTCCTTCATGCCGGACGGACTGTTGAGCGAGTTCTCCGCACAAGAGACGCGGGATCTGGTGGCGTTTCTGCAAACCGCCACAAATTAAGTCCACATGCTTCTCGCTGTCCGCCTGTTCATTTACCTGTCACTGCTCTTTGGGACGCTCTGGTTCGGGTACGCCACGTATCGGGATTATTCCCTGCTCATGATCGATGCTGTCGGCTCGGAATCTGAGAGTCAAAAGAAGGCGGAGATGGAAACCCGGCTGCAGAAGGCCGTGGAGCCGAAGGCGGAGGATACACCGGAAGACGAGGCTGGGATCATCGATCTTTCGTTGATGGTCGACGAGGAGGAGGACTATCGCGCGATTCGAGTGAACAAAAACGTCAGCAGGCATTACGTCAGGTTGATCGGAAACACCATCGCCTTCTGCGTACTGCTGACCATTGCTGGTTTTCTTTGCGCGCAGGATTTCGGCGATGTGCTGAGGTTCCGGATGAACCAGAAGATTCAATACGTGGACGAGGCTTCGGAACTGAACGAGGACGCTGAAAAGGGAATCTACCTGATGAAGCGCGGGAAACATCAGGGGGCATTGGAGATCCTGCGCAAGGTGGTCGAGCAGAACCCGGACGCCTGGGAGGCTCAGCTATGCATTGCGGAACATTACGATCGAACCAAGGAGAACTGGACGCAGGCCGTCAGCGAATACGAGGACCTGCTGCAGATGGAAATGCCCGCCGAGAAGTGGGGATGGACCGCGATCCGCCTGTGCAACATCTACACCGGCAAGCTGAACGAGATCGGCCGGCCGTTGTTGATCTTGAAGAAGCTCGCCATCGAGCTTCCGCACACACCGGCCGGCGTCAAGGCGCAGAAGCGATTGGCGATGGTTGAAGCAGCCCGCGCTGCCGCCAGGTCTCAGGCCGAACTAGGAGGTCCGAGTGGCGTTTGACTTGAAAGACTTCGAGAAGGATGTCATTGCGCGCAGCGCGGATGTGCCCGTCGTCGTGGATTTCTGGGCGCCTTGGTGCGGACCGTGTAAGATGCTTGGACCGGTCATCGAAAAGATGGCCGAGAAAGCCGACGGCAAGTGGGAACTCGTCAAGGTCAACACGGAGGATCATCCGAAGGTTGCGCTGGACTGGGAAATCGCGGGAATCCCCGACGTGAGGATGTTTCGCGATGGAAAATGCATCGCCGATTTCAAGGGCTTTTTACCAGAGGAACAGATTGCTGATTGGCTGCACAAACACCTTCCGTCCGTTAACGAAGACAGAATCGAACAGGCCAGAGAATTGGCGGTGCAAGGTGAATTGACCAGAGCACTCAAACTCGCCGAGGGTGTTCTCAAGGACGAACCTGGGAATGAAGGCTTGCGAATCACGGCCGCCGAATGGGCCTTGCGAGTTGCACCTGCGAAGGCCGTGGAATTGGTTTGTTCTGTAACAGAGGATTCAGATATCCACGAACAAGCCGCTGCAATTGGCATCATCGCTGAATTCCTGCAGGTGGCAGACACGACACTGAATGGCGCTGAAGAGGCAAAGCGTGATGCCTTCGAAAGTGGTCTGATCGCGCAGCGCAAAGGCGACACTGAAGCCTGGGTTGATGCGTGGCTGGAGGTGATCGAGAGGCAGAAGGACTTTGCCGATGGAAAACTGGTTGATACCTGCAAGGCGCTCTTCCGCTTTCTTGGTCCAAGGCATCCGGTTTCCGATAAGTTCTACCGTCGGTTCACAAGTGCACTCTATTAGCCGTGTGTGGCCGCGAGCGTGAGCGGTTAGATTCCTGCCACACAAACGTATGCCCGCTCACACTCGCTGCTAACACGTTCGTTACAGCTTCTCACCCAGGTGCATTGAAGATCGGCTCGGCTTCCTCCAGATGCTTTTCCGTACCCATCAACAGAATCTCATCATCCGCGTGAAAGACTTCGTTCGGTCCGGGGCTGATCATCTTGGTATCGCCGCGTTTAATGACCACCACGGTCGCGCCGGTGCGTGATCGGATGTGAAGTTCGCCAATCTTCTTCCCATTCGCCGGGCTCGTTTCGTCGATGATGATGGTGGTCAGCTCAACCTCTTCGAGCAGCGAAGGCAGCTTCCTGCGCAGCATTTGCGTGTCAATCGGATGGGCAATTTCACGGGCCAGCGTTTCGCGGATGGCCGTCTGGGCTTTGGAGTAAATTCGGATGAAGAACGCCTTCAGCAGAAAAGCCACCGTCCCGGCAAAGATGATCAGCGCGATCAGAATCTTCAATGGAGGCAAGAGGGCGCTGCTGAGAAGCAGGATCACCAACGTAATCACTATGATGCCGGTGAATAGAATCGTGTTTGAGAGCATCGCCCGAGATGAAAGTCGCTGCTTGTGCTCCGTCGCTGAAGGGGTCGCGATCTCAGACACCAGCATGCTCAAGGCCTCCAGCTTGCGCATGGCGGCAATGACAATGGGCAGGCCGATCAGAGTTGCTCCCATCCACATCGCCGTTGCTTTTCCACCCATCCATGGTGGCAGTCCTTCCAGCCAGGGCAGGGGAGCGGCATTCATGTAGATCGCAACGAGGTAGACCGCACAGAGCAATGCGAGGTTGATTCCAATCTGGAAGATGATCTTGCGGACAAGCTGCTGCACCGGGCTTTGTTCGCGGTTGTGCCACACACGTTGAATCCAGTTGGTGTAGTCGTGCTGGTAAGCCTTGAGGGAAGCGGGTGCCAGTTTGTCATGAAGCGCGACGAATGATTCCGAATAGCGGATGAAATAGGGTGTGGTCAAAGTGGTGATTGCCGACACCGTCACTGCGATAGGGTAGAGAAAGTGACTGGTGGCGCCCAGCGCAGCTCCCAAAGCCGCGATGATGAATGAGAACTCTCCAATTTGCGACAGGCCAAGGCCGGCGCGGATGGCAACCCCACGATCGTATCCGGCAACGAAGCTGCCGAAAGAGCAGGCCACAATCTTGCCCAGGACAATGGCGAGTGAAATGACCACGACAGGCCCGGTGTAGTCCGCAATGAGTTTCGGATCGATGAGGAGCCCAATGGCCACAAAGAAGACCGCGCTGAACATGTCGCGCAGCGGGGTCATGATACGTTCGATCCGATGGATTTCATCGGACTCGGAGATAAGCGCACCGGCAATGAACGCTCCCAGACCAACGCTGAACTTCAGTTCCTCTGCCAGCAGCGCGAGCCCAAAGCAGAATCCCAGCACGGAGATCATCAACGTTTCGTCGCTCTTGAAATGCGCAACGAAATTCATGAATCGCGGCACAACGAGCAATCCGAGCACGATCACGGCCACAAGGAAGATGGCGAGTCGTCCGGCGATGCCGAGTATGCCCCCGACACTGACGGAGCCGGATGTCGCCACGCCCGACAGGCAGGCAATCATCAGAATCGCGATAATGTCCTCAGCGATGAGAATTCCGAAGATGACCTCGGCGAATTTGTTATGAGTCTTGCGCTGTTCGGCCAGTGTCTTGGCGATAATCGTCGTGGAGGAAATCATCATGATTGCGCCGAGGTATACGCAGTCCATGTTGGTCCAGCCGAACCACATTCCGATCTGGTAGCCGAGGAAGAACATGAGGCCCGTCTCCAAGGGCGCAACGATGAAGGCCGTCGAACCGATCTTTCGAATCTTCCGAAAGTTGAATTCCAGCCCGATGTGAAAGAGGAGAAACACGACACCCAATTCTGCCAATGTCTGAATGCTTTCTTGCGATGAGATCAGTGGATTGGACAGGACGTTCGGGCCGATCAGGACACCCACAAGGATGTAGCCAAGGACGACCGGTTGTTTGAAACGACGGAACAACACCGTCACCAATCCGGCGACGATCATCACGACCGCGAGGTCTTGCAGGAAATGCAGTTTGTCTGCCCCGTGTTCCACGGGCGCAGTATAGGTGGATTGGAAGGAAACTGAAGGTTTAAGCCGCGACTATTCGGTTGAACCGCGAATGAGCGAATGAACGGCGACGGGTGTCCGAGCCAAACCCAGTCGCACGCGTCGGTGAATGTCATCGAGGTTGCGCTGGACTTCTCTTCCACGACTTCCGGACATATCTCCCCCCAACACCCACTACGGAACGCTGCCGCGCCGAGGCAGAATTGAATCGGCAAACGAAAACGCTAATCTAAGGTCTTCTTTGGACCGGCGATCTGGATGGCGGAATTCTTCTTGCGACCGGCAACCCGAACAACCGGTTTCTTGCGTTCGACCAGGCGATTCACCCGGGCCTGGGTTACCCGTGCCGACATGCCACCCCAGCGATAGAATTCCCAACCGCTCGTCACACCGACTGTCTGCGCGACTTCCCGCGCTTTGAGGTAGACCTCAAGGGAATCCTTATAGACGTAGAACCACAGCACGTTCTTGTAGTTCTTCTTCACTTGGATCAGGTCCTTCCGGAACTGGTTGTTTCGTTCCTCGAAGATATCCATGCCCAAGCCGCCGTTCGGTGCGGGAATCAAGTCGACCCACATCCACTCCTGGTCCTTCCGTTGCCAAGTGCGGAACTGGAGATTCGTATCGGCGTTGGCCATGTTGGTGACGGCGCCTTGGAGCCACTTGAAGGCCTTGTTGTGGTCATACCAAACCGTAGTTCGCTTATTCTTGGGGTCCACGTAGTTGGAGTAGACCATCGAGGATTTCTGTTGCTCGAACATGGCGTTGAAGGTCTTTTCGTAAATGTCCGTCCGCATGTAGTAGAGACGGTTGTGTTTGCAGAACACCTTGACGATGTTCGGATCCTTGGGCATCGGCATACCGGCGGGAACCACGATATCGACGCCGGCGGGAATCTTGGGTTTTGGAGTTTTGGCGAG
>CEUN01169972.1_pt1 | contig 15116 bp, 17 predicted proteins | sample 361501 | NCBI WGS metagenome assembly CEUN01 (sample SAMEA2622801, study PRJEB7988) | marine metagenome | biome: marine biome (ENVO:00000447); feature: marine epipelagic mixed layer (ENVO:xxxxxxxxx); material: "saline water (ENVO:00002010), including plankton (ENVO:xxxxxxxx)" | depth 120 m | reverse complement strand
TGCGCTTCATCTTCAGACCTCCCTTGGGCCAATCTAATGGGAAATCTACTAAACCCAATGGCTACCTTCTTGGGGAAAGGTCACCTCGAAGCCATAGATCAGTCCCTGTAACCCATTGAAACAACGAAGGATCCGTCTGGAGAACAGACTTCGGGAGGCAGGGGTTGGAGGTTCAACTCCCCCACCCCGACTAATCTCTTCGAGGGGTTAGCTAGCCCTGCTTCTCACCATCGACCCTAAGTTGACGATCTGGGTCTCCGTCCGCCTGGGCTTGCTCATTAGAAAACCCTCCATCGTCAGGATTTAGCATTTTCGACGGCTTAGTGGCACTGTTAATAGGGGAAGTTACAATGCACGTTAGTGTAATCTATCGGCTCATCACAATTACCCGCTTGGTTCAATTGACGCAGGAGAAATACGTGAAGAAAGCATTTGCAATCATGGTCATGTCAGTGGCTTTTGGAGTCTCCTCTCAGGCGTCTGCCTCCCAATGGTACCCAGTCAAGCAGATTACCTGTGGCACGGTCTCGGAACTGGCGACGAGCAGGACCGAGTATGAGATGGGTCTACTCGCGGCAACGCTTTACATGCGCGGAATGATTCGTGGTGCCGTAGACGGCTGGGACCCAAACCGTACTCGGGTTAAGGAGGGAATCTTGGACCGTTGGCTTCCAGCAATTATCCGAGCCTGTGAAGGTAGGCCGGGGAGATTGTTATGGAGAATTGCACGCGATCTTCGCTAAAGGCGCAATCAGCACGGAAGGGCGAGGCTGGTACTCGCCATTACTACATGCTGTTTTGCGACGGATTGACCATGCACGGCATACGCGACAAATAGTTGGACGTGACGCCTTTCTGGAACGTAAGTCACAACTAGTTCGCAGGGTTCAGAGATATGTCAGGTTCTCGGGAAGGCGAAAAGATGAGGCTATCCGCCGTTTTGATGGCGGACATCGTTGGCTACACCAAACTGGTCGAGCGTAACACTGCGCAGACGGTAGCGACCTGGAAGGAGGTCCGAGAGGATATCATCGACCCGACCATTAAAGAGATGCAGGGGCGGATCGTAAAATTGACAGGCGACGGTTTTCTAGCCGAATTTCCGACGATTCAGGACGCCGTCAATTGTGCGATTGGAATGCAAACCCAATTGGAAAGCAGCCCGCTTGACTTTCGCATGGGCGTGAATCTTGGTGACGTCATTGACGATGGTGAGGACATTCACGGGGAGGGCGTCAACATCGCGGCGCGCATAGAGGCGCTCGCTGACCCTGGCTCCATCGCTATTTCGGGCAGTGTATTCGAGCAAGTGCGCAACCGAATTTCAGCCAATTACACGGACATGGGCGAACGCAAACTTAAACATGTGTCTGCTCCCGTGCATGTCTTCCAGATCACAAATTTCACACAACCCGTGGGCGACGGGCCGCAACAGCTTGGCCCATCTATGAGCGAGGCAACCAAGTCAGCTACCTTTTCAAATAAACTTCCACGGATTCTGGTAGCGCCTTTTCGTAATAGTTCTCGCAACGATGACAGTAACGACATTGTCGAGGGCATCGTCGAAGACCTAACTACAGAATTGTCACAGCTACGTTCTTTAGAGGTGGTCTCCAATGGTGCCTCGGCGACGCTAGGTGGCTTGGGAGGCGACGATCGCGGTCTGCATGCACAACATGGGATCGATTTTGTATTAACTGGTTCAATACGCTCATCTGGCAGCCGAATTCGGGTTTCGGTCGAACTGTTGGACTCAGTTGACGGCACCGTTGTGTGGAGTGAGCGGTTCAGCGACACGTTGGACGATATATTCGAGATTCAGGACCGCATCGTCACGAAGACACTCTTCTATATTACAGGCGAGATAGAGGTCAAGACTCTGGATAGAGCGCACCGTAAACCCACGGAGAACATGACGTCCTACGAATTGCTCGTGAAGGGCAAGCGTCTTCATCACCAATATACGAAAGATACCCACATCCTTGCGCTCGACTACTTCAACAAGGCGATAGCCGCAGATCCCGAGAATGGGTCGGCGCACGCTTGGAAGGCCTGTACTATAGGTGGCGCATTGAACAAGGGTTTTCTTGAGCCATCGGACGATATCAACATGGAGACGTTGTTGGCGTCTATCGCGAAAGCGAAAGAACTCAATGCAAACGATTTCGAGTGCTACCGCATGTTATGCCGGGTTAGCTTGGTGCTCGAAAGAGACCACGAGAAATCCTTACATTTCGGTAAGAAAGCCTACGATCTCAACCCAAACGATCCGAGAATTCTCTGGGCATATGGTCTGACGCTGGCTCTTACCGGCGATGGAGAGATGGCCTCGACCCTGTTGTTGAAAGCTGAGCAGCTATCCCCCAATTTTGGCGTCGAAGGAACAACCGACGTTTTGTGGTCGGCACTAGTTGTTTCTACCTTCGTCGAACGCAAGTACGAGCAAAGCCTTGAGTGGTTTCGCAAGCTCGATAATGTCGACTTCCGCTCTTTCATACTGAGTGCTTATAGCGCGAAACAATGCGGGTCGCTCGATACAGAGATGCAATCACATGTCGATTATGTAGCCAAGTTTCGTGCCGTAGATCACCATTACGAGATCGACAACTTCTTGTTCACAGACTTTCAGGTGACCGAACATTTGAAAGACTTCTCTGCGCAGATCTTCGGTAGCTGAAGTAATCTCAATGTTGAACTATTAACGTACACGTTGAGTCAACGCTCCAAACAATCGCACGGGTCATTCAATGCTAGGGTATCGATCTATTGGCTATTACTAGGCAAGGGAATGGAATTCCGATCCAATGCTCAATCTGCAACACTTGGTTCGCGTTTCGTTATGCGCCGCATCGAGGCGTTCACCGCCAGCTGAGTGGTCGACACTAACAATGAGAGTGCACCCGCGTTGCGAAGCATCGGTACATACCTGAATTTCCTTGTCACTGCCCCGGGCTGTCTTAACCGACTGCGGCACCCTCCTCGGCATCGGACAAATGCCGATTGAAAAGCCCTCTGATGATGCCGGTCTTTCGCCAGTCTGGTTCGCGGTAATCGCTCGGTAGCTCGTCTAGCTCTGTGGTCATCAGTTCCCCGAATTCGTCGGCGCGATCGATGCTGCGACGGCTGATATTAAAGCGCACGTGGTGGCCCCGTTTAGTGTACGCAGGCGTTACGGAGCAGGTGGTACGCAGCCTTGGCTCGGTTGCCTGCAAAACCGGACGTGCGCTTGTCCGTCAGGAGTGCGACGTCCCGCGATTGATCATTGGTCATGACAACGTTGATCGCGATGTAGGCTGACAACAACTCAACGATCGATTTGTCTCCGGTGGTCACATAACAGGTGCCAGACATGAGTCGCGTTGCGTTTTTGGTGCTCTTGAGGAATTCCGCTTTTGACTCGAAGCGTTTGACGACGTAGTCCGCGGACTTGCGCATGTCCGTGCCTTCTTTGACCCAGGCGCCGCCCGGGAACAGTTTGCCCCGGTACAACACAACCTGTGGCGACGGCGCCATCGGCGCATCAACCGGAAAGAACACATTCTGATGGTCGAACCCTATGTTCGACGCATCCGCGTAAACCTAGGACAGGCGCTTTCCATATAAAGTTGTCACGTCGTGCAGTACGCCTTCAGCCACCAGCTACTTGATGTAACTCGGCAACATCGCACCGATATGATTCACCGTGTATTTGCCGATCGGCTTCAGGTTGGCGATCCGAGTCATCCCCTGCATGGTCTCCCAGATGCTGCCAGGGTTTTGCCATCCAGGGGAGGTGCAACGGCAGGTTGGTTGATAGCCCGAACAACGCGATGGCGCGGTCGAAGTTGGTGAAATTATCCGCCCCGATGACATATCCTGGCACGGCCTCTGGCATTCCGCTCCTGCTTGAGCACGCCGCCTACGGCGCATGTCATCGCGGGCTACTCGCTTGAGAATCTATCTAAACGCAGGGCGTCGCATATACTGGTGATTTAACGATGTGATCCAAGCTTGTTGGTTTTCAATATGGTTTGACGAGGGAATTTGAAGCGCATTCCCATGCCGAAATCAGCGCCTGTTTACCACTGCAATGCTTCAACAGTTCATCTCCACCCACGGCGGCAGCCTTATAAGTCGTCACCAGCAGGATGCAAACGGCTGTCGCTCTTCGTCCCTTCAGCATCACATGGCGCTCCTCCAGTCGCAACTCGGGAGCAGCTACCAGCTCATCTGAACGCTAGCAGAGGGCCCGAAGAACAAGTAGTCCTTACCAGGCTGGGACTCTGCCGCGCTGCTACTGTGAATCCTGTAGTGGTCTGGCACGTTGGACCACCACTCTAGCTGAGCAGCTAGCCGGACCCTGGTCATTAGGTCAGCCGTGCTGCGCTCATAGGTCAAACCGAGATCTGCGTCCATGATGGGAACAAACGTGGTACGAAAGTCACTCGCCACACCGGCCTCTCTAGCCTGCCTAGTTGCTATGTCTGTCTGGCCGAACAGCACAGAGGCAGAGCCCGACCCGTCTAGACCGAACCCATTGCCGAGGTCCAGCTTGCTCGACAAGCCAAACCTAGGACCAAACCCATAGAAAAGAGCGGCGCTGTCGGTCTCCGCTTCCTCAGTCGGATCTGATACACCACGCTCAAGTGTCCGGTACTGAGCGTGAGTACGGAAGTACGCAACCCTAAGGCCAGCGAGCAACCCAAGGTCTACCTCGCCATTACTCAGGAAGTCGTAAGTACTGTCGACGTCGCCTATAAACCTATCGATGTTCATGTCAACGCTCATGCGGTTGACTCGATTACGATCAACTCCGATGAACGGTACAATGTCGACGCCATTGAAGTTATCTTCGAGGGAGGCGCTCCACCACTTAGCCCCAACTCCGTAAGATAATCGGCTACTGGCAGGTGCCCAAGCCAGCCTTGCGTTGAAGCCGGGGGCTATCTCGGGGGTAATCTCCTGCGAGCCTACCGTGTCACCTGCGTCATCATCGCCCTTCACTACTACGAGGGCCTGAGAGGACACCGTCATAGCTGAGGCACTCACCGACGCTGTTATCTCGTCTCCGCTGCGCCTTGGAGATTCAACAGTGGGAGGTCTCGGTACCTGGCTTTGTGGTTGAACACTCTTGGCAACAACCTTTTGCTCAGCCCTCTCCGCGCGCGCCTTTAGCTGCTCTATCTGCCGCTGCTGCTGCTTCAGTAGTTCCTGTTGCTGGAGTAGCAGTTTATATAGGTCTGCATTGCTGGGCGCCTCAGCTTCCGCATCACCGAACACCAAGACTGAGGCCAACAACGATAAAAGAATATATCGAGCTGTGGGAGGCATGCACTTTGGGCCCAGCTGTAGCTTTCCCACATGCTTCTATCATATTGTATGGAGAGAGTCACACTCTAGCTGCCGTTTAGGGTTCAGCGGCCACACTGCACGGGGCCAGCCATATACAATTGGTACCGACTTATGCGATCTGCTTCTAGCTTTCTAACAGCTCGGTAATGTCATTACTGCCGCAGTGGAGGTAGGCTTTGCCAGAAGGACGTCAATGCCCTGGGAGCCTTTCGCCTAATCGCCATTTGCTGCTTCGATGACGTTCGCTGAGTGTGTTGAGGCTATCGCTGCTGGGACCGACTACCCGGTTAGAATTACGGAATTTCCGCTGGATGTTTATATCGAAGCCCTAAAATCCGAAGATGTGCCGGACTACCTGCCGGAACTTTTGCGCGAGTTGTTTTCTGCGCTCTGCGACGGCAGAAACGCTCACGTCACCACAGGCGTACAAGAGGCGGTGGGACGCCCAGCGACAGACTTTCGTGACTACGTGCGAAAAACTGCGGCCACCGGGTTTTGGAATCGCCTCAAGGAAAGGGTGGCCTGATTGACTATCTAACCGTAATCGCGTGGCTCGTCGCCATATCGAGTGGCTTGATGGCCGGTACCTACTTCGCTTTTTCAAGTTTCATTATGCAATCCCTCAAAGCCCTGGACGGCCTTGAGGGCATGCGAACCATGAACTCCATCAACGAAGTCATCTTGCGGTCCATGTTCATGCCACTTTTCTTTGTCTCCACAGTTCTCGCATTGGCACTTGCGGGGGGCGGGTTGTGGACCTGGGGAGAATCTGATTCGCTTTGGGCAACCGTTGCGGGAAGCATCTACGTCATCGGTATGTTCGGGGTTACGGCTGCATTTAACGTTCCCCTAAACAACACTCTGGCAGAAGCGGAAAACAATTCGAATGCCGAACAAGTGTGGGCGCACTACTTGACCGTGTGGACTCGATGGAGCTCAGTGAGGGCTGTGACTTCTCTACTAACGTTTGCCACTTGCATCAAACTCTTGTGAGAGCATCCGAAAGAAATCGAATTGACAAATACTCATGGGTTAACGGACGACTTTCCATCTGAACTCCTGCTTTAAAGGCCGTCGTCGCCAAGATGACTAAAAGGGGACGAGGATAGTTCGGACGCCCAAGCAAAAGTCGGGATTCTCATTCGATTCTGAAAGGACTTTCGACAGCGTTAACGGCGTAGCCCAATTCCGTCTGCGATATCAGCGAACCGAGACGTTCGGCTACGGCGTAAGCCTCCATCCACTGGCAACGCCGCCTCCGGTAATCGTCGGAAACGCTGATGAGGACGTTCATGGTCAGGCGGGCTCGCGTCATGTGCGCGACTGCTGAATCAGAATGCGCCGCCCGATTCAGTCGAGCCGTCCAACGGCGACCCGTCCTCGTATCTCCACAGACGTCGAGTAAGCTACATGTGCCTTCCCGGAGGGCAGCGCTAAGCGCCCTCCGGGCACCTCAATAACGGGAGAACAGGTTGAGACGCCCCTCCTTATCGAATGTCAGTACGTCGTAGTCGCGAGGAATCTCGCTGTGCATGCCGGGTGACATCTGCGGCATGCCTGGCGCCGTCAGTCCCAATACAGGCGGGCGTTCACGTAACAGACGGCGTATGTCCGCGCTTGGCACGTGACCTTCGATCACATAGCCGTCGATGATAGCCGTATGACACGATGCCATTTTGGGCGCGACGCCGTAATACGCTTTGACGGTCTGCATGTTGGCGCCGTCTTCAACAGTCACTTTGAAACCATCGCGCCGCAGATACTCAACCCATTTGGCGCAACAACCGCAGCTTGGCGACTTGTACACCGTCATGACGCCGGGACCGTCCTTGTCATTGGCCGCCCATGCGACATTAGGCGCCAAGCCTGTCAACATGCCAGCCATAGCCAGAGCGTACAGGCGCAGAAACGCACGGCGGGCATGTGTTTTGGTCGGCATGGCGATTTTTCCAAGTCTGTGAGTAGCGTTTTGACTATAACGTCATTCACAGCGCCAGGAAGCATCGACAACGTATCCCGTGATGCGCCGTCATACTCGCTGGCTTGTATTTGCTGGTCCATACTCCGGGGATCACTAATCTGCACCCGCGGTTGCCACGGAGATGCCGAAGCCCATTCGAGTAGTGTTTGCGCCCGACTATCGCGATGGCGGCGATTACCAGTCGCTGCTTGCCGATACGCTGGCCGCCGTGGATGTTGAGGTTGCGGTTATGTCCGACTATCGACGAGGCCTGCCCCTGGCGAGAGGCGTGCGTGACTTTTCGGCAGACGCGCTGCACTTGCACTGGCCCGAGAAGTACTTTCAGCGGCGTCGTGACGGTCTCGACTGGCTTCGCAAGTTGCGCTACCCACTAGACCGGGCGCTTGCAACATCACGCCTCCCGCTATTTGCGACGGCGCACAATCTGTTACCACATGATCGCGGCGACGAGTTCGGTGTGTTTACCTGTGTGCGCGACACGATGCGATCGGCACACACCACATTCACGCACTCGGAGGCGGCCCGCGCTGAAGTCCAGACAGTGTTTGGCTTACCTGATGATCGTTGTGTCAACATTCCACATGGTGACCTCGCCGCGGGGTGGCCTGCGCTGTTACCCCGCGCGCAAGCGCGGACGGCATTGGATCTGACGGATGAGAACAACATGTACTACTTCTTCTCTGCAGCCGTCCGAGGTAAAGCGCTGGAACACCCTGCCAACGTTGCCTTCCACCAAGATATCCTGGAAACCTTCCTGGAAGACAAGACTTTTCTTCAAGCCCAACAGGAGTGCATCACCAAAGACCCGACACGCCCACTGCTCTTACACTCCCACGACAAAGCGGTCGCATTCGCGCGCCAGGCAATCCGCAAGATGCAGGACAACTCTGGAAATGGGCTGACTGCGGTTGCCGAGTAAAATCCTGCGGGCTCCACAACAGGCGGAGATGACGTATCCATGCAAATAATGACAGTCGCTGAACTGAAGGCGGCGTTCCACGACGGTGAAGAAGTGGCGTTGCTCGACGCGCGCGAGGAAGTGCCGTTTGATGCCAGGCATATTCTGATGGCGTCCTGCGTACCTTTGGGTCGTATCGAGGTCCTTGCAAGCGAGTTATTGCCGCGGAAGGACGTCCGCGTGGTCTGGTGTGACCACGGCGAAGGGTTGGCAGCTTCGGCGGCTGCGCGACTGGTCGCGATGGGATACTCCGATGTCAGTCTCCTGGAAGGTGGTGTCGCCGCGTGGGCGGATGCTGGCCACCCCGTCTACTCTGGTGTGCACGTCCCGAGCAAAGCGTTTGCAGAGGTTGTAGAACATGAGGCTGGTACTCCGTGGATTGACGCAGCCGAACTGAAATCCATGATCGATGCGCAGGCCGACATGGTGATTCTCGATACGCGTTCCTACGAGGAATACCACGCCAACAGTATCCCTGGTGCCATCAGCGTGCCTGGCGCGGAAATTGTCTATCGCATAAAAGACCTGGTGCCATCACCAAACACCACTATCGTGGTCAACTGCGGCGGCCGAACGCGCAGCATTATCGGCGCACAGGCGCTCATCAACGCCGGCATCGAAAACAAGATCGTGTCGCTCAAAAACGGCACGCAGGACTGGCACCTGTACGGTTTCGACGTCATTCAGGGCGCCACCAGGACGGCACCCGAGGTCTCTGACGCCGGGCTCGCCGTCGCGACAGCAGGCGCAGCACGCGTAGCAGAGCTCTGTGGCATCAGTTCCATCGATGCGCAGACGGCAAGACGATGGCGCGCGGAAGCCGCTTCCCGCACCTTGTACGTGCTCGACGTACGCACCAAGGAAGAATACGAGACGCAACATCTCGCCGGCGTGAAGCACATTGCTGGCGGACAATTGATTCAGGAAACCGATCGACACTTGCCCGTGTGGGGCGCGCGCGTTCTACTGGTTGATAACGATGGTGTGCGCGCCACGGTGACGGCATCGTGGCTGCAGCAGATGGGATGGGATGTCGCCACGATTAGCATGGCCGAATTTGACGGCCCTACAGCGTCAGGACCCTACCAGCCGCCCGTCGCAACGTTGAACCCAACACAGGTAAAACAGATAGCCCCAGCGGCACTGAACGCCTTGCTCACCAGCGGTGAAGCCGTAGTTGTCGACCTGAACTGGAGCCGTGGATATTTCGATGGCCATATTCCTGGCGCGTGGTACGCCATCCGTTCGCGCCTGGACGATGACCTCGTCAACGTACCATCTACAACCAATCTGGTATTCACATCACCGGACGGCGTCCTGGCGGCCATTGCCGCAGCCGATGGCGCCGCTCAGGATGATTCCGTGCTCGCGTTGTCAGGCGGCACGGCGGCTTGGGTCAACGCGGGTTATGCACTCAGCACCGGCGCGGAACACATGGCCAGTGCCGCGGACGACATTCGCCGCAAAGCACGCGAAGAAAACGAAGACATCGAGGCCGCGATGCGCGCGTATCTGGCCTGGGAAATTCAGCTGGTGCACGACATGGCGTTAGATGACGACCATCGCTTCAACGTTGCCGTACCACCGGCACGAGGTTCAGAGCCACTCGCAGTCAGTGACCATTGAACGCGGCCGCTAGTAGTTGATTGACTCGCCCGAGCCACCGTCTACCGCGATGCTCTGGCCAGTCACCATGGCTGCAAGCGGCGAACAAAAGTAGAGCACCGTATTGGCGATGTCTTCTGGCGCCACCAGACGGCCCATTGGGATGGTGCTTACCATGCGGGCGATCTCCTGCTCTTCCGTGATGCCTGCGTCCTCGGCGCGTCGTCGCGTGCCTGACAACATCCGGTCGGTCGCCGTAAAGCCAGGATGCACACAGTTGACGGTGATGTTGTTAACGCCTACCTGAGCCGACAATTGTTTGGTGAAGTTGGCGACGCCTGCATTGACCACGCCGTTGGTAATGCGATGTGCCGCAACGATACGGGCTGTCATGCCACCGACGTTCACGATGCGACCACCTCCAGCCGCTTCCATATGCGGCTGAACCATGCGAGCTGACCGAATATAGGCCATCAATTTGACGTCCAGGTGGTGACGCCAGTGGTCGTCCGTCTGTTCGGCAAACGGCGCATAAAACGAAGACACCGCGTTATTGACCATGATATCCAACCGTCCCGCCTCGGCGGCAACGGTGTCAATGAATGACTGCACCGCGGCTTCGCTGGTTACATCCGCAACAATGGGCCAGGCCCGAACGCCGAATTGGCGCAACTCATCGGCGGCCTCCTCAAGCGTCGCCTGGGTGCGGCCGCAGATGCCTACATGCACACCATGCTCAGCCAGCTTCAGCGCCACGGCTTTGCCAATACCCCGGCCGCCACCGGTCACGAGCGCCACCTTGTCTTTCAGTTGCCAGTCCATTCACGCGGTTCCACAGCCGATGTTAATGGAACAAATGGTCGCATATTCCGCCGTTTGCCACGTACCACGAGACCTGCCGGGCACGTCAGATATCAAGGCTTATGAACGTCTCCGCCGCGCTCACTCATTCGCATCTACGACGACAGGCGCCGTTACGTCGTCGGAACTCAATACCCGAACACGCTGCGGCGCATCGATAGTGCGCACCACATCCAGACCATTGTATGAGGCGACATCAAAGTATTTGAGCACGTGATCCAAGGCTACCTGGGTGTCAAAGTCTTTGCATGAATACGCGTCAAACGAGAAGAAATTCTCTTCCGTCCAGGTGTGAATCGCGGCATGCGACTCGAGCCACACCGTAATCCCAGAAACGCCGGAGTCTTCTGTGTGCCGTCGCGCCAGTAACTCCTGCATCGTTTGTACTGTGCGAGCCTGGATCCCCTCTTCCGTCAGTGACTTCACGAATTGTGAGAGTTCGCTCGATGCAAACGGGAACCGCGCCACCAGCGGGGGATACACCAACGTCATGTTGAGTACGTGGGAGAGATCTTCCAGCATCTTGTAGATGGTGCTGGTGTCATTGATACCACGCAGACTGCACGTCTGGACGTCCAGGAGCAGATGTCTGCCAACAAACTTATCGGTCGCCTTCAGTTGTGTTAGCGCAGCTTCGTTTTGCATGTTTGTAACCCCAATAGAATTGTCCAAACTCGCTGTTCTAAAGACAGGAGCTCTTGGCATAACGGTATTCGAGAAACGGAGGCAGTGCGGTGACAGGAGGTCCCGCACACGGTCACGCGGTGTGGCGCGCGCGGATACTAGCGCGTAGCCCCCGAATGTACAATGCGCGAATGTACAACGCGTCCGCAGCTGCAGTTCGCAGGCGGGCGAGTGTCAGACGTCACCAGAGATTTTTCTCCTGCAATACGCCGCGCAAGCGTTCGGGTTCGTCCGTCATGATGGCGTCTACACCCAACTCGATAAGGCGACACATTTCGTCCGCGTCATCGATCGTCCAGACATGCACTTGCAAGCCGCGTGTATGGGCCGCTTCGATCATGCGTCTGTCGGCTGTGGGCACCCCATGATGCCGGACGGGGACCTGCGCGCACGCTGAGTCAAACATCCCGGTCGGTACACCCAGGCTCGCCAGCCGAAGCCGCAGCACTTCAGCGGGCCCCATCGAAGTGCAAAGCGCCGGCCCCAGCAGCTTGCGGATGCGGGTCAGGCGTTTGCCGGAGAACGACCCGACGCCCACTCGGTCGACCGCCTGCATTCCTCGCAACAACTCTGCCATGGGCGCTACGACACTGTCGTGTTTGGGATCCAGGTTGAATTTGGTATCGGGAAACGCTTCCAGCACTTCATCCAGTCTGGGTATGGGCTCGGTGCCCTCGATCAGCGCGTCGCGCACGGCGGCGTACGGCATCTCGGCCACACGCCCCTGCATATTGGTCACGCGGTCCAACACGTCGTCATGAAAAGCCAGTAGCACACCATCACTGGTCGCATGGACGTCAGTCTCAATGTAGTGGTAGCCCAGATCCACTGCCCCGCGGAATGCCCGCATGGAGTTTTCAGGCCACTGACTGGCTCCACCGCGATGCGCCACCGCAATAAATCCATCATGTTGCAGGTAAGGAAAGTCGCTGGCGTGTGACATAGGTCGCAAATATGTTCCGGGCTCGCGGCAGATCAAGAATGTGGTGCAGACAACAGTGGTCAGGGGGAGACGTGGTGGTAGAATGCGCGCCCTTATGTCCCCATAAAAAAGTTAGTGTACGTCCATGAGTGACGCCGAACCAAGCGAGCCAACTCAGTCCCTAACCGACCTCGAAATCAAAGACGCGCATGTGATCTTCAACACCGCGTGGGAAGAGTTGGAGGAAGAGGTTGGGCATGACCACTTGCGTTTCCCAAAAGAGTTGATCCTACTCGGTGGCGCGCCGGGCTCCGGCAAGGGCACGCAAACCCGTTTTATCATGGGCCTGCGCGGATTGACCTGTCCGCCTATCGTGATGAGCAGCCTGCTCGACACACCCGAGGCGAAACGCATCAAGGACGCAGGGGGCTTGGTTGGGGATAAAGAAGTATTCAGCATCCTGCTGCGTAAGCTCCTCGAAGAACCGTTCAGGGACGGCGCAGTACTGGACGGGTTCCCACGCACCCGGGTCCAGGTCGAGTGCCTGAAGTCGTTGGTCGACAAGATCACGCAGCTGCACTCAGAGTTCTCCGATACGCCACTGTCGTCCCAGTTCCGCCGTCCGACGGTACATGCCATGGTGCTGTTCGTCACCGAACACACCAGCGTCGAGCGTCAACTGAAACGCGGCCAGGAGATCATCGCGCATAACAAGGGCGTTGAAGAGACCGGCATCGGCGAGTTGCAGGAACTGCGCGCAACGGACATTGAGGAAGACAGCGCCCGCCATCGCTATCGCATTTTCAAAGAGCAGACCTGGGACGCACTGACCTCTCTCAAGGAGATCTATCACTATCACTTTGTCAATGCGGAAGGTCCGATTGATGAGGTTGAGAAGAACATCCTGCGAGAGCTGCAATATCAAAGTTCGCTGGAGTTGGATCCGCGCACCTACGATCGCCTGAGCAGCTTACCGCTGGCACAGGATATGACCCTGCATGCGCGTCAGGAACTCGTCAAACGCCTGGACCGTTACGAACTCGAACAGACTGAATTGTTCGCGCAGGTTGTGAGCCTGGTCGGTGACCGTTTCCTTCCCATCGTGGAGCGGCATGCCATTTCCGGCAACGCCATGGTCAACACCGAGAACACGTTGTTTGACGACCCGCTGGCACTATCCATGCTCATCGACGTGTTTTCCGAGCGCGGCTTTCACTCCACCATCGACAAAACCATCAATGAAATGCCGAGCCGCGTGGATCTGGCGACCGGGGAAATTCACTGTGAGCAAAAAGTGGTGTACCGCATTCACGTGACCTTTGAAGGCTCGGAGATAAGGCGCGGATGACGTTCATCTCGCTGAGCGTCAGCTCCTGAACGAAAAACGGCGCCGATGGCGCCGTTTTTGTGTGGCCGACCCGCCTGGATTCACCGGCACGTCTCACCATCATGTCACGCCGACCTTGAAGCCACAGGCAGACCTCATCGTACGCTCGCGTTGAGGCAAAGCTCATTCATTACCGCGGGGGCGCCAGGGCTAGCACCGGCAGCACTGCTCATGCTGCGCCACTTGCCCTACTCGCATTGGATCGCCGTCCGCGCACTTACGAAACCGGCACCCTCACGTTCGCCGTTCCCATCACGCGCGTCTCGCCTGCGTCGTTCTTGACGGTGAGGTCGATTTCCACGATGCCGGTTTCCTCGTCGATGTCCGTTACCACCGCGCCAATGCTGAGCGTGGTATCGGCCAGCATCGGGGCCCTGAATACTGTGTCAATCTTGACGACGCGCGCGACCGGGCACCACTTGTGAATGACACTATTCAGAAAGGCCATGCCCATGATGCCCGGGACCAGTGCGCCAGGCAGGCCTTGGGCGCGAGCTTTATCGTGATCGTCGAAGCGGCCGTTACCGCTGTATTTGACGCATTTTGCAAACGCGGCCGTATTTGCAATGGAGCTGTCCGGTGTGAAGACGTCGAGTTCGTCGCCAAATTCCACGTCACTGATGGTCTGAATGCTCATGCGGCTGGTTTCTCCCGGATGACCTGTCTCGCGTCGAGCGTTGCGTAGTGCACGCCCTCGTCGTCTTTCAGCTCTGTGCGGGCCACGATAAAGATCATGCGCCCCGAACGGCCGCTCTTGTCGTAAATTTCGTGCAGGTGAGTCCGTCCCGTCAGCTTGGTGTCACCGCGCACAGGCTCATGACTGGTAACCGCCTTGCCACCATCCATCGAAATTCCACCCAACGACGGGAAATCGATGGGTAACCTCCGCCCGGAGGCAAAACTCGCGAGGAACGCACACGACACCTCGAAGTTCTCGTGGGTCGGATCAATGAACTCAGGCAACGTCTCTCCGGCGTAACGCGCGGCATCAGCCGCGTCCCGGGCGTCAAACTCGAATGCCTTCGTGTCGTATTCCAGGTTCAGGAAACGCTCGCGCAACTCTTCAACATCTACCATGCAATATCGTCCTCACGCGGTAGCTAACAACAAAAGAACGGCGCCATCGTCTGGCGCCAGGAATAACTCAATGACTCATAAGTCCGGCCGGGCTGGCTAGAAGCGCACCGGAATATTGCGCGGCCCACGGACCTGGCCACCAGACCACGTCACGGCGTCAGCGTCCGACAGATCAAACTCCGGAATTCGGTCAAACCAGGTGTTCAGCGCAATATCCATTTCCATGCGCGCGAGGTTTGACCCAGCACAGCGATGGATACCCACTCCAAACGCGATATGGCGATTACGCTCGCGGTCCAGGACCACCTCG
>CEUN01018903.1_pt1 | contig 15137 bp, 13 predicted proteins | sample 361501 | NCBI WGS metagenome assembly CEUN01 (sample SAMEA2622801, study PRJEB7988) | marine metagenome | biome: marine biome (ENVO:00000447); feature: marine epipelagic mixed layer (ENVO:xxxxxxxxx); material: "saline water (ENVO:00002010), including plankton (ENVO:xxxxxxxx)" | depth 120 m | reverse complement strand
GGTGCCGTCACCGGCATCCTTGCGTTTGCTCCAGCCGATATCGAGCCCGGCCAGATCCATCACGGCCAGTGGCCCCATCGCCATGCCATAACCGAACATCACGGTGTCGATATGGAGCGGGCGGGCGCCTTCCTCGACCATGATGCTGGCTTCGCCGAAGTAACCTTCCAGCATCCGGTTGCCGATGAAGCCGTGACAGACGCCGGTCACGATCGGCAGCTTCCGCATCCTGCGGCCGATATCCATGGTCGTGACCAGGTTTTCGTCCGACACATTGTCGGTCCGCACCACCTCAACCAGACGCATGACATTGGCCGGGCTGAAGAAATGGGTACCCAGAACATGGCCATCGCGCCCGGGAACCGTTTCCGCGATCTCGTTGATGTTCAGGTACGACGTATTCGACGTCAGGATCGCGTCCGGCTTGGCCACCTGATCGAGCTTGGCGAAAACCTCTTTCTTCACGGCCATCGTCTCGAAAACCGCTTCGATGATCATGTCGGCGTCACCCAGGTCGGCCATCTCGACCGACGGCGTGATATGCGCCATGCAGCCGTCCATCTGCTCCTGGCTCATGCGGCCTTTGGCGACCGTGGCGGCATAGTTCTTTTCGATGATGCCCATGCCCCGGTCCAGCGCTTCCTGGCTCTGTTCCACGATGGTCACGGGGATTCCGGCATTGACGAAGTTCATCGCGATGCCGCCGCCCATGGTCCCGGCTCCCAGCACGCCGGCCTTGGCGATGGTGCGCGGTTTCAAATCCTTGGCGATACCCGGGATCTTGTTGGCCGCACGTTCCGCAAAGAAGACGTGGCGCATGGCCTTGGATTCATCGGAGGTGACACATTCGGTGAAGATGTCGCGTTCGCGCTTCACACCGGCATCGAAGTCCAGCTCCACCGCGGCTTCGACACATTCGATGCAGGCAAAGGGCGCCCGCATGCCGCGGGCACGCCGTGCGATCTCCTTGCGCTTGGCTTCGAAGATGCCCTTGTCCTCGCACACGATGCCGATGTCGCGTGTCCGCCGGTGGCCCCCGTCCTGCGTGCCTTTATCCTTGGCGAAGGCCAGCGCACCGTCCAGCAGGTCACCTTCGATCACCTGGTCGACGATGCCCAACGCGGCGGCCTTGGGCGCCTTGATCGGGTTGCCCGTGACGATCATGTCGAGCGCCGGCACCAAACCGGCCAGACGCGGCAGGCGTTGGGTGCCGCCGGCGCCGGGCGGGAAGCCCAGCTTGACCTCCGGCTGGCCGACATTGGCCGTGGGCACGATCACACGGTAGTGGCAGGCCATCGCCGTTTCCAGACCGCCGCCCAGGGCGTGGCCGTGGATCGCTGCGATCACCGGCTTCGGGCTCGCCTCGAAGGCGGCGATGATGTGCTTGAAGGTCTCTTCGCCTTCAGGCCAGGGCAGGGAAAAATAGCGGATATCGGCGCCGGCGATGAAGCCGCGCCCGCCGCCGATCAGCACGATCGCCTTGATCTCGTCGTCACCGTTCGCCCTGGCAATGCCCTCGCAGATTCCCTTGGGCACGCCCGGGCTCATGGCGTTGACGGGAGGGTTGTTGACGGTGAGCACCGCCACCGAACCATGCTTATCGTAACCAACCAGAGACATCATTCCTCCCGCACCCGCGAAGCCGTTTGTTGCACTGCAACACGCTAGACCGGAGCGCGGTCCGGGTTCAATGACGAAAGGGGGTTTGGGGAACCTATCCCTCGGTGTGTTTTGCCAGTTCCAGCTTAGAGATCACGCCGCGGTGCACTTCATCGGGACCGTCGGCGAAGCGCACGGTGCGGGCATACATCCAGGCGTGGGCCAGGATCGTGTCCTGACTGATACCCATCGCGCCATGGGCCTGAATGGCACGGTCCGCGACACGCTGGCAGAGGTTCGGTGCCACCACCTTGATCGCGCTGATCTCGCTGCGGGCGGCCTTGTTGCCCACCTTGTCCATCATGTCGGCGGCTTTCAGGGTCAGCAGGCGGGCCATGTCGATCTCGATCCGGCTGTCGGCGATGTCGGCGCGGATCGTGTCGCGCTGGGCCAGAGGGCGTCCGAAGGCGACACGCTCCTGCACCCGGCGGCACATGGTCTCCAGGCACCGTTCGGAGAGCCCGACCAGACGCATGCAGTGATGGATGCGGCCCGGGCCCAGACGGCCCTGGGCGATCTCGAACCCGCGTCCTTCGCCCAGCAGCAGGTTATCGGCGGGCACCTTCACGTCGTCGAACACGATCTCCATGTGGCCGTGGGGAGCATGGTCGTTGCCGAAGACATGCATGGGCCGGATGACGTTCACGCCGGGCGTGTCCATCGGCACCAGAATCATGGATTGCTGCTGGTGCCGGTTAGCCTCCGGATCGGTCTTGCCCATCACGATCAGGATCTTGCAGCGCGGATCCCCGGCGCCCGAGATGTACCATTTGCGCCCGTTGATCCGGTATCCGTTGCCGTGTTTTTCGATCTTGGTTCGGACGTTGGTCGCGTCCGAGGAGGCAACCTCCGGCTCGGTCATGGCGAAGGCCGAACGGATCTCGCCGGCCAGCAGGGGCTTCAGCCATTGTTCCTTGTGTTCGTCGGTTCCGTAGCGCTCCAGCACCTCCATGTTGCCGGTGTCGGGCGCGGCACAATTGAACGCTTCGGGCGCGATGGGGCTGCGTCCCATCAGCTCGCACAGCGGTGCATATTCCAGGTTCGAGAGCCCGAACCCGCGCTCGCTGTCGGGCAGGAACATGTTCCACAGGCCCTCGGCGCGGGCCCTTTCCTTCAGCTCTTCGATGATCGGCGGCGGCGCGCTCCAGCCCAGCTCCTTCACCTGCTCCTCATAGAGATGCTCGTTGGGGAAGACGTGCTGGTCCATGAAGGCGGAAACACGGTCCATCAGCGCGGTGACGTGATCGGGATACTCGAAGTGCATGGTGGCGGGTCCGTTTGCTGGCGTTTCGCCAGAGCTTAGAGCGGATCGCGTAGCTGAGGAATCACTTCGTGGCTCCTCCATAAGGCGTGGATCCGCTCACCGTCTTAAGGTTGGAGCAGGTTTACGCGCGAACATCTGGCGGCCGCGTGCCGGGATTGAACTGCCAGCCAGTTGGAACGTCCGGTGCTTCGCGTCGGAAACGCAGGCGGTTCTAGATTGTTGGCAGCACGTGATCTTTAAACCGCTCGCGCAACCGCAGCTTCGAGACCTTGCCCGTCGCCGTGTGCGGCAGCTCATCGACAAAGGCGAAGTCGTCAGGCATCCACCAGCTCACGATCCGGGTCTTGAGATGTTCCCGTATATCGTCGGTGGTGGGGTTCTTGCCCTCGTGCGGGACCACAATCAGCATCGGCCGTTCCTGCCACCTGGGATGCGGCATCGCGATGGCCGCCGCTTCAGCGACGTCGGGATGGCTCATGGCCTCATTTTCCAGATCGATGGAGCTGATCCATTCGCCACCCGACTTGATGAGGTCCTTGGTTCGGTCTGTGATCTGGAGCAGCCCGGCATCAGTGATTGTCGCAACGTCGCCCGTGCGGAACCAGCCGTCGTCGGTCATGGCCGCAGCCGTCGCGGCCTCGTCGTTGTAATAGCCGTCCACGATCCAGGGGCCCCGGCACTGCAGTTCACCCTGTGTTTCACCATCATGGGGCAGAAGGTTGCCGTCCTCGTCCACCAGACGCAGTTCGACACCGAAGAAGCGGCGCTCCCGCAGCTTCAGCTCGTGACGGGCGTCACCCTCCAGCTTGTCCATCTCCGGGCCGTCGGCACCGGCGGCGCAGACCGGGCTGGTCTCGGTCATGCCCCAGCCCTGGGCCACGTTGATGCCGTATTCTTCCTCGTAACCCTTGATCAACGAGAGCGGAATCGCTGCACCGCCACTCACGAGGTGTTTCAGAGTGCTGAACCGCTTGCCTGTCTCGCGCAGATGCGTCAGCAGTCCCATCCAGATCGTCGGCACACCCAGGGTCAGTGTCACACCTTCAGACTCAATCAATTCGTAGATGCTTTCGCCGTCCAGCTTCGGCCCCGGCATCACCAGCTTCGTGCCCGCGATTGGTGCGACATAGGGCTGGCCCCAGGCCTGGACGTGGAACATCGGCACCACCGGCAATACTGCGGTGCCGGTGCCATAGGGCAGCACACCCGGTGCCAGCAGGCCCAGCGCATGCAGTACGGTCGACCGGTGGCTGTAGAGCGAGCCCTTCGGATTGCCCGTTGTGCCCGACGTGTAGCACATGGCCGAGGCGGCCCGTTCATCGAGCTCGGGCCAGTCGTAAGTCTCGGGCTGGCCGTCCAGAAGCTCCTCGTAGCACAGCACGTTGGGCAGCGATGTCTCCGGCATGTTCTCGCGCGCGGCCATCACGATATAGGCTGTCAAACCGGGAAAGCGCCCGGCCATCTTCTCGACCAGGGGCACGAGATTGCTGTCGATGAAGATCACACGATCATCGGCGTGGTTCACGATGTATTCGAGCTGGTCTTCGAACAGGCGCGGGTTGATCGTGTGGCACACCGCACCGATGCCGGACACGCCGTAGTAGAGCTCGAAATGGCGGTAGGTGTTCCAGGCGATCGTCGCCACCCGGTCGCCTTCCTCGATCCCCAGCCCTTTCAACGCGTGGGCCAGCTGCGCCGTGCGCTTGAACGCGTCGGCATAACCATAACGGTGGATCGGTCCCTCGACGGTGCGCGAGACAATCTCGATCGTCGGATGGGCGTCAGCAGCGTGCTTCAGAATGTCGATGATCAGCAGCGGCCGATCCATCATGCGTCCGGCGATCATGGCGTTCTCCCTAAAAATGCCCCGTCTTTTGCGGGATCATAACAAGCTAAGAAGGACGTGCCAGCGAATGTCACATGCGCCAGGCTCTAGGCCATGAGATCACGTGCGACCAGACCCGCCAATATGCTCCCCCGCTAACGGCGCGACCCGACGGTGATGGTCGTCCCGCCGGGCTGGCCGGAGCGCCGGGCAGATCTGCAGGGCCCGGCAGGATGACCGCTGGAGCCGGTGGTTCGCCGACAGCATCGGTATGAACGACGTTGAGAATGACTTTCAGATCGCCGGATCTTGTCGCCAGACACGCAACACCCGATGGGAGCTGGGATTCATGACGTTCACGACGATGTTCTGACGCCCCGCCTCACTCGCCTGTGCCGTCACGTCATGGACAGCCGCAGCGGTGTCCAGGGCAGGTGGCAGGTCCGTCAGTTCCGTACTGTCGAGGCAGTGGGCGGGCAAAACGACGCTGCCAACCAGATCGGTGAATGCTTGCATGGGGCTTTCTGCTCAGGAATTCATCTCAATGGTTCAGCAGCCGGGCCCTCGGCGGCAATCAAAAGCACAGGCGAGGCACCGGTTCAGCCTAACAAGATATCCCCATGCCGTTTTGGAGTTGTCGATGACAAGCCAGCGATTGGCGCGATCGATCTGAAGGCGGATACTGGAAACAACCGACGACAGTGGCCCATTTCGGCCGGGCGGCTATGCGCCGAAGGGGCATTGAGGACCTGCAACCAGGCTTCACGCATTCGCGGAACCGGCCCGTTGGTTGATCCAAATGGCACTCCGATCCCTCTGATGGGACCGCTTGGCCGACCTTTCTCGTCCAGCATGGACCGGTTTCGGGGAAGCGGGTCCCTTTACCCGATGCGTCCATACCTTTATGAGCGCCAACTGCGTCGCAGCAACCGTAGCCTACTAGTTGTGATCAAATAGTCCTATGCCTAGGCTCTCCGACAGGGAGGACGCCATGGCCGACATCTTCACCGACAACTACAAGGAAACCCCCTACTGGTGGGATCTGGCCCCGCACGAAACCAGCGACGAACAGGTGCCGCCTGCCAAGACTGATGTCGTGATCGTCGGTTCGGGCAATGTCGGCATGTCGGCTGCCTTGTCGCTCTCTCGTCTGGGCCGCAAGACCGTCGTGCTGGATGCTCAGGAGATCGGCTATGGCGCCAGCACCCGCAACGCCGGTTACCTCGGGCGCGGGCTCGGCATGAAATATGGCGCGCTGACATCAGCGGTCGGGCGTCAGGAGGCCGCCAAGCTCGCCACGGTCGCGGTTGCCGCTCATGACTACACGGCGGCTCTGATCCGCGCAGAGCAGATCACCTGCGCCTATCGTGATACCGGGCGTTTCCTCGCCGCGCCGTCGAAGAAGGCCTACGACAAGCTCGCCCAAGACCTCGACATGATGCTTGAAGACGGCGTGCCCATCGATGCGGAGATGATCCCGCGCGAGCGCCAGCACGAGGAAATCGCCAGCGACATCTACCACGGCGGCCAGTTGCTGCGTGGCAACGGCATCATGCACCCCGGGCTCATGCACCGGGGACTGGTGGATCGGGCGCGCAGCCAGGGTGCGGATGTGATCGGTTTCTGCCCCGCCACGGCCGTGGATTCGCAGGGTTCCGGGTTTGTGGTCACGACACCCAGGGGCAAGATTGAAACCCGCGATGTTTTCATCGCGACCAACGGTTACACGCCCAAGGCCTTCCCCTGGCAGCGCCGTCGCGTGATTCCTGCATCAGCGTTCATGATGGCGACGGAGACCCTGTCACCGGAACTCATGGCAAAGGTTCAGCCCGGAGGCCGCCCACTTCTGGAAGCCTGCAACACGCCACTCTGGATCCGCCCCAACGAGGACGGCACACGTGTCCTCTTTGGCGGCCGTACTGGTGAAGACCTGGGCTCTCTCGACCGCAAGGCCGAACAGCTCTACGGTGAGATGGTCCGTGTTTTGCCCGATCTCGAGGGTGTAAAACTCACCCATAGCTGGTCCGGCAAGGTCGCGATGACCTTCGACTGGCTGCCTCATACCGGCACCCACGAAGGCATCCACTACGCCATGGGCTGGTGTGCCACCGGCATACCCATGGGCACCTACCTGGGTCATCAGACCGCGCTGCGCATCGTCGGCGATCCCGCTTCGGTCACGGCCCTGGATAACCGCCCGTTCCCGACCCGGCCGTTTTATTACGGCAATCCCTGGTTCCTGCGCTGGGCCATCTGGTGGCTGCAGTATCAGGACCGGACGATGATGAAGAAATGATGCAGGAGGCGTCCCGAGATCAGTTCGGGGTTATGATCGACGGAGACTTCAGATAATCTCTGCCGCCAGATGGAGAAAGAAGGAAAGCCATGAGAAAACGGGTACTGACCGGTGGGCGTGTCTTTACGGCCGATTGCGACAATCCGTGGGCCGAAGCGGTCGTGGTCGACGGCGATACGATTGCTTTTGTCGGGACTGCTGACGACGCTCTGACGATGGCCGGCGATGGAGCGGAGCAGATCGATTCCAACGGCGGCCTCATCATGCCGGGGTTCGTCGATGGTCATGTCCACGTCACCTTGACGGGATCGTCCATGCTAAAGGCGTATCTGCGCGATGCCGAAACAGTCGAGGACATCCAGCAGAAGGTCAAAACCTGGGCCGACGAGAACCCTGATGCACCGCGGGTTCTGGGCACGGACTGGATCCATTCCGTATTGCCGGACAACAAACCCACCAAAGAGATTCTGGACGCTGTTGTGTCCGACCGGCCTGTTTATCTCGACGCCTTCGATTTCCATTCCTGCTGGGTGAATTCGGCCGCGCTCCGGGAATTGGGCATCGATGACACCACGCCCGACCCTGCCGGCGGGACCATCGTGCGAGATCAGGACACCGGTGAAGCCACGGGCCACCTGCTGGAAAGCGCACATTTCGAGATGGTCACGCCCATGCTGGCGCGCGTCGATGACACTGTGCGGGATGGTTACGTCTCGACGGCCCTTGAAGCCTTTGCCCGTGCGGGTATCACCACGGTGGTCGAAATGGCCATGGAAGAGGAGCCACTCGAGTCTCTCGCCCGCATGCGCGATGCCGGCAAATTGACCACGCGGGTGGTCGCACACATGATCATCTGGCGCAAAGGTGATCTGGATGAAGAGCTTGCTCTGGTCGAGCGTGCCGCCGAACTCGCCAAGGAGTATCAGGGCGATTTGCTCAGGGTCGGCGGTATCAAGATCATCGGTGACGGCTCGATTGATGCCTGCACCGCCGCGCTCAGCCAACCCTATGTGAATGGCACCAGCAGTGATCCGATCTGGACGCCTGAGTCACTCGACGCGGTGGTCAGGGCGGCTGATGCCGCAGGCCTTCAGGTCGCCGTCCATGCCGTGGGCGATCAGGCGATCCACAACACGGTCGATGCCATCGAAAAGGCCATGAAGTCCAACGGCACTTCGGGGCGGCGTCACCGGATCGAGCATCTGGAGTATGCGCAGGAAGGCGATATCGAGCGTATGGGCCGCCTGGGCATCACCGCCTCCATGCAGCCGGTCCACATGGATCCCGAGTATCTGCAGAACTGGATCGCGATGATCGGCCCCGAGCGCGCCAACAACGGCTTTGCCTGGCCTCTGCATGTTGCTGCCGGCTCGACTTTGGCGTTCGGGACCGACGCGCCGACCACACCGCACTGGTCGCTGCCCAACATGTACATCGCGACGACTCGCAAATCGCCGGGCGATGCCTCGTTCGATGCCATCCGGCCGGACTGGGCTTTGCCGGTCGAAGAAGCCATCGTTCATGGCACTCGGGATTCGGCCTGGGCCGCTTGGCTGGAACACGCCACTGGCGTTCTCAAACCGGGCTTTGCTGCCGACATCACGGTCGTCGATCGCGACTTCTTTGCCGAAGGACCGGACTCACTGCTCAAGACAAAGGTGGCGATGACCATGATGGGCGGTGAGATTGTCTACAGAGACTGACGCAGCCTCACGGCTACATGTGACGTTTCGGGCCGTCCGGTGAGCGAACGGCCCGCTCCGCTTTCGGGGACGATGTTTGTGGCGTTCGCAGCGTTGTTCCTGCTGTTCTGGTCGACCGGTTTTGTCGCGGCAAAGTTCGGCCTGCCCTACGCGGAGCCGCTCACCTTCCTGGGCACACGGTTCGTGATCGCCAGTGTGCTCATGCTTCTGATCTGCCTTGCCCTGCGTACACGTTGGCCGCGTCGGTGGAAGGACTACGGCCATGTCCTTGTCTCAGGTGTGCTGGTTCAGAGCGGTTACCTGATCGGGGTCTACTACGGCATCAACCTCGGGGTCTCGATAGGGATCATGGCGCTGGTCGTCGGCCTGCAGCCGCTCATCACAAGCGCTCTCGTCGGACCATTCCTGGGCGAAACCGTGAGCTTTCGCCAGAAGCTCGGATTGGTGCTGGGTTTTGGAGGCCTGGGCCTGGTCGTGGCCGAAAAGGTCATAATCGGTGAGGCTGTCTGGCTGGGATATCTGCTTGGTCTGATGGCACTCGTGGCGATCACGGGCGGCACGCTCTACCAGAAGAAGTTCTGCGCCGGTTTTGACGTCAGAACGACGGTGACCGTTCAGAACTGCAGCAGTTGCGTCCTGATTCTTGTCCTGGCCGTTCTGTTCGAGTCGATGGAGACCGACTGGACCGGCGAGTACATCTTCGCTCTGGTCTGGTCGGCGGTGTGCCTGTCGGTCATCGCCATTATGGCATTCTACTATCTCGTGGCCCGTGGTGCTGCGACCAAGGTGACCAGTTTGCTCTATCTCAGCCCGCCCACGACAGCGGTGATGGGCTGGCTCTTTTTTGATGAGACGCTGGCGCTGCTTGCGGTCGCCGGTATGGGTGTGGCGGTGGCCGGTGTCGCCCTGGTCTCGGTCGAGCGGCGCTAGGGGAAAAATCGGAGTTTTCTTGCTGCGGAAGAAGTAATCGGAAACAATGATGCCGAATTTAGCGTGGGAGACACAGCAATGAAGGCAAGAGATATCGTTTCAATGGTCCGTGACGGAAGTCTGTCGCGGCGTGATTTCAACAAGGCCGCAGCCGCACTCGGTGTCAGCATGGTCACGGTTCCGGTCACGACATCGGCCATGGCGGCGGAAAAGCCCATGTACTTCGGCTGGGCTGGCTATGACGACCCGAACTTCGTGACGTCCTACACGGACAAGCACGGCGAAGCGCCGGACTACACTTTTTGGGGTTCCGAGGACGAAGCATTCCAGAAGATGCGCGCCGGCGGCTTCCAGCCCGATGTCATGGCGCCCTGCACTTACGAGCTCTTCAAGTGGAAGGACGGCGGGATCATCCAGGCGCTCGATCCCAGTCGCCTTGAGTATCTTGGGGACATGTTCGCCAGCCTCGAAAACATCGAAGGTTCGGTGATCGACGGTCAGCGCTACTTCATGCCTATCGACTGGGGTAACTCCACCATCATCTATCGCCGTGATCTGGTTGGCGAAGAGTGGCGCGACGAGAATGTCTCTTGGGAGATCTTCTATTCCGATCAGTTCGCGAACCGTCTCGGCTTCTACGATTCGGCCGGTGCTATCGTCGAGATTTCGGCGCTTGTTCTGGGTTATGAGAACATCTTCACCCTGACCGAGGAACAGCTTGTTGAAGTCCGCAAGATGGTTGCCACACAGCGCGACAACATGCGGATGTACTGGTCCGACCAGACGGAGGCCGTGCAGGCCCTGGCATCCGGCGAACTCGTGGCCAGCTACGGCTGGAACGATGCGTATGTCACCCTGAAAGCGCAGGGTTACGACGTCGGCCTTGGCGTGCCCAAGGAAGGTATCTTCACATGGTGCTGCGGTTTGGTGATGCATTCGGAGACACAGTTCGTCGATGAGGCCTATGACCTGATCAATGCCTTCGCCAGCCCTGAGGCCGGTGCCTACGAGATCTCGAACTGGGGCTACGGCCACGCCAACAAGAAGGCATTCGATCTCGTGCCGGAGGAAGTTCTCTCAGAGCTGGGTCTTTCGACTCCGTCTGCGCTGCTCGACAGCGGCATCTTCTTCCAGGCGCTCGCACCTGATGTTGAAGAGAGCTACATCCGCCTGTGGGACGAAGTCCGCGCTGGCTACTGATCATCAATTGTGATCGATGAGATTAGCCCCGGGGCTGTGCGGTCCCGGGGCTTTTTCGTTGTGGTAGCGCCGTTGTACTACCTTGGATCGGAAAACAGACTAATGTTATGGGACGGGCAGACCAAAACAACACCGCACGGGGGAGAGTCCACTATGGGCAATGCAGTCGCCGAACATGATGCCATCAGCAAGGTCATCGAGCTCTATGTTGATGGCGCCAGACAGGGTAAGAGCGCAATCATGAAGCCGGCCTTTCATGCCGATGCCGGGATTTACGGCTACGCAGGTCCCGACCTGATGGCCGGTCCAATCCAGGAACTGTTCGACTTCAACGACGAGAACGGTGCCGCGCCCGACATTCAGGCGCGGATCGCCAGCATCGACCTTGCTGAATCGGTGGCGACTGTACGTCTGGAAATCGATAACTGGACTGGCGATTGCTACACGGATTTCTTCACCCTGCTGAAGCTGGATGGCCAGTGGGTCATCATGAACAAGGTCTTCCATCTTCACGAGCCTGTGGGCTGATCACTCCCGCTGCCCTCACGGCGGCCCGACTGGATTGTTTTCATGTCTCTTGAACGCCTCGATCAAGCCGCTATTCACGCCCTTCGTGAATCAGAGAACATAGAGTTTGCGCGCACGCACCTGCGCTCTCTCGAGTTGCGGGAGCGTGGTCGTGCATCGATGCCCAATGGCGTGCCGATGTCATGGATGACCGGGCTCTATGAGCACCCCACGATCTTTCCCGACACCGGCGTCGGGGCCTGGTTCACCGACGTCGATGGTCATCGTTATCTCGACATGAACCAGGTGGACATCGCGGGCTTCCTCGGCTTTGCGCCCGAGCCCGTAACTCGGGCGTTGACTGATCGTGCATCCCGAGGTTCGTCGTATCTCTTGCCCACCGAGGACGCGATTGCCGCAACGCAGAACCTCGCCGAGCGTGTAGGACTTCCGTTCTGGCAGTTCACGGGTGCTGCCTCCAACTCAAATGCCGAGCTCATTCGCCTAGCCCGTGTGTACACCGGCCGTGATCGCGTGCTGATGTTTGAAGGCAAGTATCACGGGGATGTTGTCGATGTGTTGGGGCGCGTCGATGGTGACGGACCCAGGGCCGATACGCCGGGGATGGCTTCCAACGCGTCGCGCGGTGAGGTCACGATTCCCTTCAACGATATGGCGTCGCTCGAGGCGGCTCTGGCGGCAGGCGACATCGCCTGCGTGTTGAGCGAGCCCATGCTGACCAATTTCAACATCATCTTCCCGGACGACGATTTCTGGCCCCGGGCTCAGGCATTGATCCGCGAGGCTGGCGCTCTGCTTTTCTTTGATGAGGCGCACACCCATTCCTTCGCTTATGGAGGTCTTGTGAACCTCTGGGGGCTCAAACCCGATGCCGTCACAGTCGGCAAGGGGCTCGGCAGTGGCGTACCCTTCGCGGCCTACGGAATGTCCGCTGATCTCGCGGAGGTGTATGAAGCCAACTCACGCCCGCCGTCGCCCATCGAAGACGGGAGCGCCGCGATCACGACCGGCGGCACCACTTATGCCAGCGCCCTGATCATGGCTGTCGCGCGTGCGGCGCTGGAAGAATGCCTTTCAGCTGAGCAGTACGCCCGGGTCGATGCCCTTGGCATTAGGTTGGCCGAAGGGCTCGAGGCAATCTTTGCCCGCCGCAGCCTCAACTGGCGTGCGCCCCTGATTGGTGGCCGGTCAGGCTGGGTTCTGGGTCCGGAACTGCCGCGCAACACCGTCGATTCGGCGGCGACCATGGATATCTTCTTCTCCAACACCCGCCGTGTGTTCATGGCTAACCGGGGCATCTGGGAAGCGCTCGATACCGCCGGCCCGGCTTGTTCCTTCGCCCACACCGAAGCGGATGTGGATCGATATCTCGAAGTCTCCGAGGAGTTCGTTGTCCGCACCACCACGCCGGCCTGACGTGCCTAGAACGCGATACCGTTGCCCAATGGCTTCTTATCCGACGTCGTCTCGCCCAGAATTTCATAGAGGTCTGTCTCGATGGTCCGCACCAGCGTCGAGATCGGGACGTCGTGGGGCATGCCGTCGAACGGGTCCTCCAGGCTCTCGCTCACCTTCTCGATGTAAAAGAAGATCCAGGAGATCATCATCGAGAACGGAATGACGATGAAGACATAGATCGATGCCTCGCTGGCGTTGAAGCTGTGCAACGAGACCTTACCCTTGAAGGCGTCGATGAAGATCCAGGTGAAGGCACGGCCAAAGAAATCCACGGCCATCGGGAAGGGCGTGTTCTCGATCCGCTCGCAGGCGCCCTGGTTGTCGTAGTTGCGCTGAATCAACTGGTTCAGTGCGACATGACAATAGCTGTCGATACGCCCACTGCCTGCCAGTTCGGCCAGGGTCTCGCCCTGGCGGATCATGATCTGGGCCGCGTGATTGGTCTTGCCTTCGAGGGCTTGCAGTTCCGCGCCGTCGAGAAGACGCCGGTAGCACTCCGAGTCGCGGTGATACTCACGCCCTTCCAGCACCGCATAGTGATTGAAGATGCGTGCTTTGCTCTCACCGCGCTTGCGGCCCTTCCTGTGAAGCTAGAAGGCCAGGACGTTCAGCCAGGCGAGGTGCCGGATAATCAGCCCGCGCCGGGTCTCGGAATCAACCGGCGTGCCGTCTTCGGCCATCGTGAGAGACTTCACGGCGTTTGCCCAGAAGCGGCTGCCGTTGATGATCGCGCCCCAGACCATGCGCGCTTCTCACCAGCTGCCGTAGGCCTGGTTGCTCTTGAACCCGAGATAGAGCGAGACGGCGACGCTCGTCACCGTCACGGGTGCGGTGGGGATCGAAAGGAAATGGAAGTTCGTGAACTCGCGCAACAACACGATCGTCAGGGCGTAAAGGCGGCTGACGGCCAGAATGCCGCGTGATTCCTGCAGAGCCGATCGCGCAGTGATCGATTCAGGGATGAACATCGCAGTCTTCTTTGGTGGGGCTGGGCAGCACGTTCAGCTCGGCGTCGTCAGGTTTCTGAACGCAAAGCTGCCGCAGCAGGCCGTCGCCCAGACCGTAGACCCAGCCGTGAACCTCCGGTCCATTGCCGGCCCGCCAGGCATCCCGGACAATCGTGGTCTTGGTGACGTTGCGCACCTGTTCGATGACGTTGAGCTCGCACAGTCGGTGTTCGCGCTGATGGTGGTCCAGCCCCTCCAGCTCATCATGATGGAGCCGCTGCACGTTGCGGATGTGATTGAGCCAGTTGTCGATCAGGCCGTGATCGTCGTCGGTCATCGAGGCCGCCACGCCGCCGCAGCCGTAGTGGCCGCAGACAATGACAGCACGAACGCCAAGGACCTCGACGGCGTACTGCAGCACCGACAGGCAGTTGAGGTCCGAATGCACTACGACATTGGCGATGTTGCGGTGAACGAACACCTCACCGGGCGGCAGGTCGATGATCTGGTTGGCCGCCACGCGGCTGTCGGCGCAGCCGATCCAAAAAATCTCGGGCTTCTGCTGCTTGGCGAGATTGGAGAAATAGTCCGGGTTGATCTCTTTCAGACGGTCGGACCACATCCGGTTGCGATCAAACAGGCGTAGGACTTCAGGCAAGGTTCGCTCCCCGTGCTGCTCGGTTTGCGCTGTATGGCGCACTGCCAGATTCTTGGCAACGCCCGTGCGGACGTGGTTGTGGGTGAAGCGCGACACAGACTGGTTGCCGTGCCCGGAAGGGATCAGGGCGGTCCTGGATAGTCCGGATGATGGGCATCCCAGTTCGGGCCGTGAAACCGCATGATGTGCTGCATAGCCGGACGCTCCTCGACCAGTTCGGCGCAGCGTTTCACATGCGGATAGCGCGACCGCATCGCGTCCGTGTCCCGGTGCCAGAGCGACAACATCTGCAGGTACAGGTCGCAGGCGCTGAATCGATCGCCCAACAGGTACGGCCCGTTTGCCGCACAGACCTCGTCGAGCAGCCGCCAGCTGGTGTCGAGCCGCGCGATCCCCTGGGCGCTGATCTCCTCGTGACCGGTTTCCGCCGTCGTGTGCCAGAACGGCATGAAGTAGATCTGCATGGCGATCTGCAGTGTGTTGGTCATATAGGTCATCCATTTCAGGAAGTCCCCACGGCCGGGTTCTCCGACGGTAGGGCCGAGCCCAGCCTCCGGAAAGCGTTCGCAGAGGTAGATCAGGATGGCCGTGCCTTCGAACACCACCGTGCCGTCGTCATCGACCAGAACTGGCACGGCGCCATGGGGTGTGAGCGTCTGAAATTCGGGC
>CEUN01176084.1_pt1 | contig 15139 bp, 14 predicted proteins | sample 361501 | NCBI WGS metagenome assembly CEUN01 (sample SAMEA2622801, study PRJEB7988) | marine metagenome | biome: marine biome (ENVO:00000447); feature: marine epipelagic mixed layer (ENVO:xxxxxxxxx); material: "saline water (ENVO:00002010), including plankton (ENVO:xxxxxxxx)" | depth 120 m | reverse complement strand
CCCGCCTGCGCTCATTAGTTGGCGTTGAACTTTGAATCCCGGAGTGACGGATTTAATTCGCTGTACCGCCTCGCCGAGATACGCCTCAGCTTCGTAATCGAATGTTGCGGAGCGATCTCCAGTGCGAATAACGATTCCATGACCTATTTCAGCCCCAGGCAGAACCGAGCTGGTTTCGACGGAAACGATGATCGTGTTTTTCGGCAGAAGTTCATTCTCAGCGGCGAGACGCGCACCTACAAGACCGACTTCTTCAGCACGGGTGAACAGCCCGTAGACATTACCCGCAGTTTCCGTCGAAGCCATCGACTCTATTGCCCCAAGAATCGCTGCACAGCCCGCAAGGTCGTCAGCGGCTCTCATGCGTATCAGCCCGTCATTAATTTCGAAATCAATCAAGGAGGGAACTACCGGACGAGGAAGAGATTTAATAGAGATGTCATCAGATAACTCGGCATAGACCGTATCGGTACCGAGCCAACCATCTTTTTCCCTCGACTTTGCGAAATCACCGTCGGGTTCGTCAGACCCAGTAACCACCGCGTTTACATGGCTTCCATCCTCTTCGATCACATTTATTTGAGTTCCTGCACGGCCTGCATGAAGACCAACACCACCAAGTGCTTTCAAGGTCAGCTTCCGACCATCCTGTTCGACGATCTCGTAGCCAGGATGGTCGGTATGTGCCACAAACGCTATCCCCGCCGCTGACGAATCACTCCCAGGCTTTGTGACCAGAACATTGCCGAACTGATCAACAGACGTTTTCAGTCCAGCTTCATCAGCTCGTTTCGCCAGATACTCAGCGACGTCATCTTCCCAGTATGAAGTGGCGGAGAAGCTCCCCAATTTGGCGAGTATTTCGATACTAGCCGATTCTAATTTCTCGATAATCGGTGTACGGGATGACGTCATATATTGTGATTAGCTTACTTTGCTGAAATTGTGAGTATAGATGCAGCGAAGAAGGATAGCGCGTTCCTTTCAAGATAGAACCCCGGATACTTTCGTACGTTCTACAATGCCAAAATCGATCGTGTAGTTTTCTTATCTATGGAAAAGCGCCCAAAAATGCCTGATGTACTTGTTTTCTCCGGTCCAGCTCTGCCGCTCTTGGACATGGCGAATGAAATGAAACCTGACGACTGGAATCTCCATGTCAGAACCAGCGATTCGTCAGCAGACGATGTGGCGCAAGTCGCGGAAATAGCAGACTTTATTCTCGTGTTTGGTCACGGGGTGTCAGACGATGTCTTGCGACGAGCCGAAAAAACTAGGTTAGTGCAGCTCTGCTCCGCGGGATTCGACGGGGTGAACCTAGAACTGGCTGGGGAACTTGAGATCCCGGTTGCCAACAACGGTGGTGCAAACGCGATCCCGGTTGCCGAGTTCGCTATAACTCTCGCTCTGTCAACGATCAGGCATTTGATTGTCACTGACGCAGACACGCGCACCGGGGCCTGGATGCGTCCGGAAGTGGACGGCCGGGACTCACATGAATTGTTTGGCGCAACAGTCGGAATTGTCGGTGCAGGGCGTATTGGCAGCACGGTTGCGGGAATGCTGCGCGGATTCGAAACAACTACCCTCTACACCGATTTAATTCGCAGCGAAAAAGCGGAGGGATTCGGTGCCACTCGAGTCGAACTCGATCAGCTGCTTGAACGATCCGACATCGTCACGCTTCACACCCCGCTCGACAACGGAACAAGTGCCTTGATCAGTGAGCGTGAACTCAAGCTCATGAAAAACACGGCAGTACTGATCAATACATGCCGTGGTCCGGTAGTCGACGAATTAGCATTGCAAAAAGCGCTTGAATATGGAGATATATGGGGTGCGGGGCTCGATGTATTCGAACAAGAACCGGTTGACCCCGACAACCCCCTTCTCAAGATGGACAACGTTGTAGTTGCTCCACATATTGCCGGGAAGAGTTACGAAAGTTACCCGAGAAGAGTACGATTCGCCTTTGAGAATATGCAAAGGGTCTGGAACGGCGGACAGCCGACCAGCCTGGTTAGCCCACAGTAAACAGCAACACTCGCATTTCAACAATCGAAATAGAGAGAGATAACTAAGCACAAGATGACTCCAGACGCTAAAGACAAAAGAGTTCTTTACCTAGGGCCCAAGGGTCGACCCGGTGTATACACATCAGACCTTGAACAACAAAGTAGAGCCGCAAAAGAAATGGGTGCTGAGTTCGTCGTTTACGACGGCAATAGCGACGGCGAGTTGATCGAGGCGCTCAAAGATGCTGACGTGGCAATGAACCAGGGACACGGAATCGATCCGAGCTTGTTCGTTCACATGGGCAATAACGGTCGTTGCAAAGGACTTGTTTCGTTCGGTCACGGATACGATGGCATGGATCTCGAGACTGCGGTTAACAACGGCGTGATCCTCGCCAACACCGCTTCTTTCGGAACCGAGGAAGTCAGCAATCAAACGATGATGCATTTCCTGGTTTGCTCACGAAAATTCGTACTTCACGACAAGCTGGTGAAAAGCGGTGTATGGACCCGAGACCATCTTGCTCCAATGGGACACATTGCCGGTCAAACATTTGGAATTATCGGACTAGGCGATATCGGTCGCGCGGTCGCCCGAAAAGCACTGGCGTTCGGCATGAACGTAATCGCATACGACCCGTTTGTATCGTCGTGGGATGCCAAAGAGTACGGAGTCGAGACGGTAGGCACTCCACAGGAGATAGCGAAGCGCTCCGACTACGTTTCCCCTCACACCTATTTGACGCCTAAGACACACCACATGGTCAACGCTGAGTTCTTAGATCTCATGAAGCCGACTGCTTACCTGATCAACTGCTCACGAGGTCCTGTCGTTGACGAAAAAGCACTCATCGAGGCCCTAGAACAGGACAAGATTGCCGGCGCAGGTTTGGACGTGTTCGAACAGGAACCGGTTGATCCCAATAACCCTCTTCTAAAAATGGACAATGTGTCTGTCACCAACCACTACGCTTCCTACAGTGAAGTTGCGTGGGAACGAGCCAACACGCAACTCGGTGAAGAAGCGATGCGTATTGCTCTTGGATACTGGCCAATGTCTCTGATCAATCCTGACGTCAGAAATACAGTAGAGCCGCGAAACTGGGCGGTCAGTTGGGAGGTAATGCTCGCCGAGAAGGTCGAGTAGTCAGCGAATCAACAAATTACTGATCGTGCTGCGATTAGACACGGTTTATTCCCAATTACTTGGAGTTACGAAAAAATGGCAAAGCATAGAGTAGTTGTACTCGGGCCAACAACTGATGCCCCCCTCTACCACGAGCGCGCCGAGATGGCTGATCTCGATGTGGAATTCGTCCAGGAATCACCAAAATCAGAAGGTGAGGCAATCGAGGCTGTTCGCGGCGCAGACGCAATCATGATGCGCGGTGGTTGGGGCACAGAACAGGTAATTAGAGCCGCTGACGAAGCTCAGGTTTTGGCGGTGTACTCTCACGGCTTTAACCACATCGATGTAGAAGCAGCTACCGATATGGGCATCATCGTCACTAACGGTGCAGGCATGTGTGCCGAAGAGGTTTCGAACCAGGCAGTTACGATGGCTCTGGCTCTCAATCGACAGGTTGTCCAGACCACCAACCAGCTTCGCAACACCGGCGACTGGGATCGCTCCGCATTTTTACCAATCGACCCGATTGACGAGCAAACTCTCGGTATTATCGGTTTCGGAAACATTGGTCGCCAGGTAGCTCGGAAGCTCGGTCAAGGTTGGCGAATGGAAACCCTCGTATACGACCCATACGTCGAGCCGTGGATTATCAGCGAGTACGGTGTCGAGCAGGTATTCGAACTCAACGAACTCTGCTCTCGAGCCGACTACATAATTGTGGTAGTTCCGCTGAACACAGAAACCTTCCACATGATTGGCAGAGAGCAGTTTGATGTCATGAAGAATTCGGCTTTCTTCATAAACGTTTGCCGTGGATCTGTTACGGACGAACCCGCGCTGATCGATGCGCTAAACGAGGGCAAAATCCGTGGCGCAGGATTAGATGTTTTCGAGCAGGAACCGGTTGATCCGGGCAATCCACTTCTCCAGATGGAAAACGTAATTACTGCTCCTCACCTTGCAGGTGCCTCGACTCGTTCGGCGTGGCTCGCCAGTCAACGTGCTTCTCAACAGGTAGCGGCTGTGCTCAGAGGCGACTGGCCGAGTGCCGGCCAGAACCCCGAAGTGGCGTACAAGCTCAACGAGAAGCGTCGAATGAAGGGCTCACAGGGTGCAATTCACGGTCATGGTGGCTAAAAACTATTAGTACAAGAATTGAAAACGGTGCGGACCACATTTTGTGATCCGCACCGTTTTGATTATGAATCCGTGTTACTTTCGCTCATCACTATCCAGAAATAGCTTTCCAACTCCGACATTCTCAAAATGACTCGCAAATTACGTATCGCAACTCTCGGAATTCATCACGAAACAAATACGTTCGCCAGCAATAAGACAACTATGGCGGAGTTCGAACGAAGCGGTCTGCAAACCTACGCGGTCCAGCGCGGTCAGCAGTACTACGACATGCATGAGAAGTCGCAAACGTCGATGGCAGGGTTTATCCAGGCGTCTAAGCGACTCGATTTCGAGTTGGTTCCATTGATCTTCGCGGCCACCGATCCTGCAGGAACGATTAGCAAAGAGGTTTTTGACACTCTCGGCGGAGAGGCTCTCGACATGCTGCGTGAGCAAGGTCCGTTTGACGGCGTGTTACTTAACCAAATGGGTGCTGCGGTTTCCGAAGAATATCCAGATATGGATGGAGAATTGGCCCGGCGCGTTCGAGAAATCGTTGGGCCAAACGTGCCTGTAGCGATGACGCTCGACCTGCACGCCAACGTTTCGCAACAAATGGCGGACGAAACTGATGCCCTCGTGATTTACAAAACAAATCCCCACATAGATGCCGTTCCTCGGGCTCACGACGCATGCGATCTGGTTACCAGAATGGCGAGGGAAAACTGGCGCCCAGCAAAGTGGTTGGAGCAGCCACCAATGGTTGTTGGCATCTTCCAGCACGACACCCGCGACATGCCGATGAAGGCGGTTCTGGACGATCTAGAAACCGTTTTGTCGAAGCCCGGAGTTGTTGGTGGTTCGATCGGAGAGGGATATCCGTGGTCGGATGTACACGAAAACGGACTAGCCTGCTACGTGCTCCATGAAGATTCGGTCAACGAATCAAAGAAATGGGCGCGTTGGATTGCCGATCGAGCGTGGTCGAACCGAGTAGATCTTTATGAACCGGTTGGGCCGTCCCCGAGTCAAGCCGTGACCCAGGCGCTTGAAAAAGCATCTACGAAACCCGCTGACTCAGGCCCAATTGTCTTGCTAGACGTTGGTGACAACATTGGTGCTGGAAGTTCGGGAGACTCAACGTTCCTGCTCACCGAAGCTGTTCGACAGGGTGCGAGATCATGGCTGCAAACCGTTCGCGACCCCGATGCAATTGAGGCGTGCCTAGCTGCTGGAATTGGCTCTGATATCACCGTGAATGTTGGTGGAAAAACGGATTTACTTCACGGCGAACCAGTGGAACTCACCGGTCGGATCACGCGTATTTCTGACGGTAGATTCGAAGATACCGGTACAGTCCATGCTGGCTGGCGATTCTTCGATGCTGGAACAACGGTGGTAATGGAATGCGATCAGGGACCGACTGTCGCGCTGGTAACCACCCGGATAGGCAACATGAGTCGCGAGCAGTATTACTCGCTCGGTTACCGTCCGGATGACTTCGAAATCGTTGTAGCGAAAGGTGTCGTTTCACCTCGACCTGCTTATCAGCCGATTGCTCATGAAATGATCACCGTGAACACGCCCGGGGCAACGTCAGCAGATATGTCGACGTTTGACTACAAGAACGTCAGGAAGTCGCTCTATCCACTCGATCCCGAAGCCCAGTACGACCACGAATAGTGGCTTGGGTCAAGCGAGATAGCTAGCGCTGTTCGATAATCGCTGCGATTGGCTCCCAGCCTTCTATCCACGATTCTTCACTAGCGTACTGGAACAAAGTCCGCACTTCGTTGCCGGTGAGCTCTGTTCGCCACTGGACTTTTCGTGGTGCCTTGCCGTCAATAGTGAGTCGAATAGAGTCATCGACTTCGATTCGATATTCAACGCCCTTGTAGAGGTGCTCTGCCCTGTCGCGAGATACTCCGTGGTCTCTCACAGGGAACGTGTGCTTGGTTTCGTAATCCCATGCAAGCCTTACGCGGTTGAGTCCCATCTTGAACTCGCTTGCGCGATACCACGTTTCCATATCGGCTCGACCAAAAATGTATGGCAATCGGTGATCCGGATCGGGCATAAGCCAGTCATCGCGGGTGAGGCTAACCTTCAAACCGGTCACGGCTTCACCTGCGTGGCGCAAGCTAAGATGTTTGACTACTCCGCTTTCGAAGTGAGTTACATCGAGAGAGTTCTCACCGAGTCCCCAGTCCTGTTCACGCCAAACGCTGGAAGCGATACCGTCTTTCAGCACTATCTTGTGATTTAACTGGCGAAATTCATCATCCTCGACGACATGTCGGATGTCGAAAGCTCCACGTTGTTCGCGACCGAACTTCGTGTTGCGTACGGGGATCGTTGCCCGCTCATAGTAGTTATCAAATAGTGCTTCTACTGACATGTTTCGTGGTTTTTCAGTGGTAATCTCATGGGGTTAGTGCTCGATCGTAATTGGGTAAGAGCAAATTCGACCGAGCGAGTTTACCCGTTGATTGGGTTGACCGGTTGTACGTCAGGGATACCTATCTCAGTTTGCGATACCAGTCCTGACCCTGCTTGAACAAGTCAACAATCTCTTTGCGCTGCGAGTCATTGTAGAAGCGCCCTTTCGTCTTGACCCAGCTGATGCCTTCGCCAATTTGTTCGTCGTAGAACTTGGCAGAAGCCTTGCTTGCGTCAGACTGAGTTTCGGTTCCTAGCACGTATACTGGGCTCGTGTGAGCCCAGATCGGCTGGTTGAAAGAGTCACGAGTTCCCGATCCGAGTCGTGCTCCAATCCAACCATCGGATTCAGCGAGAATCTCGGCTTCAATGTGCCCTGTCGTCACTCCGTTCGGGAAGTCCTGTCGAGCAACGACCTCGCCGTTGAACACTATTTCCACGCGTTGCACGGCGTAATGTGAACACCAGTTTGCATGAACTGGAACCTGCGTCCCTTTCTCGACCTGTAGTGTCGCTCCAGGTTCCTCTCCCGCGACAGAGAGGTACAGCGCAGGACCGTTTGTAATGAATGTCTTGCCAGTACGTATTCCTTCAAGCCAGGAGTCGTATACGAACTCACCTTCAGTTTGGGAGTAAACCCGGTTTGCGGAGGAAACGAACCAATCTGACCCTGTCGAAACAGGCATTTTTATTCCGGTATTCAGCATGTGATACCAGTAGAGATACTCAATATCGTTCCAGAACGGATCGAACAGGTTCATTGCGTGAACCTTGCCTAACGCCGCAGCGACCGGTGCCTCCATACCCTGTCCGTTGTGACACCAGATAACTAGACCATCTTGGTCGTTTGCCTGATCGCAGGCGTAGCTAAGTGGTGGATAGTCGGGATCGAACTGATCAACGATAAGCCCTCGGCTGATCGGCTCGACCTGGTTACGAATGTTCAACAACATAACGTGGCCGTAGCCGATCTTGAACGGCTCAGAAGGGTCGTGGTTGTGGCGGGTTTCCTCACCACTCTGAACGTGATGATGAGTGTCGGTGTACTCGGTCAATACGCCGGGTGGATATTTGTTCGTGGCGTAGTCGAGATCCCATCGTTTCAAGATCGAAACTGCCGTCATCCTAAGGTCTTCGACACGCGAATCGTAGCCGAGCCTTCGATCAGGATCAGTCTCTTTTTCGTCGTAGTGGATGTGAGTGTTGCCTGGATGCCAACCACGCTCAGGTAGATCAGTCCATCGTTCTAGAACAACATCGACGCTGGAGTCTAATGAGCAGTCAACTTCAACAATTCCTTCCCATGGAGTGAACTCGGTTCCACGCTCGACCAAAACACGGTGATACCCGTGTGTGGTTTCCAGTGAGAATTGCCCTTCGCTATAAAAGAACGGTTCGCCTGAGCCTACTTTCCACATTGCGTCGGCAGGTGCGACGTTTTCGCCCGTAGGTGAAAGAACCTGGACTCTAGCCTGAACAATTTCTCCGGTTGCGGCGTCTCTGATTTCTCCCTTGATCTTCGGCATGGTATATCTCTTTTGGTGGATTTTACTGATTGGCGTCACGTAGCCGTCATTACCGCCGTCGTGAACACGTGAGCATGCTACGTTAGCCCTAACTCAAATTTTGAACAATAAGACCGCAAGAACTTACGATTGTTGTTTCGGCTCAGAGATATGACGGAGATATCCAGATGGGTACTGATTACGAAGGCGCCGCCGCCGCTATCCAGGACGTTGTTGAAGGACCAATTCCGCCTTGAGTTGATAAATCATTCGGCCCCGGGATGATGCACATCGAAATCGACGAAATCGTGAAACAGATGGGACCGGCTCCGTGGTCGAAGCTGTTAGTCGAGGATGAGCGGAACCGGGGTACTTTGATCGCATCCATGCCCGGCCAGGGCAACCACGCGCACTGGCACGCGGGGTTCGACGAGTGGTGGTTCGTCATGGCTGGCAAGCTCCGCTGGGAGTTGACTGGCGGCAAGATCATTAACGCTCAAAAGGGCGATATTGTGTGGATCCCCCGTGGGACGGTTCACCACATCTTTACTGAAGGCGACGAAATGAGTCTTCGGTTTGCGGTTGCCATGCCTCCTGCGGTTCACGTGTGGCAGGAAGGGTGCAAAAACTGCGATGTCACATGGGAATCACGAGAGCCTAGCGACTAAGCACCCGCAACCTGGGCTATGACTACCGCGACACCAACTACACCACAGTAAGCGATGAACGGACGAAACGATCCGTTGCGAAGTAGCTTCATTAGCCCTGCGATTGCGAAATATGCGGTTATCCCAGATATGACCGCACCGAGTAGCGCAGCTACCCAGTCCGGTTTGTCCGTTGCATCCAACGAATCGAGCGCGAATAACAAGCCTGCTCCGGCTATCGCGGGTGTCGCCAGCATCATCGAAAAACGGGCAGCGCTTTCTCGTGTCATGCCAAGGGTTAGACCAACAACCATGGTCACTCCCGAGCGAGAGATTCCCGGGAATGCTGCAAGGATTTGCGCTAGTCCGATTACAACAGCATCTGGAAGCTTGAGATCACCGATGTACCTTGTTCTTTTTCCGACAATTTCGCCAACGAGTAACGCCACAGATGTTCCGATCAATAGCCAACCAACCGCTTCTGGCGTCCGGAAGTTCTCCTCAAGTGATTTTCGAATGAACGAGGCAGCGACTACTAGAGGAATCATGGCGACAACGATGAGCCCCAGGAGGTTTCGAGAAGGCACACTGGTGCTACCTGGACCAAATTCAACCGATCGATTATTCGTCAGTCCGAAAACGAGTTGAATCCACTCCCGTCTGAAATAAATCAGCACGGCGAACAGTGTTCCAACATGGACCGCAACGTCGAAAAATATTCCCTGATCAGGCCAGTCGAATAACCATGACCCGAGGATCAAGTGACCGCTGCTGCTGATCGGCAGAAACTCTGTGATGCCCTGCGCCACTGAGAGAACGATTATCTGGATGAACGACATAAGTTCTTCCAGTTTGAACTTTTCAAAATATCTGCGCTAGTTGTTCCCACAACCACTATCGAGCTTGTTAACCTTCTGGCGTCAAAAAGCATAAGGGGTAATCGAAGGTGATTCGAGCTAACGTTTCACCTCGTTGGACCCCGCTAGGAACAAGAAGACAACAAATGACATCTGCGCCCGTTATTACTCGTATTGAGACTTTTCGAAACCCTGAATACCCAATGATTATCTGGGTTCAGATTCACAGTTCCGATGGTTTTGTCGGTCTTGGAGAGTCCTCGTTCTCGCCCGACGCCATTGAAGCCTATATTCACAGCGATGTAACCAACTACCTCCTTGGTAAAGACCCGGACCAACTCGATCTTCACTGGGACACACTGGCTCGCCGAATGAAGGTGAATCGCGGTCGTAGCGTGGATGCTTCCGCGGTATCCGCAGTCGATATGGCTCTTTGGGATCTTTACGCCAAGCGCAACAAGCAGCCGTTGTATCAGGTACTCGGTGGGCTGGCCCGCGAAAAGATCAGGGTCTACAACACGTGTGCTGGCTACTCATACGGAGTAAAGACGCCACACGGATGGAAAGCTGGAGAGATCGACTATCGCCCTGAGCAGCCGTATGAGGACTATCACGCGTTCATGACTGACGCGGGAGCGCTCGCGGAAGATCTTATGTCGGAAGGCTTCACGGCAATGAAGATCTGGCCCTTCGACAAGTATTCAAATGACTCGAACGGTCAGTTCATTCATGCCACCGACCTGGAAGAGGGAACTGATCCTTTCTACAAGATTCGTGACGCTGTCGGCAACAAGATGGACGTAATGGTCGAGATGCACAGTTTGTGGAATCTCTCATCTGCCAAGCGGATTGCGAAATCGGTCGAGCCTACAAGCCCGTTCTGGTTCGAAGATCCAGTACCGATGGACAACATTGACACTCTCGCTGAGTTCCGTAAGTCGACCGACATAGCGACCACTGCGAGTGAAACCGTCGCCACACGGTGGGCGTTCCGAGAAATGTTCGAAAAGCAGGCAATGACCATTTGCATGCTCGACATTTCATGGGTTGGCGGAATTTCTGAAGCAAAGAGAATTGCAGCCATGGCGCACGCGTTCCACATGCCAATTGCGCCGCACGACTGTGTGGGTCCGGTAACGCTGATGTTCAGTGTTCACCTGTCGTTGAATGCACCAAACGCTCTTATCCAGGAAACCGTTCGTGCGTACAACAACACTTGGTACAAGGAAATTGTTGATCAACTCCCGAGAATCGAGAACGGTTACGCCTTCCCGCCAGAAGGCGATGGTGCAGGCACCAACCTGCTCGAATCGTTCTTGAAACACCCCGACACTGTCGTACAGGGAAGCGATCTCTAAACCAGACTTCCCAAGCGAATCTTAAATCAGAACAGATGCGGAGGAATGCGCGTGCCATTAGACAAGTACTCTGCAGCGAACCGAGACAACTGGAACGACCGGGTCCCGATTGTTTGGGATTCGGAGGAGTACCACGTTCAGAAATTGATCAACGAACCTGATCCCCTGAGTGAAATCGTGAAGTTCGTCCTAGAACACGGCGTGCTGTCTGATGTCGAAGGCAAAACTCTGGTTCACCTGTAGTGTCACTTTGGTCACGATACTTTAAGCCGGGCTCCAAGAGGTGCGCAGGTATCCTGTGTCGACTTCTAAGATCAGGCGATAGAAGTTGCTCGAAAACTCAGTGATCAGTCAAGGACTCCCGGAGGGTTTGTTGTATCGGACGTTTACGACGCCCCCAAAGCGCTCGGTAATCGAGAGTTCGACGTCGTGTATACCGGGGTTGATGCCATATGCTGGGTGCCTGATATTACGGAGTGGGTGCGGGTAGTTGCTGAGCTTCTAAAATCCGGAGGACAGTTTTACATCATCGAAGGACACCCGATGAGGTGGTCGGTTTCAGACGAAGATCGCGGAGATCAGATCGTGATCGAGTGGCCATACTTCGAATTGGCCGGACCGCAGGGCTAACAAGATGGCGGTAGTTACACTGGCGACGGCGAAGTTGAGCACACTCAGCAATACAACTTCACTCACGGACTCGGTGAAACGATCAAAGCGCTAGTTCAATCCGGTTTAGTGATCGACGAGGTCCGCGAGTACAAGAGGTTGCACTGGAAGCTATTTCCAATGATGTTTCCTGCCCAAAACTGACGATGGAAAATTCCAGATGGCAAAGAAGATTACTTGACCTTAATGCAGTCGATCAGCGGTCACAAGCCTGAACAATCTGCGTTCGGCCCCACATAGTCCGGTCTATCGCGCTAAACTACCGCCGCAAGTTGATTACGTTCTAGCAAACGAGAACCGAAATGCCACACAAAGTCGCCGATTCCATCTACCAGTTCAATGCTCCAGGTCCCAAGCCGAACGGGCTACAGGCAGCCGACGATGGTCTCTGGATTATCGACCAAGGCGACGACCACGTTTACAAGGTCGATTGGGCGACTGGTGACGTTCTGGTCGACCTGCCTACCGACACAGAAAAGTCGAGCGGAATCACAATTGGCGGTGGTTACATTTGGGTCGCTTCGACCTACAGTTGCGAGATTTACCAGCTCGACATGGACACCGGGAAAACTGTGGAGGTGTATGCCTCACCCGGTGCGGGGATCAACGCTACTAGAGAGCATCTTGATGAAGCCGCAGGTCGCAAATCACAACCTACCGGCGACCACGGACTTGAGTGGAAAGACGGCAACCTCTATGTCGCTTCTCCGCCTTCTCAGTTCGTGCACGTGATCGACACTTCGAACTTCCAGGAAATCCATCGGATGAAAGCCCCCGGATTCCGTGTCCACGGCATCGCCTGGGCAGAAGAGGAAGGTCACGTTTGGATCGCCGATACTGCATTTGGAGTCATCAGCCGCCACCGACTTGAAGACGGTCGTTGCTACGATGCATTCCGCGTTGAAGACCCGATTCAGGTGCATGGAATGACGATCAAGGACAACCGGCTCTGGTACGCCGACGACCGGGGGCCTATCGGCTTCCTTGATGTGGAGATGACACCAACTTTCTAGTCGAAGCTGAAGAATCTAAACGCTATCCTGAGTAGCAGATATTTAAGCCCGCGCCGCAGTGATCTGCGTCGCGGGCTTTTCAACGCAACAAGCCAACGAAAGTACGCCCTAAATGACCACCGTATTTGTCACTGGATCAGCCGGTCGAGCCGGTGAATACATCATCAAAGACCTTCTTGAACATGGTTACGACGTCGTCGGCGTTGATCAGAACACACCGGGTGGAACCAACATCCAGCGCGGTCTCGATTACACATTCAAGACGGTTGATGTAACTGACTTCGGGCAGGTTCTGTCGGCAATGAAGGGCTGTGACGCAGTGATCCACATGGCGGCGATCCCTAACCCAATCATGGCTCCGGAACACGAGGTTTTCCGGGTCAATATGACATCGAACTGGAATGTGCTCGAAACCGCCGAAATTCTAGGTATCAAGAAGATTGTCCTCGCGTCTTCTGTGAATGCAGTAGGAGCGGTTTTCTCGAAGGGAATTACACCACGTCCGTACTTTCCAATGGACGAAGAACATCCTACGTTTGCTGAAGATGCCTATTCGATTGGCAAATGGATTAGCGAGGATCTGGCAGATGCTTTCGTGCGCCGTCGACCCGGTGAAGTTCAAATCGCCTCAATGCGTTTCCACGGACTCATGTCGCGCGAACGACAGGCTGCAATGAACGCGCAAGATGAGCGTTGGGGCGCATACGACACTAACGCAAAACACTTCTGGGGCTGGAGTGACATTGCAGAGTCAGCCCGCGCCTGTGTACTTGCTATTGATGTAGATTTCGAAGGACACGAGGTGTTCTTCATCAACAACGAAGACACATCGGCCGATGAACCGACAGAGAAGCTGATCGAGAAGGTTTACCCAGATGCCGAAATTCGCTCCCCGATGCCCGGGAACACGACTGCAATATCAGTTGAGAAAGCCAAGCGGATTCTTGGATGGCAGCCAAAAGCAACCTGGCGGGACGCTTAGGCGAACTCGTATTAACGAGATCGTGCGATAAACTTTTTGTCCGAAACTTCACTAAATCTCAATTCAAATCAGGTTTGTCTAAAAAAAACAGACAGGTTTTAGATAGTTGACATCACCTTCCCATCCAGTACCCAAGCACCGAGCAGCACGAAAAGTTCTGACAGTACTCGGTCCGATCGAACCAGCGAAGGTCGGAATCACTACCACGCACGAACATTTGCTGATCGATTTCAGCGTGGTTTTCACCGAGCCCAAAGCGGCATCTGAACGATTGCTGATGGATGAACCGGTCTCGCTAAAAAACCTGGGTTGGGTTCGATACAACTGGTCGAGCAATCGGGATAACCTTCGAATCCTCGACGAAGAAATTTCTACCTGGGAGGCTCAGCACTACTACAACGCTGGTGGCGGAACCATCGTCGATGTGACATCAGTAGGACTGTCACGGGACCCTCGAGCGCTGGTTCGAATCGCACGTGCTACCGGGCTCAACATCGTTATGGGTGCCGGAAATTATGTGAACATGACCCACGCACCTGAGCTTAAAGATCTAACTGTGGAGCAGGTTGCAGGACAAATAATTCACGATGTAGATCAAGGTGTTGGTGACACGGGGATTCGATCCGGAATCATTGGCGAAATCGGCTGTTCGTATCCTTGGCACGATTCCGAGAAAAAGGTTCTCGAAGCTGCGGTGATTGCCCAGAGAGAGACAGGCGCTCCCTTGCTAATCCACCCGGGTCGTAGTGAACGGGCACCGCTGGAACTTCTCGAAGCGGTACATAAATGGGGTGGAAACCTCAAACGAACCGTCATGGGTCACGTCGAACGAACCGTCTACGACCGGGCTGTGCTTAATGAACTGATTGCAACAGGTGCTTATTTGAACTTCGACCTGTTTGGTCACGAGTCTTCGTTCTACCCCCTGGCGCCCGATTCACACATGCCTGCCGACCACGAGCGCATCGAAATGGTCGAACACATGGTTGCTGAAGGTAAGCGCGGCAACATCCTTCTGGCTCATGATATTTGCTCGAAGCACCGATTGAAGACCTACGGTGGACACGGATTCGACCACATTTTAACCCGCGTAGTTCCCCGAATGCGGGCTCGCGGTATGAGTGAAGAGGACGTAAGACTCATTCTTGTCGATAACCCGACTCGAATGCTCACGTTCGACTAGTCGAGTTATTCCAGACACCACAAAGTTTTCTGATTTGGGAGATCAAAGCGTGGTTACCCGCGCCATCTTTTAATCGGGTTGCATCAGATAAATAACGAACAAAACAACCTGATACGCACGGTAGATTTGAAATCGACGTGAATATTGAGATGGTTACCCGATCGAAACTTGGGCGCATCACCGAACGGAACGCGAGCCTTATAACAGTCGGTATAGCTGTGTG
>CEUN01182111.1_pt1 | contig 15147 bp, 16 predicted proteins | sample 361501 | NCBI WGS metagenome assembly CEUN01 (sample SAMEA2622801, study PRJEB7988) | marine metagenome | biome: marine biome (ENVO:00000447); feature: marine epipelagic mixed layer (ENVO:xxxxxxxxx); material: "saline water (ENVO:00002010), including plankton (ENVO:xxxxxxxx)" | depth 120 m | reverse complement strand
GTAACCCCACAGGCCCAAAATACAGGTGTTTCATTATTATTGAAGTCTGTAGGATCACCAAAGTCCGGCTTAGAAATGTCATGTATTCCTAATTCTTCAGGGCTACCAATGTGAATTGGAGACCCGTGAACGCTTGGGAATCTAGATGTTACCTGTACTGACTTTACAACTTTGTCTTTAGGTATGGCTCTCATAGATACTACTAATGGCCCGGAGAATCTTCCAGCTGGAATAGTTTCTATGTTAGTTTTGAACATGGATACATTAGTTCCGTTGTCGTAGTGGCTTAAAGGTATTCCGGCATTCATGAGCGCAGTTTCAAAAGAGAAACTACAGCCGAGCAAGAATGTCACGAGGTCGTTTTTCCAATATTTATTTATGTCAGTTACTTCGTCTGTAAGAACTCCGTGCTCATAAATTCTGTATAGCGGTATGTCTGTTCGTATATCACTATTAGGAGCTGTGGTCTTGACCTCCACTTCACCTGGTTCCAAAACTTCTATGATTGGACAAGGCTTTGGATTCCTTTGACAGAACAATAGGAAATCAAAGGCATACTCTCTAGGCAAAATTGCTAAATTAGCTTGAACATGAGATGGCGCCAGACCTGCGGTTGGCCTTATAAGATTGTTTTTACGAATCAAGCCTCTTATTTCAGAAGCTGAATTTGAAGAAACTGTTTCTGTCGTCATTAGGTTACCTCACATGTTCCATATTGTCCTAGCCTCACATTACTTATAACTTCATTGTTGGTCAAGTATGTGAAGTAGTTTCTGACAATATATTTCTGTAATGAATGATACGTGATATGCTTTTCAGACAGTGTCGGGGAGTGGCGCAGTTTGGTAGCGCACGCGCATGGGGTGTGCGGGGTCGCAGGTTCGAATCCTGTCTCCCCGACCAATATAAGTGAAATTTTTCAGGAAGCCTTTAAATGGCTCAACAACGTTAATAAAGCCTGGTTGGCGGCTCTTTGTTTCATTCTGAGACTATCACTTCTGAATTTTCCGTATACGCGGTGAATTTCATCACCATCAAAAATTTCAAAGAATACCTTTCCTGAACCACGTAAATTATTATGATCCATTTGTATGTCTGAAATAAATAATCCTAAATCGGTACCGCTTTCAGAAATTATGTCTTTCATTTTTCCTTGAATTGACTCCGTGGTCTCTTCGCTTACTCGAGAATGTACAAAACCGGATGTAAGTCTTTTGGACGCGTAGGTCGATTCATTCAATAGGCTACACAGCTGCCCACCCGTAAATAATTCTATAACACATATATTTCTATCCAAAGCTATTAATTTATTACCAAGTACATCAGCCAAGTTATCATCATCAAATCCCCATATAGAATTTCCCAGTACATCCTTTATTTCTTCAATCACTGGCTTTAATATTTCTATGCAATCTTTTTCAGTCGAAGCGGTTGCGATTGCCCTTAGATGTATACCATCTTGTTTGGAGTAAATCCCAAGTCTTGGGTTGGGTTTATCAAATAAATGAGAGAAGGTTTCATCAAGTGATCCTTCAGAAATACCAAAAGATTTAACGGTCTGTGTTTTTATGAAGATTCCAGGTTTTAAGGCCCTTATTTTGGGTTTGACATAGTTGAGCCACATTGGTATTAATTCAAGCGGCGGACCTGGTAATGCCACAATGGTTTTTCCGTTTTTGTTGACGAACCATCCTGGAGCGGTACCGTGTGGATTTGGGATACTAGAACCTGATGGGATGATTGAAGCTTGTTTGATATTCGATTGGGGCATATCTGTCCCGCGCTTCTTGAACTCTTCCTTAAGATCTGCAAGAAGTCTGGAATCTACAAACATTTCCTCTTCAAAAAAATTAGCAATTGATTCCCGTGTTAAGTCATCTGAAGTTGGTCCTAATCCGCCGGTGGTTATTAACAAGTCAGACCTATCTAAGGCGTTAGCAATTGCCGTAGTTAAGTTTTGGATGTTGTCACCAACTTTAGCTACCAATTGTAAATCTACGCCAATTGTAGGTAGTTCTGATGCAATGTAGGTTGAATTAGAATCTACTAATTCTCCCATGAGTAACTCTGTACCGACAGCTATAATTTCCGCATTCATGTCAGTTTATACTGCTAGCTGCAATTTATTGTACTGAGCTATGCACATTTATATTAATTCGTGTACGGAGGGTCTTCATATAAGCTCAGTAGAGGATCTACCCAGCTAGATGATATTTTGAGTACAGGTTGTATTAGGGCATCATTTCCGGGCATGGCGTAGTAATGGTTACCATCTGGAGTTTTTTTACCAATAATAATCAGTGCCCCGTTTATGAAAGTCGTACCTTTTTCGCTTTTAGTTTTAAACCGAATTTCTATCGAAGCAGAATTGTCACCAAGTTCCCATGGTGAATAGTCTCGGTCTGCCACTTTGTGTAGTTCCACCGATACTCCATCAGGCCCTTTAAGAAGAGGCTCAATGCTAGCCCATTTTTCTTTATCAACAGGAAACGGCCTGTCATTCACTGAGTAGTTAATAAGTTCCCAATTTTCATTATCTACTCTTGAGAAGCGTAGCTGGGAAGTATCAGTCGCGGCATCTTCAGATTTTGGGAATATGTTGACTTCATCTATAGTGCTTGGATCTCGTTTCACAAACCATTTTGGGTACGGGGGTTCAGTGGCTAGTCTACTTATAACGTCACCCCATGAGTCCGCTATTAGAAAAAGTTGAGGAAATCCCGTTACCTTTCCGTAATGATGCTCTCCGTCAGTAGTTTTGTCTCCAAGACTGAATTGAACCGACCTCTCTAGAGTTAACCCGATGGTAACTATTGTATGCGGGTTATCAAGACCATATTCACTAGCGTCCTCAATTATAATTTTTGTTTCAGATAAATCCCTTCTGGTCTGTGGACCACCAAGTATAAAATCTATTCCTCCCCATCTATTGTGGTCTGGAGGTATTAATTCGGGCATGTCGAACGCCCACGAATCAGATTTCGTTTTTACAAAAGCGGCCGTTTCTCCTTGGTGATCTATTTGAATTGATGTCATGTCGTCGACGTGAACTTGATAAAACCAAGGTTCAGGTATTTTTTTCTCTTCCTCTCTTGAAAATGGATTTACTAAATACACGATGATAGCTATTACAGCTAATCCAATTAGAGATATAGTTAATTTAATGTTCACTCGTTGAGCCTTCCTATCTCCTGCGCCACCACACGAGGAATCCAATGAATACCATAAACGTAGGGGGTATTATCCAACTGGACCATTTAATGAAATCTCTTTCGTTTGAATTCACCACCAATTCCCTGTAAGGAATTAATTTTGGCCTAATTGATATAAGTTCGTAATCTTCTGCCAACCAGTTGACTGAATTTAGGAAAATATCTGCGTTGTCATTACTGTAAAAGTATTTATTCTTGACGAAGTCAGAATCAGAAAATATAACCATCTTCATTAGATCATGAGTCGGGCCCATATCGTCAAATTGCCCGGTGGCCTCCAATACTGATGCCATGACGAACTGGCCTACTACTTCATCGCCAGAAAAGGTGGTTTCCAAAGTGTCTTCAGTGAGCCAACTAGCAGGAGTAGATACTCCCATAGGTGAATATACTATATGAGTTCTGAGATCTATTTCTTCTGGTGGGGCTGATAGTATATGGCCAGCATCAGGAAAAAAAGTAACTGATACTTTGTCAGCAATGCTGTTTGAAGCACTAGTAAGGAACTGCCCGTTTGCTTTTTGCAACATCGGGGTTAGTGAGTTCCCTGCCACGTTGCTAACTGCATCAGAAACGCGTTGGTTGGTAATTCCCAACCCATACAATCCAAGTAATTGATTGAATCTGGTCGGAGGGGTTGGATCCAACATGAGAATTAATTTTCCGCCAGATTCCACATAAGATAAAACTGACTCATACTCTTCTTCATCTAGATCCTTTTCAGGTCCAGCGATGATTAAAGCTGCCGCGTTTTTTGGTACTTCTCCGTATTGCTTCAAGTTTAGAGGGATAACGAAATAATTGTCCCGTTGCATTCCTTCAATAGCATAGTCTAATCCACTGTCTTCAACCGACGACAACATTGGATCTCTCGTTATAGCAGCTTCTCCATGACCAGTTAGAAAATATACAGTTTTTTGTTGTGTTCCTGTGGCAATAAGAATTCCTGTAACAAATTCTTGTTCATTGAAATTTGTTACTCCTTGGATGTTATTGTCTCCGGCCTCGAATACAATTGCTGGGTATTCAGTGACCCCAAATTTCAATGCTTCAGACCGATTCAGTTCTGGGTCTATTACTCTATATGAGAAGTTTTCGGCTCTTCGGCTGAATTCATTCAGAAGGTCCTCAACTTGTTGCCTTTCTGTATCTGCGTTTCTTGATTTAACAAAAAAAGCATGTGCTGTTACTTTTGTTCCTTCAGGATTGTCAGTGGTCTGTCTATCTAAGTCCTCCAGTACTTTGATAGTTTGTGGGGAAAGCGTGAAAACCCTTGTCGCGGTTACATCTATCCTATTTGGGCTACTATAAGTAATATAATTTATGATCAGTAAAATAATGAAAAATGCCGCGGTCATGAGAGCTACATTGGTGCCATATCTGCCTTTTCTACCAAGTAGGAATATGGCTATTGCTCGAGGAGACAATATGAGTGATAAAAATATGAGGATAATCCCGCCGAGTAATACCCATAGTGACAAATCAGAAAGCTCTTCAAAAGCTAGATTTATAGCTCCTCCCAAAATTACAGCGAATACTCCTGATACTCCTGATATTAGGCTCCAGAATGAGGATGAAGACAAAGTTGTTCTTAGGACGTCTAAATACTTTTCGTCATTTGAATCAGGTTGTTGAGCCATTTATCGCCACCTTCTTGTTTCCAATGATCGAATTGTCAAGAACAGGAAGACTGCTATTACACTAATGAAGTAAACGATATGGAAAGTGTCGATAATACCCCTAGTGAAATCTGCCAGCGCAACGTTCATTGAAAGAGCATTTAAAAATTCCGCCGGAGCTCCGGACAAAACAGATGACACTCTGTCGATGAAATTGAATATCAATAAAACCGCCGTACCTAATACTGCTGATACAATTTGGTTCCCTGACAGTGAAGATCCCAATAACCCGACAGAAAGCGCGGCTGCCCCATGTAAGAGGAGGCCTATATATGCGCTTATTACAGGACCAGTATCTGGATCGCCAAAAATATAGATAAGCAGAACGTAATACAACGTAACCGCTTGGATTGAAAATAGCATTAGAAGGCTTGCTGTATATTTTCCAAGGACTACCTCCCATTCTCTAATGGGAGATGTAAGAAGCAATTCTAAGGTCCCAAGTTTTTGTTCCTCAGCTAAAAGGCGCATTGTTAGCAAGGGTGCTAGGAACACTACAAAGAAACTGGACCATTCTGCCAATCCGCGTACACCTGCTTCTGCGAAAGGTCTCGATATTTCAAATACAAAAAATACCCCAGTCAATATTAGGAATAAAGCACCAACAACATAGGCCGCCGGCATTGTGAAATACGCTTTGGTTTCTCTGCACGTAACTGCCCAGTAGTTACCCATCAAATTCACCCACAGTAGGAATCTGCTCTTCTTCGATGGTCAGTCTGAGGAATATCTCTTCTAGACTCATACCTAGAGATTGCAGTTTCAGCAGAGCCCAGTTATTTTCAATTATGGCTCTTGCTAGGTCATTTCGTAAGTCCTTTCCAAGGTCAACTGTGACATGATACCTGTGGTATGCACCTCCGCTGACAGGAATTCTTTCAATAGATTGGACTCCTGAAACCTGTTCTATCACTGGCAATATTTCCCTGTTGGGTCCGCTGACTTCAAGCTCAACTCTTTCAACACCCGACAGGTTTGTACCAAGGTTGACAGGGTCATCTACCGCTACTATTTGACCTTCGTGAATTATTATTACTCTATCGCAGATCATACTTACTTCAGGTAAGATGTGTGAGCTAAGTATTAATGTGTGGTCTTGCCCCAGACTTTTTATGAGTTGCCTTGTTTCTACTACTTGAATAGGGTCTATACCGATAGTAGGTTCGTCTAACACCAAAACGTCGGGTTCATGGATGATCGATTGCGCGATACCTACCCTCTGACGATAGCCTTTTGATAATTTTCCGATAATAGAATTGTAATATTCACCAAGGTTGCAAACTTCTACGACTTCTGATCTTCTTCTTGTTAGATCAGCCTTACCCATTCCTCTTATTCTTCCCATAAAGGTGAGATAATCTGCCACTGTCATATCAAGATATAGCGGGACAGTTTCTGGTAAGTATCCAATGTGTCTTCTTGCCTGTAATGAATCTTCCGAAATATCGTACCCCGCAATGCTAACTGTACCGCTCGTACTAGGGGTGTAACCGGTGATTATTTTCATGGTCGTTGATTTCCCAGCACCGTTCGGGCCTAAGAATCCCAAGATCTCTCCTTGTTCTACCGAAAAGGACAGATCGGTAATGGCTGGGAACTCACCATAATATTTTGTAACGTCTTTTACTTCTATCAAATTTCTACTTTCGTGATGATATAGAGTGTAAAATGATAGCACTCAAGGCGCAAAATTGTAATTCAACTGAGGATAGCATTCAAGAGTTTTTCTACCTGAATAACTGGCATATTTGTTGTCTTATCGGTATTGTCTCGCCATTTTGTAACCATAAATTGCATTTTGTGCAAATAAAACAGTTAGCTTATGTTAATAGTATGGAGTACTGAATTGCATTTACTTGTTGACGGACACTCATCTGAGTCAAACTTACTCAAAGATGCTGACAAAATCCAAGACTTGTTGGACCAATTACCTGGTCTGATTGACATGGTCAAAATATCCAAGCCATTAGTTGTGGAATACACCGATGGGATTTCAAAGATTGATTGGGGAATAACCGGGTTTGTGTTGATTGCAGAAAGCCACATCAGCATACATACTTTTCCAGAAAGGAATTATGTAAATATTGATGTATTTTCATGCAAAGAATTTGATTACACTAACGTTGCTGACAAGGTCGCTGGTGCATTTAGGTTGGTTGAATATAACGTGACTGTTTTAGAGAGAGGGATCGAGTATTTGAATAGATCGACTGATGACTTGCCTGTCATAAGACAAAGTTTCAACAGTTCAGAAAATGGTCGGTAGAAATGCATAAGTATGAAGACATATTCCCAGATGTACCTTTTGAATGGCCCACGTTTTTGAATACCAGACCGTCCGAGAGTAACCCACTCGATAGCTTGATTTGGGTCATACCAGTGAAGTATGACTCAACCGTGTCTTACTATGCTGGAACAAAATTCGGGCCTAAGGCTATAGTAGATGCCTCTGCGGAACTGGAAGATTTCGATATAGAACTTCAAAAAGATCCTTCTATGGTTGGTATTTCAACGTTGCCATATCTGGAACCTGACGTGTCCTCACCATTGGGTATGATTGAAATTGTGAAATTGGTTGTTAATAAAACTCTTAAGTATGGGAAAATCCCTTTTCTGATCGGTGGCGAACACACCTTGTCTATAGGGTCAATTACAGCGGCAGCTAGCCATTTTGACGATATATCGGTTTTATATTTAGATGCCCACGGAGATCTTAGGGCCAAATATCTCGGAGCAGAGTATTGTCATGCTACTGTCGCTAGAAGGCTTTTAGAAAACGTAAACATTGTTCATGTGGGATCCAGATCAGTCAGCCAAAGCGAAGTAGATTTTATAGCAAACACTGACCAGGACAAGCTGAGCTATTTTCCAGCACCGCCAGATGGGAATTATACTATTGAACAAATAAATGACATCTGTAGCAAATTATCCGGTAATGTTTACATATCATTAGATTTAGATGTGTTGGATCCGAGCGTGATGCCGGCTGTTGGTACCCCAGAACCTGGTGGTTTGTCCTGGGATGGTGTCAATCTGATATTAAGCAAGGTATCAGAAACATCCAAGATACGAGGTGTAGACATTGTTGAATTTGCTCCTGAGTTGGGTCCTAAATATGCTGCATTCACGGCTGCAAAACTTGTTTATAGGATAATGGGATTCTGTGGGTAAGACGGTTTTGTGGCTATTTTCCCTGTCGTGCTAATATTTACCTCAATAAAATAATGATTTACTGTATGGAGATTATGTCAGGGAACGAAAACGTAGTTTATTTAGATAATGCTGCAACAACTGAGATGAGAGCAGAAGTCCTCGAGTCAATGTTGCCTTATTTCAGAACGAATTTTGGTAATCCTTCGAGTCTATATAGTATTGGGCAGGATGCCAGAAGGGCGGTAGATGAGTCTAGAGAGGTTATAGCCAGATCTCTTGGTTGCCGCGTTAGTGAAATTATTTTCACGAGTGGCGGGACAGAATCCGATAATGCCGCAATTAAAGGCGCTGCATTTGGGTCTCGTCATTTAGGGAATCACATAATAACTACTTCTGTGGAGCATCATGCGGTTTTGCACACATGCCATCAAATGGAACAATTTGGCTTTGATGTTACTTATTTGCGTGTGGACTCTAACGGCATGGTCGATATCGATGATCTTTTATCGGCGATCACCGATAAAACAATTTTAGTAAGTGTGATTATGGTTAATAATGAAATTGGTACTATACAACCAATTGCACAGATGGCTAATGCAGTTAAGGATGTTGGGGAACGTATGGGGAGAAACATTCTGTTTCATACCGACGCTGTTCAGGCTCCGGGGCTGACGGAAATTGACGTTTCACAGCTCGGTGTTGATATGCTTAGCTTGTCTGCTCACAAATTCCATGGTCCAAGAGGTGTTGGGCTTTTGTACATGAAGAGAGGAATTCCGTTTGAGCCTTTAATGATTGGTGGAGGACAAGAAAGAGAACGACGTTCTGGCACAGAAAACGTAGCTGGTATCGTAGGGATGGCAAAGGCTCTTGAGTTATGTATTGATGACATGGAAGAGGTCGTTTCAAAAATTACAACGCTACAAAAAAGCCTTATCGAAGAGCTGGAGCAAAAAATTCCAGGTATGAAATTAAACGGGCATCCCACAAGGCGGATTTGTAATAATGTAAATGTCTCTTTTGAAGGGGTTGAGGGTGAGCCAATATTGTTGGGACTTGATTTTTCAGGGATTTGTGCCTCAAGTGGGAGTGCTTGCTCTGCGGCCTCCCATGAACCATCTCATGTACTTCTAGCGATAGGACGGACAGCAGAGGAAGCACAAGGAACAATAAGAATCTCCTTGGGAAGGGACAACACTCAAGCAGACGTTGAATATTTGATGGAGATTCTACCGGATCTTGTAAAAAAATTACGCTCTATGCCAGCTATGGCAGATTGACATTCTATATATTGAAAAAAGTTTAATGAAATACTGTCGGAAATAAAATGAACGCAAAAATATTTAATTTGATTCTGCTAGCTTTGGGTGTGTTTTGTGTAATTGGTTGTACTGACGTTTATGATGCGGTGGATGATATAAAGTCAACAGTTATGTCGGACGATAACGGTGAACTCGGTGTCTCCGGTAGAAACTTGGATGTTTTCTCTACGAAACCACACGTGGTCACACAAGCATTTTATACGGACGCTAATGGAGAAACAAAAATCATCACCCCAAGAGCCTCCAATCGACAATTGGTAGTGATTAACGTAACTGTCGTAAATCGGACTAGCACAGTGATCCCTCTACTCGTTGATGAAGAAGCGGTCCAGATTGGAGATCGCAGAAGTAAAAGATTTGGAGCTATAGATTACTCCACAAGTTCGAAATCATACTCCGGTATCTTAGAGGAAGGGCTCAATATTAAGAATATAAATCCTTTGTTATGGGGAGACGTTGAGCTTCCTAGACAAATGCAAGTTTCTGGTCACGTCGTATTTGATGTGCCTAAAGGGCTATTACTTGGTACTGTTTTTTGGGATGAAGTGGAATATATTCCGGTGGATTTCGTAGACTACTGGAGTGATAGAGATTAGACTTAAGGTGTCACTATTAAGCTATTAATTATTTAATGGAGGAATGCATGTCGGATCCAGTAGTTATAACAGATGAGAATTTTCAACAAGAAGTGTTGGATTCTGACATACCGGTAATGGTGGATTTTTGGGCTGATTGGTGCCAACCATGTAAGATGATTGCTCCAGTTGTCCAGCAGATCGCAGATGAATATGACGGTAAGGTAAAGATAGGAAAATTGGATGTGGATGAAAATCCTCAAGTATCTCAAGCGTTAGGTATCAGAGGAATCCCAGCTCTTTTAATATTTGATGGAGGTAAACCAGTCGACCAAATAGTAGGAGCTGTGCCTAAATCTATAATCCAGAAGAAATTGGACGAGGCATTGTCCAACTAAAACCCGCGAATTTTTCATGGGAGCGGATGAGGCCTGGTGGCCTCTGCGGACTTCAACTCCGTTGGTGGCAGTCCTTCGACTGGCATGGTGGGTTCGACTCCCTCGCGCTCCCGCCATCACACATAGGTTATTTAATCCTTAGTAGGGTGATATTTTGAAGCTTTGTGATTTGATCATCAATCATATAGATGACCCTTACGTTGGGATTGGCCAGCTGTCTTTGGAATGTGCTTTTTTTGAATATCCCGATCTTGATGTCAATGCCGAGTTGCAATCTTTTGCGTCTCTTTGCAAAGGAATTGAAAGTAAAATGGAAATATGTGACAGTTTACTTTCTAAGGCGAACACTCTTAGTGAGTATCTTTTTGATGAGATTGGATTTAAGGGTAATAATAACGACTATTACGATCCAAAGAACAGCTTTATTAATGAAGTGTTGACACGCAGATTAGGAATTCCAATATCGCTGAGTGTTATTTATGCTGAAGTAGCTTCCAGACTAGGATTTGAATGTGTACCTGTCGGAACGCCAGGGCACCTAATCTTAAAAATTACCTTAGAAGACGGAAGCGATTATTTTATAGACTCATTTAATAGAGGAATTGTAATGTCAGAGCGAGAGGCGATGGCATTCATCAAAAAAACAGTGGGTTTTGCGTATGATGTAAGTGGATTGAAATTTGATCCTATCAGTAGACGAGATTTGGTACTGCGTTTGTTTACAAACGTTAAACATATTTATTTAAGAAATTCAGACTATCCAAGGGCATACAAAGTTTTGGATATTATGGTTAATATCGATCCTAATAATGTGTATGAAGTTAGAGATAGAGGTTTGGTGGGTCTCAGAGTAGGGGAGAGAGATCAATCGATTAAGGATTTCCAGAATTTTCTAGAAGTACACCCAGTTGGTAGGTCAGCAGTTGAGATATCAGGTTTGATAGACATGTTATTGAAAGGTCAGTGATTGTTAAGTCCATGTACACGGTGAATGGGATATTAAGGAGACATTTATGACTGCGGTAAAATATTGGTTAATGAAGTCGGAGCCATCTGATTACTCATTTGAGGATTTGAAAAATGAGGAATTTCAAACTGCGGAGTGGGATGGAGTGCGAAACTATCAGGCAAGGAATCTACTTAGAGATGAAATAAAAGTAGGGGACAAGGTCCTTTATTATCACTCAAACTCTAAACCTTCAGCTGTTGTTGGCACAGCTACAGTTGTTCGGGACGGATATCCAGACTTTACAGCATGGGACCCGACAGCTAAACATCCGGACCCCAAAAGCACCGAAGATGACCCAATTTGGTTTATGGTTGATATTCAGGCTGATATAACGTTCAGTAGATTGGTTTCCTTGAAAGAAATAAAAAGTATTCCTGAATTATCAGACATGGTTTTGGTGAAAAATTCAAGATTGTCCGTGCAACCCGTCACAAAGAGTGAATTTGAACTTATTACCAATTTAGGTAGTCAATCGGAGTGAATGATAAGAAAGAATGCTCCCGACAGGATTTGATAGAAATTCAGTCTGAAATATGGCAATCAATTCTAGTTTTTTGTCGCGAATTAACGCCATGCGATTGGGAAAGCCAGACCGCTTGCCCTACTTGGACCGTCAAAGATTGTTTTTCCCATCTCATTGGCATTGAAGCAAGGTTACTAGAGTGTCCAAGTCCGGAATTAGAAATTAAAGAGTTACGTCATGTGAGAAACTCGCAAGGTCTTGTGAATGAAATTGATGTGGTTTCAAGAAGGCATAAGTCCAACAATGAGTTGATAGAGGAATTTCGGGAAGTTACCAGAAAACGTATTGAATACTTACATAAATCTAAAGATTTTTCAGTAAAGGCTGAGTCACCTATTGGGATAGGCACGTTATCAGATCAGGTGAGCGTTCGGATTTTTGATTGTTGGGTTCATTTGCAAGACATGAGATCGGCGGTTGGCGCCCAATGTGAGTTCAGTTCTAAGGCTTCAGAGTTATCTTTGAGTAGAATTTATTCAGTATTGCCTTTTGTAATTGGAAAGAAAGTTGCTCCTTCGGATGGGACGCAAGTTTCATTCGAAATACAAGGGGTAATAAATACAACACGGAAAGATGTGCGTATGGTAGGTAGAAGAGCACATTTAGTGTCCGATAACAATGAATTTAGTGTTAATTTAATTCTAAGTGAAGAAACTTTCTTTAGACTGGCTTGTGGTCGAGTTGACCCGGAGTTTGCGATCGAAACTAATTTAGTTGTTTTTGCGGGGGACGTAATACTGGGTAAGAAGGTTGTAAAACAAATGAACTTTATGATTTAGCTACAATCTTCCTACCCAGTGTATTACTGTCTGGAGCTGTTATGTCGACAAAAGTATTTTCTCAACTTCGTCTGCTGCTCTTAAAGCTATGTCTCTCAATTCTTCTTGATTGAGACTACCCAGAGGATGCGGTACGACTACAAAAGGATAATCCGGGATTCCACCCATTTTCGACATTGCAACTGCGCTCGTGACAAAAGGCTCGGTACATATAACCGCAGCAGGTACGCCTTTCTTTTCGAAAGAGATTCCGTCGTGCACACTGCACGATGAGCAAGACCCTCAATCTCCAGAGGCGGTTATTACAACGTCACATTTTTCAGCCATATCATTTAGTAAGTCTGCTGGACATGGTCTAGATGCATTGCCTTTGTTGTCAGATATCATTACACCAAGGTTGTGTTTTTCCTTGAGTATTTCGTAAACATACTCAAGAAGTTCTTCAGAGTTTCTTTTACCGTTGGCCAGTAATCCCACTATGGATCCATCTAATGTTTCGGGTCTATCAGCTAACAAAGTTTTCTCCTCCAGTGGCGATACTGTTGGGTCTAGGACTTCTATATTTTCAACAACCATACAAATTCCTCCTAATTCACCGTCTAGTAAAATACAAATTAACTCAGGTTCACAGCATCATATCTAAAATACATGACTTAGTCATTTGGGTTTCCGCGATTATCTCATATTTGCATTGTAACTGATTGTGAATTACTCCCACCGCCCCACAAGGGTATTACTTGAGAAAATGCCCCTGCAAAACCCCCAGCAACAAGAATGGTGAACCCTTCAGGATCTAAAGTGGAATGGGAAATAGATTTTCCCTCGGGTTTTGGACCAGGGTTAATCGAGCCAAATCCCCATTCATTATCTGTTCTCGCGGACAGTTCATATAAATAGTCCTTGATTCTGACTTTTGTCCAACCTGCTTTAAATATATTGTGAGCATGCTCGGGGCAGAGCACTATTACGATTTCCCCTTGACCTTGCCCTGTAGCGAATAATGCATCTCGAAAACTTCTCAGTATCACTTCAGGGTCAGAGCTCGAATGATTACTTACTTGTATGGGAGATAAACCGGCAAATAAAGTCACGCTGTTCTCGTTTAGGCTAATTCCTCGTTCTACACCGATCGGATCCCATTTGTTCGCCTCATCGTTTTCGGTTATGCACCAGGTGTATCTTCCTGCGTGCCCAAGAGTTCCTTTATCTATTTCCCCAGATTTGGAACCTGTCGCATTTATGATAATTAGACGAATCGCCCTACCTATAGCAGCATTTGCCCTGTGCCCAGGTCCGAAAACATTGACTTTGCCATTAATTCCAATCTGCCTTGCAAGTGGCCCACTTACCACAGCTAGTACTGCCGCCCCCATAGTACTGGCAGTTATTGCATGTAAGTTGAACTCTGGTTTAAGGAGCCCCTTAACAGCTGAAACTACTACCGGGAAATAGGTAGGGTCGCAACCAGCCATTACAGCGTTGATAGCGATTTTCTCAATACTGATTTCTCGCCCTTTTACCGGCTCAAATCCGATAATTTCATTTCTATGTAAATTTGTACCATTAATCATGTTGGTTACTAAATCAGGAGTCGGGGGCACAATTGGTAGTCCATCAGTCCACCCTTTCTCATAAAAGAAATTTATGGCGTCAAAGTAAGATTTGAAAGAATATTTTTTGGATGAATCTTTTGTTGCCAAAATTTTTCTCCCTTTAGCATTTTTATTTGAAACTTTATTTGGTAATTTAGAATCTACTTGGCGAATGTTACCATCAAGGAATTTACGGGGCAGTACATGCGGTATTTTCTCTTCGTGAGACCCTTGTACATTTAATGAGGAAATTGTATTATCTCAGTCATATTGGAATAAATAGGTTTAAGCTGGTTATGTAAGGGGGCTTAAAAAATGACAACAGCTGGGAAAAGAGAAAAATCTGTAGTAGTTTTGCAGTTGTCCGGAGGTAATGACTATCTCAACACGGTGGTTCCTTATGGAAATGAAGATTACTATGATTTTCGTAAAACTGTTCATATAGAACAGGAAGCAGTATTGCCTATTGATGGGACTTTCGGATTTAATCCAAGTATGGCTCCGTTTAAGAGGTTATATGATCAAGGCAATGTGGCTGTAATCAATGGAATTGGTTACGACAACCCCAATAGATCACATTTCCGATCCATGGACATATGGCATACGGCACTACCAGATGAGATTGGCACCGAAGGATGGTTAGGCAGAGTTATACGGGATTTGGATCCTAATAGTGAAAACGTACTTACTGGAGTGAATTTCGGACGAGGCCTACCAAGAGCATTAGGCGTGCGAGGAGTTCCAGTCGCTTCCGTTGGGAATCTCGACACCTACGGACTATTTCCAGATATACAAGACCAGGCTACTAAGAAATTAGCGCTCGATGCTTTTGCCCACATGTATGGTGGGGTGCAGGGAAAAGACCCTGTCTTGGACTTCATTGGTCAAACTGGGATGGATGCTCT
>CEUN01011995.1_pt1 | contig 15168 bp, 14 predicted proteins | sample 361501 | NCBI WGS metagenome assembly CEUN01 (sample SAMEA2622801, study PRJEB7988) | marine metagenome | biome: marine biome (ENVO:00000447); feature: marine epipelagic mixed layer (ENVO:xxxxxxxxx); material: "saline water (ENVO:00002010), including plankton (ENVO:xxxxxxxx)" | depth 120 m | reverse complement strand
CTAGAACCACAATAAACCTTTCTGCTGATGTTGATAATATAACATTTAAGGAATCTCTGCCTGATAATAGGAGAGCAACTATACATAGGGTAGGGGGTTATATTGGTTATTTAGTTCCGTTTGGTGGTAATGGTTATTATGCTCTTAATGAAGAATATATTGATGAGTTCAATGGGTATAATGATGAATATAATTATTCAAAAGAGTGGCAATCTACAATACTGCAATTCGGTTTTACCAATTATTGGGAATTAAGAAATAATTCGGCTATATTTTTAGATTCATTTATTAATGCTTTATCAGGTGTAGGGCCATCCTTTGGGATTGATTTAAGTTTTAATAAGTTCTCAAATAAATCAGATTATTCTACTTTTTATGGGGGTGGTCTTGGCTGGTATCTTAACCCAGTAATTGATTTTTTTCCTGATTCAGGCTCTGAGGATGAAGTAGATAGTAGAGCTAGCCATGGATTAGCATTTATAGGTCAAGTTGGTTATGTTTTTATGCGAACTTATGACTTTAATATTTTTGCACGAATGAAATACCACTTTCTATTTCAAACAGTAGATTCTGAATATGATAATGGAATAACATTTAATGTTACGGTTGTTAGAAAAATGAGATCAGAAAAGAGAAAAAATCCTCTTACTATCTTTGGGTTGATCTTTGGAAAATAAAATTAATATATAGTATCAAATCTATACTTTTAATAAATTCTTACTCCTAAATTGATTAACTTAAATGAGGTTGTTTATGTACAAGCATATTGTTTTTTATTTTTTATTGTCTAATTCTTTAATTTTTTCGGCTTATTTAAGGGATGTTCCCCAAAAAATAAAACAGCCTGACGGTTCTGTTGTTGAATGTTTTTCTAGTGGAGATGAATTTTATAATTGGGTTCATGATGAAAATGGTTATACAATTGTCAGAAGTCAAGTGGATGGTTATTGTTATTATGCTAATGAAGATTTAACTCCATCAATCTATAGGGTGGGGGATGTTAATCCAGAGCTGGTTGGTATTAGAAAATGGATAAAATTACCAAAAACAGACTATCTTGCAATAAGAGATGAATATATTGAAAATGATATTAAAAGAACCCCGACCGTAGGAACAGTAAATAATTTAAATGTATTTATTAGATTTGCAGATGAGAGCGAGTTTGGTGGTACTTTTACATATTACGATACCCCTTTTAATTTAGAACAAGGCCCATCAATGAGACATTATTTTCAAGAAGTATCTTATAATATGTTAGATGCTCCTACTACTCATTTTCCATTGCCAGATGGTGAAAATGTTATATCATACCAAGATGAATATCCTAGAAGCTATTATGAACCTTATAATGCACAAACAAATCCAGATGGATATACAGGTGATAGAACCTTCAGAGAGCATACACTATTACGAAAAGCAATTGAATTTATTGAAGATGAAGTGCCTCTTGATTTGAATATTGATGGAGATAACGATGGAAGGGTTGATAATGTAACATTTTTAGTTTATGGTAGTCCAGGTGCATGGGCTGATTTATTATGGCCTCATAGATGGAGTTTGTACTCTCAATATGTAACTATTCATGGCAAGCAAGTTTGGGATTATAACTTTAATATGGAAACAGGCGGATATTTTACAGTGGGCACATTAGCTCATGAGTTTAATCATTCACTAAGTGCTCCTGATTTATACCATTATAATGAGACAGGTGCTCCTGTTGCATGTGGAGGATGGGATGTGATGGATGCTTCTGGCTCAATGCCAGGTTATATGGGTGCTTTTATGAAGGCTAAATATGGGGGCTGGATTCAAGATACTAATAATGATGGCCAAAGAAATCATTATGACATTCCTCTTCTTGATAGTCCTGGTATTTATGAATTAAATCCTCTTCATGATTCAACTAATTATGCATATAGATTAAAATCTCCATATACAGATAATCAATATTTTATAGTAGAGTATCGATATAAGCAGGGTCTTTATGAGACCACCACTCCAGGTAACGATAATGGTTTGCTTGTTTATAGGATAAACACCTGTTGCTCAGGTAATGCACAGGGCCCTCCTGATGAGGTTTATATTTATAGACCCAATGGAGATGCTGACACTAATGGTAATTTAGGTCAAGCTATCTTTAGTGAAGATGTGGGTAGAACTAAAATTAATGACCAAACTAATCCATCTGCATTTTTATATCTTGGAAATTTAGGTAATGGTGATTATTGTGATGATTCAGATGGGTGTAATGGAGGATTGTATATTACAGATATTGGTTCACCAGGAGAAACTATTACATTTAAATATTTGAATGTATTTTTAAATGCTGAATTAAATGATTTAAGTAACGACTCAGATGGTGATGGTATTTTAAATCCAGGAGAGAATGCCACTTTAAACTTCACTATTGAAAACACATCTATTGATGGTTTTGCTTATGCCTTAACCGCAAATTTAGAACCAAATGAGTATTTTGAAATTTTAAGTGATGAGGTATTTATTGATGAATTGCCAGCTGGACAAGAGTCTCCAAGATTTTCTTTTGATATTAAAGTAGATGATGATGCTCCTATAGGTACATATAAAATGGGAATGAATATATCTGCAACTGTATATCAAGATGGTTTTGGGGAATTTGATTACGATGATATTGTAGAGTATGATTTTAATATTTCTATAGACCAAAAGGGGTTTCCTTTTGAAACAGCAGATCAAGTTTTTTGTGCTCCTGCTGTAGTAGATTTAGATCAAGATGGCAACAATGAAATTATATTTGGTGATAACTCAGGTATGTTTTATTTCTTAAATGATGATATGACTATTTACAATTCATATAATATAGGAGACGAAATATGGGGAGCTCCTGCGATTGATGATTTGGATGGAGATGGGGATTTAGAGGTTGCTATTACCTCTAAAAATGGATTTTTCTATATTTTTAATCATTTAGGAAATCTCATTTTTGGTCAGGATTTTGAGGCCTATTTAATGGGTGCTCCTGCAGTTGGTACATATACCAATAGTGAAACTAAAGCAATTTATGTTCCTACATTTGAAAGTGATGGGAAAATCTATCAGATTAGGTGGTCTGAATTAGATGGAGATTATTTGATTGATTACAGCACTATTGGTAAAAAAATCCAAAAAGGTGTAGCTCTTCATGATTTGAATGGTGATGGATTAGATGAGATTGTATTTGGTACAGATGATAATACTTTGGAGGTACTTTCCTATTCTGGAAATCTTGGAGATGTATATGATTTAGGAGGTAAAGTTAGAAGCGCTCCAGTCATTATCGAGTTTAATAATAACGAATTTTTAATTGCTGCAGGCTCAAAGGATGATAATTTGTATGCATTTAATCCTATTTTGGGTACAGAACAGTTTATTTACGAAACAGGGGGAGATGTAGAGAGTCCATCTGTTTTTGAGCATAGTCAGTATGGTACGGTTATTGTTTTTGGTTCTGCTGATGGCAATTTATACATGATTGATACCAATGGAGGTGACATTCCTGGTTGGCCAAAAGATTTGGGAGCTCCAGCTAAGGGTAGCCCTGCAATTTCAGACATAAATGGAGACGGTTTAGCAGATATTTTTATCGGTCAATCTGAGGGTAGATTTTTTGGGTTTGATGAAAATGGTAATATCCTAAATAATTTTCCAATGATTATTGAGTTTCCTTTTACAGCATCCCCTACAATAGTGGATATTGATTTAGATGGAGATTTGGAGGTTTTGGTTGGAGGAAGTGTAGGTCTTTATGGGTATGACATAAAAAATGAAAATGGTAATAATTCCGATTACTGGTCAATGTATAGAGGTAATTTATCTAGAAAAGGATTTTTTCAATCAGAAAACTATCTTGGTTTAATATCAGATCAGATGCCAGAATCTTTTAATATTAGCTCCGTATATCCAAACCCATTTAATCCAAAAGTAAATATTGAGGTTGATATTGCTAGTAATGAAATCTTTAATTTATCAATATACAATCTCCAAGGAGCTTTAGTTCAGGAACTTTATAATGGCACAAAAGCTGTTGGAAGACATCTGTATAGCTGGGATGCATCTATGTATTCAAGTGGTATTTATTTTGTAAGATTACGAACATTTAATTCGTATAAGTCAAATAAATTAATGCTAGTTAAGTAATTTATATAAAGTAAATTATAATGATACTAACTCGTAAATACACATTTCAAGCAGCAAGAAAATTAACCAAGATAGCCCCCGGTCATATTTGTGCTAATCTACATGGTCATACATTTAAAATAACGATTAAAATTGAGGGTCCAATAAATCCAGAGGATGATTTTGTAATTGACTTTTTTGATCTAGATAAAATATTTAATGATTTAGTCTATAATGTTTTAGATCATAAATATCTTAATGATATTGAAGGGTTATCAAGCCCTACAACAGAGAATTTATCAATATGGATATGGAATGCTTTAATTATTAAGTTAGATAATTTAAAAGAGGTTAGTGTATTTGAAAATGATTTGTACGGCTGTACATATAAAGGAGATTAAGTTGCTATGTATGGCAGATTAATTTTAGTAAGACATGGTCAGTCAACCTATAATGAACAAAATCGTTTCACTGGATGGAAAGATGTTGATTTAACACAGAAAGGTATTGATGAGGCAAAATCTTCATCTACCCTTCTATCTCAAGAGTCTATTGATCTTGCATTTACTTCAGATTTAAAGCGAGCTCAAAAAACATTAGATTTGATACTGGGTGAGTTAGGGTTGGATATTCCTATTACTAAAAATCAAGCATTAAATGAAAGAGATTATGGCAGTTTAGTAAGTCAAAACAAATTTGAAGCTGCTGAAAAGTATGGTAAAGATATGGTTCAAACATGGAGAAGAAGCTATGATGTTCCTCCTCCAGATGGAGAATCTTTAAAAATGACACTTGAGAGAACAGTTCCATATTTTAAGGATAGTATTATTCCTATTTTATCAGAAGGAAAAAACATTATTATATCTGCACATGGAAATAGTATTAGATCTATAGTTATGTATTTACTTTCAATTTCAGAGGAGGATATACTAAAAACTGAAATTGGTTGGTGTGAACCTTGGGTGTTTGATTTTGATGATAATGGTAATGCGATTGATATTAATATTAGAAATATAGAAAATCAAAACAGTGACAGCTATTTACCTGAAAAGTATTATGTTAAAAAATAAATGTTCAGTATTGTCTTTTAGTGGGGGAATGGACTCTACTTCACTATTAATTAAATTATTGGCTAAAAACCATGATATTCATGCTATTTCCTTTAAATATGGACAAAAGCATGAGGTAGAGGTTGATTGTGCTAAAAAGAATATATCTTACCTTAAAAATAATGGATTTAAAGACAAAATTACCCATAAAGTCTTTGATATTTCAAATATTTTGTCAAATTTCAACTCATCTTTGATAGATGAAAATCAAGATATCCCAGAAGGATATTATGAGTCAGAAAATATGAAAAGCACATTTGTGCCCAATAGAAATGCTATATTTTTTTCATTGATATATGGTTATGCGATATCTATAGCAAAAGATTATAATGATAAAATATCTATATCGCTTGGAGCTCATTCTGGCGATCATGCGATATATCCAGATTGTAGATTAGATTTTTTTGAAAGTTTATTTAATTCATTGAAAATAGGTAATTGGAATTCAGATAGTATAGAACTTTATGTACCTTATATCGATATGGATAAGAAAGATATATTAATGGATGCGGAAAAGTCTATTGATAAGTTAAATTTAGATTTTAATACAATATTTAAAAATACTATTACTTCGTATAATCCTGATTCTAATGGTATTTCTAGTGGAAAGACTGGGTCTGATATCGAAAGGATTTTGGCATTTAATAGCTTAAATAAGATTGATCCTATCAAGTATCAAGAATCTTGGGAAAATATTCTCAATAATGCACTTAAAGTTGAGAAAGAGTATTCTAATTAATGGCAAGTTTATTTACAAAAATAATTAATAGAGAAATTCCTGCTGATATCATTTATGAAAATGATGAGATTATAGCATTTAATGATATTAACCCACAGGCTCCAATTCATATTCTTATAGTACCTAAAAAAGAAATAAGTACAATAAATGATATAAATGAAGAAGATAAGGGTTTGATAGGAGAAATGTTTATTACAGCTAAAAAAATAGCTAAAGATTTAAAGATTGATGAATCAGGGTACAGGACCATATTTAATTGTAATGAGCATGGGGGACAGACTGTTGACCATATTCATCTGCATTTATTAGGAGGAAGGCAGCTTGGCTGGCCTCCAGGATAGATATTATGGAAGTTAATTTTAAAAAAATAGAATCTAAATGGCAGAAATTTTGGGATGAAAATAATTCTCAAAATTTAAATAATACTGATAAAAAGTTTTATTGCCTTACAATGTTTAGTTATCCATCTGGAAGCAATTTACATGTTGGGCATTGGTATAATTATGGTCCAACCGACTCTTATGCACGATTCATGAAAATGAATGGTTATAATGTATTTCAGCCACAGGGTTTTGATGCATTTGGATTGCCTGCTGAAAACTATGCGATTAAACATGGTATTCATCCAAGGGAGAGCACAAATCAAAATATTGCTACCATGAAGAATCAATTAAAATCTATTGGAGGAATGTTTGATTGGGATGCTGAGATCAGAACATGTGAGCCAGATTACTACAAATGGAACCAATGGATATTTTCTAAATTATATCAATCAGGTTTAGCTTATCAAAAAGAAGCATTAGTTAATTGGGATCCTGTAGACCAAACAGTCTTAGCTAATGAACAAGTTTTAGCAGATGGAACATCTGAAAGGTCTGGTGCAAAAGTAATTCAAAAACCTCTTAAACAATGGTTTTTAAAAATTACAGATTATGCAGATGAACTACTTGATTTTGAGGGTTTAAATTGGCCTCAGAAAACTATTTCTATGCAAAAAAACTGGATAGGAAAAAGTGTAGGTAGCTCAATAAATTTCAATGTTTCTGATTCTAATCATAAAATAAAAGTTTTTACAACTAGGCCTGACACAATATTTGGTGCCTCATATTTAGTTTTGTCACCAGAACATCCATTAACAAAAGAAATCTCATCAAATGATGAAGAAGTGTTAAAATATATTGATGAAGCTGCATCAAAAAATGAATTGCAACGACTTGATTTAAATAAGGATAAAACAGGTGTATTTACAGGAGCATATGCAATCAACCCTTTAAATAATAAAAAAATTCCAATATGGGTAGCTGATTATGTATTAGTTTCATATGGTACCGGTGCAATAATGGCTGTTCCTGGTCATGACGAAAGAGATTTTGAATTTGCTACAAAATATAATATTGCAATTGATATAGTTGTTTCAAAAACAAAGGATAAACAAGATAATCAAAAACCTTTATTTGAAGAGGGTTTTTGTATAAATTCTGATTTTTTAGATGGATTAACAACCAAAGAAGCTAAAATAGAAATTATTAATTGGTTAGAAAAACATTCTGTAGGTAAGAAGGAAATTAATTTCAGATTAAGAGATTGGTTAATATCTAGGCAAAGATATTGGGGGACACCTATACCAGTGGTTTATGATCCTGATGGAAAAGCACACTTAATTCCTGAAGAACATTTACCTTGGGAATTGCCTGATGATGTAGAATATAAACCTAAAGGCACTTCTCCTCTAGGGTCGTCAAAAGAATTGATTCAAAGAACAGAAGTTATATTTGGAAAAGGGTGGAGACCTGAAATTGATACAATGGACACATTTGTATGTTCATCTTGGTATTATTTAAGATATATTGATTCAAAAAATGATAAAGAAATATTCTCAAAGAAGTCACTTGATTGGTTACCGGTAGATTGTTATGTAGGTGGGGCAGAGCATGCTACAATGCATCTTCTGTATGCAAGATTTATCACTAAAGCTTTAAGGGATTTGAAAATTGTTAATTTTGATGAACCATTTAAAAAACTATATCATCAAGGAACTATTACTAAAGATGGTACTAAAATGTCTAAATCTAAAGGTAACACTGTTGCTCCAGATAAATTTATTGAGCAATATGGATCTGATACATTTAGAATTTATCTCATGTTTATGGGTCCATATGATGAAGGGGGAGATTGGAATGATAAAGGCATCAAAGGTATTTATAGATTTTTAAATAAAATCTGGAAATTAGTTGCACTTCCAAATTCTGATTCTATTGATGAAGGAATAGATCAATTAATGCATAAGACTATAAAAATTGTTTCTGATGATTTGTGTAAAATGAAATTTAATACTTCTATTAGTAGATTAATGGAGCTTGTTAATGCTGTAAGTGGTTATGATAGTATTAGTTTAGAGTTTAAAAGGAATATAACCCTTTTATTAGCACCTTTTGCACCTCATTTAGCTGAGGAATTATGGAGCTTATTAGGAAGTGAATCCTCTATTTTTAATGAGTCTTGGCCAAAGTACAATCCTTTAAAATTACAAAAAGATGAAATGAATATAGTAATTCAAGTAAATGGTAAGGTTAGAGCTAATATAGCTCTTTCAAAAAGTTTAGATAAAGATGAAGTTTTAGATCAATGTCGACAAATAGAAAATGTAGCTAAATATTTAGATGGGAGTCAGTTGATTAAAGAAATTTATGTTCCTGAGAAAATTGTAAATTTTGTAGTGAAAAATAAATGATATTAAAGTATATATATAATAATAGGTTTTATTTTTGGTTACTTTTTGCATCAATGACTTTTATATCTTATTTATCTATATATGAGTCTTTGGTAATTCATCGTACATACAGATTAATTCCTATCTATTTTTTAAGCTATATATCTTTATTTAGTTTATTTCAGTTAGTGGCCATGTTAATACTCATTACTATTTTGTCAAAATTTAAATTAAAGAATATCAATAAGGATGCTTTTAAGATTCTTGATATAAAAAGAAATATAGTAATAGTTTATTGTTTAGGTTTATATTTTTTTATTACAATCAGCTTTTTTTAGGGAAATATGAATAAAAATACATTATATATAATAGTTTTTATATTAACTCTAGTTTTTTATTATTTGTTTTATGAATATCAAAATAGAAAATTCAATATAATAACGGAGCAGTTATATGAAATGAATAGAAAATTAGATTCTATAGAATTATTGAAGCAGCATAGCCCATTAGAAAACTCTAATGTTAATTATAAAGAAAATAATATAGTTAAAGATAAGATTGTTAATTTTGCTGATTCATTAGCTCAACTATTAGAACAAGATACAAATTATCAAAAAGTATCAAAAATATTAACAGTAGACCAAAAAGAGACAGAACCTATAGCTGATACATTATGTTATGAACTTTCTGAGCAATATAAAATCATCAGTTTTTATAATAACAAAATAAGAGTTCAAAACATCTTAAAACCTGGATCATTTATTTTGTCTTTAAATGATTCAATTGCCCATAATGATAATACCTATATTCTTGATGAGATAAATGGACAGGGGAGTTATGTAAAACTGCATAATGTCTCTAAAGATGGTTATTGTAGATTCCACAAGATTAAACCTTAGTTACAGATAGAAGAGTAAAGAGAGCTATTTATTTAATATAATTATGACTATACATAATATATATTATCAGAATAAAAGTGCATTACACATAAATACTACTTAATCTTCCGTCAAATCCAGTTCTGTAATATTGATACATATGAATAGCTAAATATATAGATCTAAGTTTTATATTAAAATCAAACTCTAATTTTTCAGCTTCCTTAAACTTAAATACAAAAGATGAGTTAAATTCTTCTAAATAATCTTTGGCATCTTGAGTATCGCTTAACTTACTTTCCCAATCTTTATAAATAGCTGATTCAGTATCTATTTTGGGTAAATTATCTTCAATTGGAGTTTCTTGCCTAATAAACATATCACATTGTCTTAAAACTAAATGAGAATCACGATATTTACTTAATTTATTTTCAATCTTATGATTACCAACTTTTCTGTTTGGTTTATAATATATTAAAAATAAGTTTCCAAAATTATTTTTAATTTTTTCTACATATTTTTGTTCTTCTTTAGATAATTCTTTTACTCTCTTTGGAGCTATCCATGTATCGTAAGTTTGTGGAAAAATATGTTCAATATTTACAATCTGATTTTTATTAAAAGGATAATCTGGGCTACCATCTTTTAATGAAATTTCATAAATATGAAAAAAAGATCTTATATTATTTTTTGATGAATCAGAGTTTTTGTAGATAAGTTGTTCTTTTAATTTTTCATAAAATGTAATAGCATCGATTTCTTTAACTTTATTATTAAAATTCATCAACGATTCCCTTAATAATTCTTTAGGTCTTTTTAATGCTTTACCATCTGAGTCATACCTATCTTCAGCTTTTTTGGAAAGATAATAATCTATTTTAGAAGATAATTCATATAATTGTTTGTGGTACCAATTTGCTGGTTCACTTAATATATTAAAATAAAAAAATGAAAATTTAAAAAATTGAGGTAAATACTTGCTTGATATATCCTTTAATTCTTCTTCGTTATGTAATTTTCTAAAATTTCTAAAAATACCTAATATTAAAATCATCCATGTTTTGCTGTTTACTCTACTTAAAAAATAAATATTTTCAAATAAAGATTTTTTTTGGGCATTATTTAAAAAATTAAATTCACTATTTAATTGCTCTTCACTATCTGAAAAAGACAGCTTAATAAAATTTGATGCTTTGGATAAATTTTTAATAAAAGTCATCCATCTTTTTCTATGTTTTTCTTTATCTATCTTGCCCTCAGCATTTAAAGATTCTTTTTTCAAAGTTTCAAGAATTTCTTTGTACAATTTTCTTGATGAAACATAAGAATATTTTGAAGACCAATAATAAACAAAGAAGTCTACCATTGAAATTTTAACTTTTCTTGTATCATCTACATATCTTATGTTTGATTCAATATTATCCCATAGTTCTTGTATTTCTCTGTGTTTGCTTGGAGTATTTATTTTAAATAGTTGGTTTCTTATTAAATCTGAAGCATTTAACTCAAGTTTCTTTGAATTAATTGATTCAAAATATTCATAGGCTTCATAATCTTTATTAATGGTTATTTTTGTAAAAATAAGTTTTTTTGTAATAGTTTCAATTATATTTCTAATTAATTCCTCAACCTTTTCTGTGTCTTTAAGTTTAATTTTAGATAAGCTTATTTCATTATCAATACTTTCATCATGAATAATGATTGTTTTTTTAATTTCATCCTTTAAAAGTTTAAATAAAGTTCTATAATGATCTCTATATTTATATGAATCATTAGAAAGTGTGTCTCTTCCAAGTGGATAATTTTCTCCTTTTACTTTAATTAATCCTGGAAGCAGGCCATAAGTGTATCTTTTGTTGCCTCTAGAATAAGAATTTGGTTTGTCAAATTTTATTATATGCTCTTCAAATAAATCTTTTGGCTTATATGATTCACCATAATAGCTATGCTTAGAATCTCTTACTAAGACATAACTTTTAGGCCTATCTCCAAGTTTTATAAAATTTTGATGTAAGTTGTCAGCTAATTGGAAATAAGTGGTTTCTCCAGATTCTTTATGCATTTCAAAGCATATGTCTCTTATAACACTTAAAAATATTGTTAATGTAACCAATCTTTGTTGACCATCCACAATCTCAATTTTACCAAAATCTCTTTCATTTTCCCTTTGAGGGGAAATGTTGGAATAATTCATAACAACTGAACCAAAATAAACATTAGGATAATCATCTTCATTTATAGTGTGCAAAATATCTTCCCAAAGAGTGATTATTAATTTTTTTGTCCAAGAATAAGGTCTTTGATATTTAGGAACAAAATATGCATATCTTTTCTGCTCCATTCTAACCTTAAAATCTGTTGTTAACATTTCTTCAAGATTTGATGAAGATGCTTCATATCTAGAGAGTTCATTGGGCATTATAAATTCCTTCTTTTATTGATTGGGTATTTTTCTCTATTTTTTTTAATTTTATTTAAAGTAGCTTTTTCAATATTGATTTCTGTTTTTTCAGCTATTCTTATAAGATATAATAATATATCTGCTACCTCATCTTCAATAGATTCTTTAAATTTTTTATCTTTTAACTTATCTTCGATTTCATCATTATCAAGCCACTGAAATATCTCAACAAGCTCAGATGCTTCTACAGATAGTGCCATCGCTAAATTTTTTGGGATATGATATTTATCCCAATCTCTTTCTCTTGCAAACTCAGCTTGAATTTTTCTTAATTTTTCTAGTGTATCCATATTATTTTGGAGGTCCATCTCTTAATTGTTTTCCCATTTTTTCAACCAAACCTACAACCAAAGCATTACCTATGCAGAAATACCTCCATTTTTCAACAGGAATAGATGCTGTATGCCCTTTAGGAAAGCCTGAGATTAATTCTGCTTCTTCCGGAGTGATTACTCTTAATTTTTTTGTCCAAGGGTCTTCTATTAAGTGTTTGAATCGACTAGGAGCTAATCCCCCCTCCCCTGTCAATATCGTTCTGGCTGGTTGTTTTAGATCTTCTGGAAAAGGAACAGCACCTTCAGACCATTTAATTTCGACTCCATTTTTAACTTTTATTTTCTTTTTTCCGCCTTTTAAATATTTCCACTTTTCAATATCCTCTTTTGGTATATAGTATTTTTTATCGACACCTTTAATTAGAATATCTCTAAGAGTAACAGTTTTGCTTTTAGCAGCTTCAACTTTAATTGTTGAAATGTTCCGATTTATCATAAATCCTGAATTTTGAAATGGCAGTTCAAATTCATCACTGACCTTTTTTAGATTTTTAGAGAGCTTACCTGTTATAGGGTCATTAAATAAAGATAAATCAGAATCATCTTTTACAGGGAATTCTTTTGCGAAAAAACCTTTATTTAATATTGAATTAGATTGAGCACTTTTTATTATATGTTTACCCCAAATGCTATCTTTTTTTGCACCAAAAATAAACACTCTTCTTCTTTTTTGTGGGAAACCATATTCGCCAGCATTTATTACCCTCCATTCTACAACATAATCATTATTAGCTAAACAAGCTAACATAACACCAAAATCTCTCCCTCTTTGGGGCACCGGAGATTTTAGTAGCCTATCTACATTCTCAAGAAGTATTAATTCAGGATTTTTTTCTGATATAATTCTATTAATGTCCCACCAAAGAACACCTTTTTTACCTTCCATACCTTTTGCAGATACAGTTGCAACAGAGTAATCTTGACATGGAAAACCACCAACAAGCAGGTTATGAGAAGGAATACTCTTTTCATCAATTTGACCAATATCAGTATTTAAGTCATTAAAATCACCAAAATTAGAAACATAGCAATCATAGGCATATTGGACAGTTTTTGTTTTAGGTTCCCATTGGTTAGCCCATACAGTTTTATGCCCATACTTCTCTAAACCAAGACGAAATCCGCCGACTCCAGCAAAAAGTTCTACTATCTTATATTTTTTCATTTCTAACCAACACCCCTAAACCCAATACTTTGCTTTTCTGTGATTAATTCTAAATCTGTATGCTTACCAATTAAACGATCAACCTCTCTCTGCTTTATGCAAAATGCCCTTTTTTCAGCATGACCCAATACAGGATGTTCTCTTAGGGATTGAGGGACAGACAAAGGTATGTTATCTTTTTTATATCCACCTGCATGCTTGGGGCATGTACCTAAAAAAGTATTATGACGTTCACTGTTTATTATACCTTTCTTAATATTGTCCCTTATAATTTTATAATCTAGTTCAATCATTTTCTGTTCTTCAGAATTGGGGCTCCATAAGAAAGTTTTAGAAAACTTCCATTTTTCGGCTGGTGTATTATTATTATGAACATAAAACACAAATAAAATTTTATTTATTTTTTTATAAAGCTTACTCTCTTTCCAATCTTTATTATTATAAACATCATTATAATCCATAAGTGAAAGTACACATCTTTCTTTCATATTATACAAATCTCTTGTTGGAACATATTTTAAAGGACTAACCTTTAGCTCTATTCCCAGATTAAGAAAATCAGGCTGAGGTGAGCTGTTGGTTGGTATGCCAAAAAAGTTTGTTTCTACTATATTAGCAATAATACTTTTTGTAAATCTACGTTCTCTTTTATCTAATAATCCTACCTTCTTACCTAAATCGGAAATTGTTTGTCCTTCAATTTGCTTGGCTTTTTTAACTATCTGTTTAACATTTTTGTATTTAATACCCATGGTATCATCATTAAATAAAGATAAATTATTCATCCATTATATCCTTTATTACATCCTCGTAACATTTGCAATACATCACCACATCACCACACGTATTACATGTTCTTTCTGCATAATTTTCATCTTCCCATTCATATTTACATTCTTTGCAGCGGTAATCAGGCATACCCTCACGAATAACACAGCCACCTAAAACAATCTTACCTTTTTCTTCATCTTCAGCCAAATCAGAAGCTGGCATCCCATATACGATAGAAATAACTTTTGAAGATTCACATTTTGGACAGCAATTCATACTTAAATATAATTATTTTGTCTTTCTATACCAATTAGGTTTCATTGCAATTTTTTCTGATATTCTCTTTCTTATTAATTTGTAATCCTCAGGATTTGGAATCCAATCATTATATAGTCCATTTTCAACAAAAATTTCTTTGGGGAAGATTCTATTCTTATCTGGTTTAAATCCTCGCTTTTTTATCTCTTTAATAAGCTCTTGATATCGTTTATCTAGGTATCGACCTTTATTATAGAAAAAGTAAACATGTCCAGTATTGAGTGTGTATTTCTTAGGGACCTTTGATTCTTGATATCCATTTTTGCTTACCAAAGTTCTTTTTAAACTACCTCCAACCATAAATATTTCTCTGTATTCAGCGATAAGATGTTGATCGGTTAGTTCAGATGGTTCTACTAAATTTATTCGTGTCATTTTACTTAAAGTAATACTTTATATAAATATTATAATTATTATTATTTTATATCTTTTTTCTTTGCAGCTGATATCCTTTTATTTGCATCAAGCTCCATCTTTCGCATCCTTATTTTAAGGGGTGTAACCTCAATTAATTCATCATCAGATATAAATTCAATTGATTGATCTAG
>CEUN01008126.1_pt1 | contig 15181 bp, 13 predicted proteins | sample 361501 | NCBI WGS metagenome assembly CEUN01 (sample SAMEA2622801, study PRJEB7988) | marine metagenome | biome: marine biome (ENVO:00000447); feature: marine epipelagic mixed layer (ENVO:xxxxxxxxx); material: "saline water (ENVO:00002010), including plankton (ENVO:xxxxxxxx)" | depth 120 m | reverse complement strand
TGATTTTTTTGATTTTTTTGATTTTTTTGATTTTTTTGAGAGACCACCCTTGTAATCTCGTATTGTAATCTCACCATTAAGCGCGGCAAGCAAAATCTTATTTTTCCTTGATCTTTTCTCACCCACATACCATGAGAAAATAACAATAGTTCCCAATATAACTAAGAATATACCTAATAGGCTAACTCCAGTAACATAAATATCAGTTATTCCTTGAATAAAAGCAAAAACACTTAACATAACAACTATAACCCAGAGTCGATTTCCCCATTTAGAACCTTGATGCTCAACACACCATTTATCAATGCTATCACGAAGTGAAATAAGCTCAATATCCTTCATCTCAGTTAGCCTATCTGATAGTGATTGATTCTGTAATTGTGCTGAAATAAGATCTGCATCTTCCTGAGCTTTTAAATCCATAAGTGCTAATATCCTAGTCTAATATAAGATAAGGCTGACTTTACTTGACAGTCTCATATGGGTCAATATATTCATTAATATTTATAAATTAAATAAACAATTATTGATATCATAATAATTTATATATATTTTCTGGTGGGCGACATATTACAGCTTTATTACCACGAACAACAATTGGCCTCTGAATGAGATCCGGATTCTTTACCATTATCTCTATTAATTCTTTATCTGAGAGATTTTGAGCCGCTAAATTCATTCTACGTGCTAATGGTTCACTACTGCGTAACATTTCTTGTACAGATAACCCTTTATCACATAATGAGTGTAACTGTTCACTAGTAAAGGGCGCGTCATAATAATTAATATTTTCAAATTTCTCATTACTATCTTCTAGGATTTTAAGTGTAGCACGGCACTTACTGCATGTTGATTTCTGATAAATAATAATTTTTTCATTCATAATAGCCCCTCCTTTTATTAATACCTATAAATAATATACTAACAATTATTATTGTATTAATTCAGATTATTTTAATGAATTGTTAATATAATTAGTTATAAGCTTAACCATGCACTCACATTTCTATATTATGCTTACGCAAACTATTAAGCTGCTCAAGACCATAATGAATGAAGGCAAGCCCAGCTAAAACAGGATAAAAGAAATTCAAGATTGGAATAAATTGAATAAGCCCAGTTAACAAACCCAGCATCCATAATGATGTGTGGTTCACAGAAAACAATGTTTTCATCTCTTCACGACTAGCATGTACAGCCAATGCATCATACCGAAATAATCTTTGATTAAGGTACGCTGAAGCAATGAATGGAATTAACACCCCTATACCAATCAACCATAATGGTAAGGTCAGAACCCATATTAAAATAAATATACAAATAGCAGACATACCATTAAGTAGAGTACCATTTATGCTGCCACCATTTTTACGTTCAAGGTTAGGATAATCACGTAAGGACACCATATTAATTAATACAGGCATTGCAAATAGCGCCATTATTACTATTGCTGTAGTCAAAATTAACGGGACAAATATAAATAAGTGTATTAAGATTTGAATTAAATCTCTTATCCATTCTGGCTCAATACTTCCAAACCAGATATTAATTTCTAGCGCTGAGAGACCGATTTCAATCCAAGTAGAAAAAGTATCCCAAAAATTTATAGCTAAAATTAACCATATAAAAACTGCTAATATGGTCGGCCATAAGGCAACCATTAATACCTTAAATTGCAATAAATCATGCATTGCTCTTGATAGTGCCTCAACTATTTGTTTCATATACTTATCATTACAAGATATTGATTTAAAATAATATAAATAAGCATTTAATGCTTCTTAAAAAGATCACCATAATTGATTAAATTTAGGGCATATTCAGATAAACCTGATATCTAAAATAAAATGACTAGACACTTATAATGCCAACACAATATACTGATATAAATGAAATATAATATTCTTGCTCGCCACCCAAATGATCTCACAATTGGCTGGGCTCAACGAGTTGTTAACTCATGCTACCCTAATACAAAAATTTCTTCTGTTTCTCTAGTTTCTATTGATGTCGGAACTACAACCAGAATTCGTCTTCTAGTAGAACATGATAACCCAGAGTCTCTCCCTAGAAAATGGTTCATAAAACTACCATCTCTAAATTGGAAAGCAAGACTAATCACAGCCCTACCTAGACTTCTTCATACTGAGATTCGCTTCTATAATGAATTGGCGTTAACTGTTCCAATCAATACACCAAATTTTATACAGGCACAAAGCAAGCTAGGATCTGGCTCAACATTGGTTCTTTTTGATATAACAGAGTCTGGTGCATCACCTGGAATGCCAGGTGATACATTAACAATAACAGAAGCAAATGCAGTAATTAAACAGCTTGCAAAATTTCATGCTCAATACTGGAATAACGTACATAATGATAAGTCTTATCACTGGCTAGCTAGCCCAATACGAGATCTAGAAGATCATTTAGGAACGCTATTATCAGTCCCATTAATGAAAAGAGGGCTACGCTTAGCTGGAGAACTTATTTCTCCTGTATTAAACGCTTCAGCTATTCGCTATGCTCATAACCGTCGCAAAATTATGCGTTTTCTTTCTGGATCACCAAAAACTCTCATTCATCATGACTGCCATCCTGGAAACTTATTCTGGAAAGAAGCACAACCTGGATTCCTTGATTGGCAGCTCGTCCGAATTGGAGAAGGAATTAGTGATATTTCGTATTTTCTATCGATGGCAATTAAGCCTGAAGAGCGAAAAAAATATGAAAAAAATCTTTTAGACATATACAAACAAGAGCTTATAAATCATGGAGTCCTTTGTACTGACTTAGAAAATATGCAACAACGATACTATGCGCACCTTATTTACCCTTTTGAGGCAATGATCATAACTCTAGCCATTGGTGGAATGATGAACCTAGAAAGCAACCTTAAAATGCTGAGCCGTACCATATCAGCCATAGAAGATCATAATGTTTTCTCTACTCTTCCAATGTAAAATATGGAAACTAAACACTACCAAATAAACTGACTACATTTTAAGTTATGAACATTAAAGAACTTAATACTAAACTTGAAGCTATTAATGACAAATATGAAAAAGAGCTCAGGTTAAAAATTCACAAGCTTTATACTGAATCATATACTGATAGACCAGAGCTTCATTCCTCCTCGCCTTATGCCAATGAAGTATTATGGTCTGATCTTATCACCAGGAAAGAACATAAATTTATTCGTGAAATCAAATTAACTTTAAATAAATCTGATATCTCTTTAAGCAAAGAGGATGCATGTAGTATTACAAAAAAGATCAATAATATTTTTGATGAACAAAGATATTTGTCAGGACTATTAGAGTTTTACAAAGAAATTAACAAAATACCTACATCAAATGAAATAAATCTATTTAGCCCCTCAAATCAGAAAAATATTTCTAGAACACTAAGAAGAGCCAGGAAACATGTTCTAGCCACTATAGAACTTTATAATCAGAATGAGATAAAAGATTTAAGTATGATTGAATTATGGAATAAATATTCAACTATAAATCCACTAATGGCAGTAGGGACTATTCTCCTTTTATACTGCACTACATTACTCATATCTTGGATTATAAAATCAGATATTTTTCAACAGTATATACAGAAGATTGGATGGTCAATTGGAGCAGGATAATAAATTCAAATGAACTTGAAGCTATAAATTTATAACACTAAAAAGATAATCTATGTATTCAACCACACATCTATTTTCTGACATAACGCATCAAGAGGAATATACCCACTATTAAGAATCCTATAACTTTCCTTCATATCCTGCGATACTAAAGTAGGGAAACTGTGTACGCCCCATTGAAGAACTTTCTCAAAATGAGTCAAAACTTTATCTTTTGCTTCTTCAGATTCAAATATTTTCAAATATAACCTCATATCTATACCCATTTTACCAGCCAGATGAGCTAAGATATCAGGATGAGTAACATTCTCCTGCTCGACATAAAAAGCAAAGTGAATTGATTTTAAAAATGAGAATACTAAATCTGGATTAATTAAAGCCATAGCCACCACCCCCCTACAAGATGGCTCAGTATCATATATAAATCCCTCTGGCATAGCCCCTTCAAAAGAAAATGGTTGGCCAGTCCTATTGTTTACTGATCTCCAATGACCTAAGATCTCTAGACGTTGTTCTGGTTCTATTGCTGATTTCCCAGATCGTAATCCACCCATTATTAGTTTAAGTTTTAAATTATTATCATAATTTATTCTAATTGCTTCTATTATGGGCGAAAATCCCCAGCACCATGAGCACATTGGATCCGCAATATACCAAAGTATTTTTTTATTCATTCTCTAAATTTTTAGTACTATAATTAATTACAGGATACAAAGCTCATGAGGTACGAGCAGCTCTCTTTCTATCATGCTCTGATAAGAATCGTTTCCTTATTCGAATATTTTTTGGAGTAATCTCGACTAATTCATCATCTGAAATAAATTGAATTGCAGATTCTAACGTAAGCTGTATTGGTGGAGTCAAATTAACAGCCTCATCAGTTCCTGAGGCACGTATATTGGTTAACTGCTTTCCTTTAATAGGATTTACAACCAAATCATTGTCTCTACTATGAACACCTATCACCATACCTTTATATAAAGCTGTGCCAGGATTAACAAACATACGCCCTCTATCTTGTAGCTTCCATAATGCAAAAGCTACTGCATCTCCTTGCTCACCAGAAATTAATACACCATTCTTACGTGAAGGAATCTCAGATCGTACTGGAGCATATTCATCAAACACATGACTCATAATACCCGTACCACGTGTCATAGTCATAAAGTCAGATTGAAAGCCAATTAAGCCACGTGCAGGTATACGATAATCAAGTCTTACGCGCCCACGACCATCAGGGACCATATCAAGCAGATCTCCTCGGCGGATACCGAGTGCTTCCATAACCACACCTTGATTAACTTCATCTACATCTATCGTGAGCATCTCAAATGGCTCACATTTAATTCCATTAATTTCACGAAATACAACATGCGGTCGAGATACTGCAAGCTCATACCCCTCTCTTCGCATACTTTCAAGCAAAATTGTGAGGTGTAATTCCCCACGACCAGAGACTAAAAAAATATCTGTTTCATCTGTATCCTCAAATCTCATAGCTACATTAGTAAGCAATTCTTTTTCTAGTCTCTCTCGTATCTGCCTACTAGTAACAAATCTACCCTCTTTTCCAGCAAAAGGTGATGTATTGACCTGAAAATTCATTGTTAATGTAGGTTCATCTACCATTCGCATTGGCAAGGATTCAGGTTGATTAATATCAGCCAAGGTAGCTCCAATGCAAAGGTCTTCTATACCACTAATTAATACTATATCACCAACTTTAGCTTCATCTAATTGGACTCTCTCAATCCCACGAAACCCTTGTATCTGGTTAACTCTATCCCTCTTTCCAGCACTATCTCCTTTCAATATCATTACTTCCTGCTTTGGTTTTAAACTACCACGATTAATTCTGCCTATACCAATGCGACCAACGAAACTTGAATAATCTAATGCACTAATTTGTAGCTGAAAGGGCTCATCTGGATTTCCTATTGGGGCCGGAACATGCTTTAGAACAATTTCGAATAATGAACGCATATCTGCTTGCGACTGATTTAATTCTAATGAAGCATATCCCTCTAGTGCTGAAGCATAAACTACTGGGAAATCGAGCTGATCCTCATTAGCACCTAATTTATCAAATAAATCAAAAGTGAAATTTACTACTTTATCAGGGCGGGCACCTACACGATCAATTTTATTAATCACAACAATCGGGCACAGTCCTAATTCCAATGCTTTTTTTGTAACAAAACGAGTCTGTGGCATTGGCCCTTCAACGGCATCTACTAATAATAAAACACCATCCACCATTGACAAAACACGCTCGACTTCCCCTCCAAAATCTGCATGCCCTGGAGTATCTACAATATTGATATGAACTCCCTCATACTCAACTGCACAATTTTTTGACAAGATAGTAATGCCGCGTTCTCGCTCTATATCGTTAGAGTCCATTACCCGTTCTTCAATATTCTGGTGGGCAGCAAAAGATCCTGCTTGATGTAACAACTTATCTACCAGTGTAGTTTTACCATGATCCACATGAGCGATAATAGCAATATTACGAATTGACCGAACCATATTTATGATCTCTACTTACAATAAAAAAATCGCGGAATTATAGCAGCCATCTATAAATATGGCTAACCTAAATAGTCATTTAAAATTAAATACAATAGTTATCTAGTTCATGTATAATCCGCCCATCGACAAAATTGCTTATTAATTTTCTCGTAGCTATCGTTCCTTACCTCTCTTCGATTTTCAAGATTTCCTCGGAAATTTTACGTGTCATATTATGGTTAGCAGCGATGCAATATATGCTAGTAGTATATTTTCGTACAAATTTCTAATAAAAATTCCTTATTTGTAAATTAATTCTTATTTTAGGAAACAATCGTGTCATTTGAAAATCTCAACCTACACCCTAATATCCTTAAATCTATAAAAGATTTAGGATATAACGCACCAACGCCAATTCAGAAAAAAGCTATCCCTACAGTACTAGCTGGCCATGATATAATGGCATCGGCTCAAACTGGCACAGGAAAAACTGCCGCATTTATGCTGCCAGCATTACATCATCTTGCCGCCCCATCTAAAATCAGCTCTCATGGACCTCACATACTAGTATTAACACCAACACGTGAATTAGCCCTACAAGTTTCTGAAGCTGCTAATAAATATGGAAAATATTTACGTCGTATTAGAGTTGTAAGTATACTTGGTGGAATGCCTTACCCACTACAAAATAAACTATTATCTCATCCTGTAGATATTCTTGTAGCAACCCCTGGTCGTTTAATTGACCATATCAAAAAAGGGAGAGTAAATTTTTTAGAGCTAAAAATGCTAGTCCTAGATGAAGCAGACCGGATGCTTGATATGGGTTTTATAGATGATGTTGAGAAAATTGCCTCCTCTATAAAAAATGACCACCAAACATTACTATTCTCAGCTACTCTAGGTGGCACAATAACAAAAGTTGCAAATCGTTTACTAAAATCCCCAAAACGGATCAAAATTGCAACACAACAAACTAGATTAGATAATATTGAGCAAAGGCTACATCATGTAGATAATATATCACATAAAAATAAACTCCTAGACCATTTATTATGTGATATAGATTTAAAACAAGCTATTGTTTTTACTGCAACCAAAAGAGATGCTGATACACTAGCAGGCAATCTGTCATCCCAAGGGCATATTGTATCTGCATTACATGGTGATATGAGCCAACGAGAAAGGACTCGTACCATTACTAAACTTCGTAATGGAAGAATACGAGTACTTGTCGCTACAGATGTAGCGGCCCGTGGTATTGACGTAGCAGGAATAACACATGTTATTAATTTTGATCTCCCTAAATTTGCAGAGGATTATGTTCACCGTATTGGCCGCACTGGCAGAGCTGGTGCATCAGGAATAGCAGTTTCATTTGCTTCTTATAAAGATAGTGTTTATTTAAGAAAGATTGAACGTTATACAGGACATCGGATAGTCCACCATACTATTCCAGGACTAGAACCAAAGAATAAACCCCGTTTTGGTGTTAATCGAATATCTAGAAATACTCCTACGATTTCTCGCAAAAAAAACAGAAAATCTACTTGGTTAAAAGATAACAATAATAGAAATTACAATAACTCATATAAATTTCATACAACTGAGAATAGCTATTCTTCTACGAATTATTCTAACAAGGAAAATTATAATAATGTAAATGGGAATCGATACTACAACCATGCTGATTCATTAGATAATTATGGTAATAGTAGAAATTATAATATGCCTACGCATGATCATTCTATTCACAGAAATTCATGGTCAGCTAACAATCCGAACAAAAATAATGGGGATTACAATAGAAACCAATACAGTAGTTATAATACCTATCCAACAGATAGACGTAACAACAAAAAAAAATTTAACAATAGTTCAAACTCAAGTCATGGAAAAAACCGCTATCGATCATTTAATAATGTTAATAAAAATAATTCGAATAAAAATGGAAACTCGAAAAATTATATCAAAACAAAATAATTTTAATCTTCTAAAAAACTAAAGATAATTAGATGTCATGTTGTTCACTCTGATTACGCATAAAATCTGCTGTCTGTGCAAATGCTAACCCTAAACTTTTTTTTAATTCCGAATCCAATTCAATCATATCCATCGCTCTGTTCATACATGATAGCCATTGATCACGTTCAACAACTCCAATAGAAAAAGGTAAATGCCGAGAACGTAATCTAGGCTCACCATATTTCTCAACATATAAAGAAGGTCCACCCATCCACCCAGATAGAAACATAAATAATTTCTCCCTTGAACTACAGAGTTCCTGTGGATGCAGTTTTCGTATAACAGAATAGCTAGGGTCATCATTCATAAGATCATAAAAACAATCTACAAGGCGCTGTAAAGCTACTTCTCCTCCCATTTGTTTATATACATCGGCTAGGTGCATCTAAATACCCTTTTGATTTCAAAATGACCTACGTTTATAAAGTGAATATATTATCCAAAAAACTGCTAGGCCTACAAATAAATGTTTAAGTGAATGCCCACTGATTACTCTTCCTAAATTATAAATTTCATGGTCAGCAATTTCTAAAAACTTTGCAATAGCATACAGAGTTACTACAATAAAAATATCATTATTTCTGTTATATCTAGAAGGAAAATATTTTCCAAGTATGACAATACCTAGAATAGAATAGAATTGTATAAAAATATAATAATTCAAATTACCTAAACTATTCTGCTCTCCCCAATACCAATATATTACACTTCCTATACCAAACAAAATTAAAAAAGGTAATATTAGTAAACCAAATTTAATGCTAATGCGTTCAATTAATGTAATTGAAAATAAAGTACTTATACCAATAGCTATAGGTATTCTGTCCCAAGTCAATCGAGTGTTATCTGGCTCCAGATGATAATAAGCAGAAGTAATCCCTACTATAATTACACATAAAAATAAAATAATATACGGCCATCTCTCAAACAAATGAGTAAATGTTTTACGTCTAAGCAGCTCCTTTGAAGATAAGAGAGAAATAAATCCTAGTACGCCAGAAAGAAATATAAATATATTAGAGGAAACATTTAAAAAGTTAGATATCCCAAAGTAATTCCGCTGATCTGCAAATTGGTGATAATTGTTTTCTTGAACAGTTGACGGCATAATTATTGAGACTAATAATATACATAATGAGAAAATACCAAATATCAAAAGCTTCTTCCCATATGTCATACATGCCTCTGCAATGAACCTATCAATTTAAAAAATACTTCAAAATATAGCTGCAACTGCATCTTCTAACCTATTTACAGGAATAATTTCAATACCAAGAATCGGATCTTTAGGCTTATTAGCCTTAGGTATAATAGCTTGAAGAAACCCTAACTTAGCTGCCTCTTTTAATCTTACCTGGCCTCGCTGTACAGGTCGAACCTCTCCTGCTAGACCCACCTCTCCAAATACAATTATTTTTATTGGCAGTGGTTTGTTTTTTAATGAAGAAACTATAGCTAATAGAACTGCCAGATCTGCGCCTGGTTCAGTAATCCTTACACCTCCGACTGCGTTAACAAATACATCTTGGTCAAAACATGCAATTCCCACATGACGATGCAGAACTGCTAACAACATTGCCAATCTATTATTTTCCAAACCAACACTTAAGCGTCTAGGATTTAATGCATGAGACTTATCAACAAGTGCCTGAACTTCAACTAATAATGGACGAGTCCCCTCCTGAGTCACCATCACACATGAGCCTGGTACTTTTTCTTCATGGTGAGAGAGAAATAAAGCTGATGGATTACTTACTTCACGTAATCCTTTCTCAGTCATTGCAAAGACACCTAACTCATTTACAGCACCAAATCTATTCTTAATAGCTCGAATTAAGCGAAAACTAGATTGGGTATCACCTTCAAAATAAAGTACAGTATCAACCATATGCTCAAGCACACGAGGCCCAGCAAGGGTGCCTTCCTTTGTAACATGCCCTACTAAAATAATACAAATTCCACTTGCCTTTGCTATTCGTGTTAATTGAGCAGCACACTCACGGACTTGAGCAACAGATCCGGGGACAGATTGCAGTGATTCAGAATAAATTGTTTGAATAGAATCAATTACCGCCACATTTGGCTTTTCTTTACCTAAGATTTCCTGAATTCTATCGAGCTGAATCTCAGTTAATAAATGTACTTTTTTTGTTGCAAGCGATAACCGTTTTGCACGTAATGCGATCTGATTTGCTGACTCTTCTCCACTTACATATAAAACTGCTCTATCACAGGAAGCATAACTAAGCGCCTGCAATAATAAAGTAGACTTTCCAATTCCAGGGTCACCACCTAATAAAATTACACCACCATCTACCAAACCACCACCTAACACTCGATCAAGTTCTGATATTCCAGTTGAATAGCGAGGTTCCTCTCCAATTTCTATTTTCTCAATATTTTGTACTGTACTAATTCCATTTGTATGATTAAAATGCGTAGAATTCTTTTCTGCTAGCACTTCTTCAAGAGTATTCCATAAATGGCAATGAGGACATTGCCCCTGCCACTTTAGAGCTCTCCCACCACACTCAACACAAGAATAAATTGATCTTAGTTTAACCATTATAAAAATTATTAATCAGTATTTGGGTGCCAACTTACTATTAAACCTAAATCAGACTCACTAGCCTGAAAGGCACAATCAATGCCAATCCCAGGTACCCATACAAGATGTTCTCCACTAAAAAGCAGAGGCAATGATTCCCTTTCCCATTGAGGGTAAGATTTCTCTTGAAACAAATTTTTAAGACTTCTCCGAGGCCGATTAGAATCTGGACGCATATGCTCACCCCCTGACCGGAAACGAATAATTATAGGTTTTTTCCTTAGTTTCTGTAAATTTATTCCTTTTCCCTTTTCTTGTATGAACTTAACTGAATCTCCTTTTTCAGTAATTTCTAATTTCTTTTCACCATTCCATAAAATCTTCCACTCTTTATTTGGGAGTTTATTTGCCTTCCTTACATATATACTCCCTTTAAAAGTACGAATCTCATTACCTCCAAAAATAATATGTAATTTAGTATCTAATTTAGAAGTAAATAATTGACGAATCATATCTTCTAATTTTGCTGTACTTGGTAGAGTTATGCCACGCCGAATAAGATCATAACGCAACATATTTTTCGCTCGTAAAAAATTTAATTCCTGAAGTTTTCTAATCTGAATTCGATCTGAAATAACACATTTTTTACTATCAATTCTTGCCAAGTCATCTAGTAAGGAATTTGCCTCGGACATATGGCGGCTAGTACGTAGAAAAGTCTTTCGATAGGAAGGAAATTTTATTTCTAAAGCAGGGAGAATTTTATGCCGTAAAAAATTCCTAGAAAAAGATATATTATTGTTACTTTCATCTTCAATCCAACTTAATTTATTGTCTTTAGCATAACCTTCAATCTCCTTACGCGATATTTCTAATAGTGGACGAAGTATTTTTGGTCTTAAATGAATACCCTCATCCCTTTCTTTTGGGATTTGATCTCTAACCATAGGCATTGCACTTAATCCTTTTACCCCTGCACCTCTTATCATTTGTAATAATAAAGTTTCAGCCTGATCATCTATATGCTGTGCCAATATTACATAATCTGCCTTTAGGTTCTCAAATACTTGATAACGTGCATTTCGCGCATTAGCTTCAAGGCTGATACCTGGTAATTTATTTATCTTTAACTGAACTAATTTAATTGGAATGTTATGAATATTACATAAATCAAGACAAAAATTTTCCCATTTATTTGCATTAAGACTGATACCATGATTAACGTGTAATGCAGTAAGAGTAAATTTCAATTCATGAGAAAAAGACAAAAGGATATTCAGTAAAACAACTGAATCTATCCCACCACTCAATCCTAAAATTAAATGATCATTTTGGTGAACCCTTTCGTGTAATATACTTTCAACACGATTAGAAATACTATTTAACGGCAGTTTCTTTGAATTTGCCATATTCCATTAGCCGCTTAAATCTCTTATCAAGCAATGCCTCTAAGCTAGTATCTTGCAATTTATCAAGTGACCCTTGTAATGATTCGCTTACTGATTTCATAATTGCAGAATAATCTCGATGAGCACCACCAAGTGGCTCATCAATAATTTGGTCAATCAAACCTATAGCTTTTAATCTAGAAGCTGTAATCCCCATGATTTTAGCAGCTTCTTCAGCTTTATCAGCACTTTTCCACAATATTGAAGCACAACCCTCAGGAGAAATTACAGAATATGTTGCATATTGCAACATATTCACCACATCACCTACAGCTACAGCAAGGGCACCACCTGACCCCCCTTCTCCAATAATGGTACAAATCACTGGTACCTTCAGCTCCGATAATACAAATAAATTGCGACCGATTGCTTCTGACTGCCCTCTCTCCTCTGCTCCAATACCTGGATATGCGCCTGGTGTATCAATAAATGTAATTACTGGTATAGAGAATTTTTCTGCTAACTGCATAAAACGTAAAGCTTTACGATAACCCTCCGGTTTAGGCATACCAAAATTACGATGAATCTTCTCTTTTGTATCACGCCCTTTCTGGTGCCCTATAACCATAACTGACTGGCCATTAAAACGAGCTAAACCACCAATAATTGCAGGGTCATCGGCAAAGTTTCGGTCCCCATGTAATTCCTCATAATTTGTAAATAAATGTTCTATATAGTCAAGAGTATAGGGGCGTTGAGGGTGTCGTCCTACTTGAGATATTTGCCAAGGAGTAAGTTTCTCATATATTTTCTTAAGAAGTATTTGGCTCTTTTTCTCAAGGCGTGTAATTTCATTAGAAACATCTACATCAGAGCCATCCTGAACAAGATTTAGTTCTTCAATTTTTGTTTCTATCTCAGAAATAGGTTGTTCAAATTCTAGAAATGTAGCTTTCATAAATCCTAATACATAGTTTTGAAAATATAATGATACATGATTTATGCATTTATCAGCAGCCCTGTTTATTCAACGTCTATTCTAATTCCCCATCAAGAATTACAATTATATATATCCTATATAGAATTATCCGAGAGTATAATTATAAAAGTTGTTAATAACCCCTTTATAATAAGAATTATCAAAAAACCATTAAATTATATTTATATTATGAGATTCTCGGAATTAGGCGTAAAACAATATAAAATATCAGCCTTTTTATATGAAATTTCTGAGAAATAAGGGGAAATTTTGATTAATACTGCCAATATCACCATGCAATTTGGTGCAAAACCATTGTTTGAAAATGTTTCAGTAAAATTTGGCGAAGGGAATCGTTATGGTCTAATTGGAGCTAACGGCTGCGGAAAATCAACTTTTATGAAAATCCTTGGGGGTGATCTTGAACAGACTTCAGGTAATGTTATTGTTGATACAAATTCTCGTGTAGGAAAACTTCGCCAAGACCAATTCAGCTTTGAAAAATTTCTTGTATTAGATACTGTAATGATGGGACATGATGAATTATGGCATGTTAAGGAAAAACGTGATTCAATCTATGCAGACCCAGATTCAGATGAATCAGATTATATGCATGCAGCTGAACTTGAGACAAGATTTGGTGAACTTGATGGATATTCAGCAGAAGCACGTGCTGGAGAATTACTATTAGGCGTTGGTATACCATTATCCCAACATCAAGAATTAATGAGCAAAATTCCTCCTGGCTTAAAATTACGTGTACTACTTGCACAGGCTCTATTTTCCAATCCAGAAATTTTACTGCTAGATGAGCCAACAAATAACCTTGATATTAATACAATCCGATGGTTAGAGCACATAATTAATGCTAGTAAAAGTACCATTGTAATTATCTCACATGACCGACATTTTCTTAATAGTGTATGCACACATATGGCTGATTTAGATTATGGAGAAATCCGTGTCTATCCAGGGAATTATGATGCCTATATGACAGCATCTACACAAGTAAGGGAACGCATGCTATCAGATAATGCTAAAAAGAAATCTCAAATAGCTGAATTACAATCATTTGTAAGCCGTTTTTCAGCTAATGCCTCAAAAGCAAGACAAGCAACAAGTCGAGCCAAACAAATAGAGAAAATAAAATTAGAAGATGTTAAGCTTTCAAGCCGCCAGTATCCTTATATCCGTTTTGAAGTAAATGAAAAAGATAAATTATATAGGTTAGCTGTTTCAGTACAAAGCATTAGTAAACATTTTTCTGGTATGGAGAACCCAATATTTAAAAGATTTAGCATAAATATTGAAGCAGGAGAGAAAATTGCCATTATTGGGCCAAATGGTATAGGTAAAACCACACTATTAAAATCTTTATCTGGTGAACTTGAACTTGATGAAGGAGAGATTAAATGGGCAGAGAAAGCTCGCTATAGCCACTTTACTCAAGATCATGCTAAAGATTTTGAAAACAATTTATCCCTCACAAAATGGATGACACAATGGAGACAAAAAACAGATGATGATCAAGCTGTACGTAGTATATTAGGTAGACTACTATTCTCAGGAGATGAAGTAAATAAATCAGTAAAAGTAATCTCAGGTGGGGAACAAGGGCGCATGCTATTTGGAAAACTTATGCTTCAGAAAGCTAATATATTACTTATGGATGAACCAACTAATCACCTAGATATGGAATCTATTGAGTCGCTCAATACTGCATTAGAAAAATACACAGGCACATTAATTTTTGTTTCTCATGATAGGGAATTTGTATCTTCACTAGCAACTCGTATCATTGATATGAGAGCTGATGGTATCACTGATTTTAAAGGAAGTTATGAAGAATACTTATTAGACCAAGGTGTAGAATAAATATTAAACTAGGTTTAATTCATTCTGTTCTACTAAAGGCTAAATTTATCTTTATAACCAGTAATTTTCTTTGTAGCCATGAGCATATTGAATATATTCTACCCCTGCTTAGCAATAAGTAAGGCTTCCTTAAAATAAGACCAGTCAAAATATGGTCCTGGATCTGTTTTTCTTTTAGGAGCAATATCTGAATGGCCAATAATATCTATAATTGGATA
>CEUN01055765.1_pt1 | contig 15183 bp, 13 predicted proteins | sample 361501 | NCBI WGS metagenome assembly CEUN01 (sample SAMEA2622801, study PRJEB7988) | marine metagenome | biome: marine biome (ENVO:00000447); feature: marine epipelagic mixed layer (ENVO:xxxxxxxxx); material: "saline water (ENVO:00002010), including plankton (ENVO:xxxxxxxx)" | depth 120 m | reverse complement strand
TTGGCTGCGGCGTTAGCGCCTCGCTTATGGCCTGAGAGATGGAAGCGTGCTGTGGCTGCATTCGCTGCATTTGATCCCAATATTGCCTTGGCGAATAGGGAGCAAAAGGACACAGATGTTCGCAGGGTCTACGTCGCGATGTCACTGTGGCTTGTTTTGCCTTGGTGGTTGGGAGCTTCGCTCGGAGTGGTGATCGGTGATTGGGTTTCGAACCCAAAAGCTCTGGGGATGGACGCTATGTTCCCAGCTTTATTTATTGCGATTATTCGTCCGCAATTGACAACAACCAATGCTCGTCTGATCGCAATATTGGGCGCGGGCATCGCGTTGGCATTGGTCGAAGTGTTACAGGGGGGTTTGCCGTTCTTAGTGGCAGCGCTTCCGGCCCTGTTGGCTCTGCGAAACCGAAATGGGGAGCGGGCCTAATGCTCACTTGGGGTGTGGTGGCAGTCCTAGCTGTCGGGGTTTACGGTCAGAGAGCTCTTGGGATGGCGCTGGTTGATCCCGATCGTTTGGGACATCGTTCTAGACAGGTGCTGGCGATGGTGCCGTTGTCGATTTTGTGTGCGGTGACAGCGTTGCAAACATTAAGCACTCGTGGCGAGTTGGTGGTTGACGCCCGGGTGGCGGGAATCGTAGTGGCCGCGGTACTGAGTTGGAAACGGGTTCCGATGTTTGCGGTGGTTGTGGGCGCGGCCGCAGTGACTGCAGCAGTGCGCCTTCTATCTTGACTACCGTTACTTACCTTCGATCTTTATGACTAGTCAACCAAGACACCCGCAGCTGTTGAAGATGACAGATCCCCCTGTAATGGTGGGACATCGGTGCGCGATTTGTCTCCGGATTGCATTTCCGCCTGATCCCTATGGATGTGAAAAATGTGGCGCGTTAGCGACAGAACTTGATGAATTTGAGCTTGAAGCGAAGGGCTCAGTTCGAGCGGTAGCAACGGTTCATCGTCACCATCATCCGTCACCATCTACCCCTTTTACGGTTGGGGTAGTTGAGTTGGTCGCCGGCCCCGTGTTGAAAGCCATTGTTGAAGGTGAGGCAGTTGCTGTCGGTGATTCCGTTATAGGGGTGCTCGTGGATGGTGAAGATAACGATGGAAACCCGGTCGTCGATTTACATTTTCAGGTAGTGACATGAGCAGTCGCAGTTTGTTGTCAGACAGACCTGTGTTTGTGGTTGGGACAGGTCTGCATCCTTATCAACGCCGAAGTGAGACCACGTATGTGGACTTAGGAATAACTGCGGTCCGGGCTGCTTTGGTAGACGCGGGCGTCATGTGGCCTGATATCGAGGCTGCGTATACCGGAACTGCTTTATTGGGTATGGGGTCTAGTCGGATCATGCTGAGCCGACTAGGGGCTACCGGCATCGCCATGACCCAAGTTGAGAATGCGTCAGCTTCAGGGTCATCTGCGGTAGCTCAGGCGTGCCTTGAAGTTGCTTCGGGGAGATCCGACGTTGTCTTAGCTTTGGGCGTTGATAAACCCCGGGGGGGTCTAGGTGCAGCGCCGGGTCAAGCTGGAATTCCAAACCTTGAAGGTGGGTCTATTGTGCCGTTCACCCACTTCGCATTGTTGGCTTCTGAGTACATGGATTTACATGGGGTCAGTGATGAGCAGGTTGCACGTGTCGCGTTAAAGAATCATAGGAACGGATCTCTCAATCCTTTTGCGCAACGCCAGAAGGTTCGAACCCTGGAGGAAATTCTTTCCGAACCTATTTCTGGTTCGTTGACGAGACTTCAATGCTGTCCGGTTGGTGAAGGGGCTGCCGCGGTTATCGTGGCATCAGAAGATGGGATTAAGCGCTTAAACCTTGACCGGTCTCGAGCTGTTCAGGTTCTTTCGTCGGTTACTAGAACCGAGGGTCTGTATGGGGAAGGTGTCGGTATTGACGCCGCTTTGACTGCTGAGACTGGGATGGCTGCGTTCGAGGAAGCGAACGTGGATCCGTCAGACATTGATGTCCTTGAGGTTCATGACGCTTTTGCGATTGAGGAATTGTTGTACGCGGAAGCATTGGGTCTGTGCAAGCCAGGTGAAGCAGCATCTCGTGTCGAGTCGGGAGACTTCGACATTGGTGGTAGCTGCGCTTTCAGTCCTTCGGGGGGGCTTCTGGCTATGGGACATCCGATTGGCCCCACTGGTGTAGGTCAGATCGCTGAAATCGTGTCTCAGTTACGGGGAGAGGCCGGTGATCGGCAGCAACCCGAAGCTCGGGTTGGAATGGCCCACATGGTTGGGATAGGCGCTGTCTGCGTGGTGCACGTTTTACGTTGCGAGTAAGTCTCGATCACTGATTTTGTGGGAACCCTAGATCAACTTGGCTGGAGGTCGGGTCGGGCCAGCGGGCGGTGATCGCTTTTGCTCTGGTATAAAAGCGCACTCCTTCGGGTCCGTACATGTGTGTGTCTCCGAATAGAGATGCTTTCCATCCGCCAAATGAGTGGTAGGCGACTGGTACTGGGATCGGAACGTTGATTCCGACCATTCCTACTTGCACTTCGTGTTGGAACTGGCGGGCGGCTCCGCCGTCACGCGTAAAAATCGCAGTTCCATTTCCGAAAGGATTCGAGTTGATCAAATCAATCGCCTCGCGGAATGTGTCGACTCGAACAACACTCAATACCGGTCCAAAGATTTCGTCTTGGTAGCACTCCATGTCGGAGGTGACTTCGTCTAGCAGCGTTGGTCCATAAAAGAATCCGTCGGAGGGAAGATCAGCTGCGGCTCCATCTACTACGGCAACAGCTCCTGCTTTTTGGGCTCTTTCGACATAGCCGGCTACCCGGTCACGGTGTTCTTGTGTGATCAGTGGACCCATTTCTGCCTCAGGCTCGTTTCCGGGTCCGACCTTGACTGCCGGAATTCTGTTGGCGATTGCCTGCACGAGCTCGTCTGCGACTGATCCGACCGCAACAAGTGCGCTTACTGCCATGCATCGCTCACCTGCGGACCCGTACGCTGCGCTCACTGCGGCGTCCGCTGCCATGTCGATATCGGCGTCGGGTAGCACCAGCATGTGATTTTTAGCTCCGCCTAATGCCTGAACTCTCTTACCGGCTTTAGTGGCTCGCTCATGGACGTAGCTCGCTATGGGGGTCGACCCAACGAAGCTGATAGCGGCAACGTTTTCGTGATCGATCAGCGCGTCCACAGCTTCTTTGTCGCCATTGAGAACCGAAAACACTCCGGGTGGGAGGCCAGCTTCGATCAACCATTCAGCGATCAGCATCGCTGCTGATGGGTCACGCTCCGATGGTTTGCAGATGAAGGTGTTTCCGCATGCGATTGCTGTAGCAAACATCCACGCGGGCACCATGGCGGGGAAATTGAACGGCGTTATTCCTGCGACAACTCCGAGTGGTTGTCGCAAGCTGTATACCTCAATGCCATCAGACACTTGTTCATTAATTTCGCCTTTGAGGTGGTGAGCTATCCCACAGGCAAATTCAACATTTTCCAGACCGCGTGCAACTTCGCCCGCTGCGTCTGACACAACTTTTCCGTGCTCGCTGCTAATGACTTTGGCAAGCTCATCTGTGCGGGAGGCCAATAGTTCTCGGAAGCGAAACATGATCTGAGTTCGTTGAGTAAGGGAACTCTCAGACCACCCGATCGCTGCTTTGGTCGCGGAAGCAACTGCTTGGTCCACCTCAGATCCTGAGGCTAAATCGACCTGAGCTTGAACTTTTCCAGTTGCCGGGTCGTACACGTCGCCGACACGACCACTGATTCCAGCGGTGTGCTGGCCATCAATGAAATGTTGAATTCGTCGCACAGTCTTACTCTAATGCTTAGTGGTGGTGGCCTTTAAAGTGACGGTCTGTTAGTTGTCGGGATAAAGGTCGTATCGACCGAGGCGGTCAAGGCATACTTCGACACTCCAGGGCAGCATTGTCGCTCCGCAGCGCGCATCGCGGTAGTGCTGTTCGAGTTTGTTCGGTCGGAGCATTGATCGGCCGCCGCACACTCGGATAGCCAGAGACGCCATCTCTGGTGCGCCTTCCATGATGGCGACCATCGTGCTCCAGGCACGGCGTAGCGCTGCTTTGCTGGGGTCGACTGCAGCCTCGGTTAGCACCCTGTACATCAACGACTGGGCCTTGTCGTAAATCATTTGCATCTCGGCCCAACCTGCTTGTTTGACATGGTTGTCACGTCGTGAAGCAACTCCATGTTCGCCTCTGAGATATTCGCCAGTGAAGTCCAAAATGGCTCGCATTAGGCCCAGGTAGGAGAAGCTTAGGGTCATGTAGAAATAGGGGAATCGTTGCACCATTGCGTCGAAAACACCCGGGGGAAGTACCTCATGGTCGTCGGGGACGAATGCCTCTGTGAGGATGAGGTCACGTGAGTCGGTTCCTCGCATCCCAAGCGGATCCCAGTCACCTTCGATCGACGCACCTTCTGCGTCGGCCGGTACACCTAACAAGCGAACTCGGGGATCTCCGTCTACTAAGGCGACGACGTTATGGATATTTGCTATGCCGCTAAGTGATGCAAAAATTTTCTTACCGGTGACTTTGTAGCCCCCTTCTACGGGCACTGCTGTTGTTCCGATTGGTTGGCCGCTGCCAGGTGTACGTCCTTCTGAAAAAGGTTGGCTGTGGATGATGCCCTGATGACACATCCCGTTCCACAGTTGTGGTCGAACCCGGTCGAGGTGGCTTTGTTGTTCGTTATCCATACCGAGCTGGTCGGCTATCCACCCGGCTAGTAAGGCCGTTGCGGTGTGCATATTGAAGGTAAGAGCTGTGGTGGCGCAATGTCGGCCGATTTCTTCACTTACTAACGCGTAGGCAACAAAGTCTCCGCCTAACCCTCCTACGTCTAGGGGTGCGCAAAGCCCGAGGAATCCCTCGTTGGTGAGGTCGTTCCAATTTTCTGCGGGAAACGATGCGTTTCTGTCATATTCGGCTGCGCGTTTGGCGAAATGAGGCCCGAGGGCGGCGACACGTTCTACTAACTCCATGCGCTCGGGTGTTTTGATCGAGTCCATTTGGTGAGTATTCCTCAATCGTGGGGTGGGTGCCAGAGTACGGGAAACAAGTCGTCGCGCATTACGTCGCCTGACTGGAGACCTAGGTTTTGTAGCGGTGGGGAGGTTTCACCTTGACGTTCAAGGTACCGGACGTCGTCGCCCATCCATCGTGTCGAGAAAGCGCGGCGGCGACTTTTTATTTCCGCCGCTGTTGTACCGTGCAAGGTTCGGAAATCGAAACATAGGGCGTCTCCGGGTTCGAGTGCTTCAACGAACACATGTGTTCCGTCTGGGTCGATGTCTGGCGCTGAAATAAGTGATGTGTCGTTGTGGTCGTATTCGGTACCTGATGCGAAATCACGGGGTCGGTATGTGTTGCCATCCCGGTGAGAGCCTTTGAAAAATCGAACAGCAGTGGGGGCAGGAATCACATCGAGGGCTATGTAGATCGAAACGGTTTGTCTTCCGTCTATGCAGTAATACGGGAGGTCATGGTGCCAAGGCGTGGCCTTTTGGGTTCCAGGTTCTTTAGCGAATGCGTGTTCGTGGAATAGCTGCGCAGTCTTACTTTGCATGAGTTGTGCTGCGATAGATGCTGCGTGAGACGTGAATGCAAAGAGCAGATATTCCGGAATTAATTGCCAGTTGCAGTAGCTATCGAAAAATCTTCCCGGTTCGTCGCCACTGGTGCTCTCGCAAGGAAAAGCGAAATTTTGAGGGTTGTCGAGGTTACGTTGCAAACCGTCTCGCAATGGTTCTACCCATTCGGGGAATGCTTCGCGCATGATGATGACCCCGTCGCGTTGAAAGTCTTCAATGACAGTTGACGATACTTCCCTCCAGGGTCGTCGGGTAGAGGCAGCTAGTGCGCTCACGTCTTCTATTGCGCGCCACTGTGCAGCTGAGGTGTTGCCGACTGCCATTCGTACATTCTCTCTGGTTTGGACAGTCGATCGTTACAGTCTTTTGTAATGAGGCTGAATTTCAATGATCGAAATGGGTCCGCGCTTGTCTTCTTGTCGGGGACTTTGTTCAGTTTCAGTCCATTGTTATTTCGGTGGACCTCTGACGAATCCTCCGAGTGGTTGTTTTTATTGTGGCGTTCGGTAGGGATCCTCGTCGCAGCAGTGACCGCTCTGATGTTTGGTTCTTCAGGCCGCCCGATTGATGCCCTGACTGTTGGGTTGCGAAAAAACATGTTGGCGGGAGCTCTCATGGCTGGCATGTCAACCGCCTTTATTATTTCGATCGCTCGCATCGATGCTGCTTCCACACTGTTCCTTCAAAGCCTCGCCCCGTTTTCTGCTGCGTTGCTTGGGTGGTGGTGGTTGCGAGAACGAGTTGATCTCCACACTTGGGCAGCTATGGCTATTGCTGTGGTCGGGGTGGTGATCATGGGCACTACTTGGGATGCCAGTAACGGTGTCGGTATTTGTGTTGCGGCTTGTATCCCGCTGATGCTGGGTGTTTACACGGTCTTGTTACGAGATAGTGAGCGACGCGATCCGCGGGCTCAGGTTTTCTTTACCGGTGTGATCGGCATCGGGGTCGGATTGATTGCCGGTGTGCTTACCGGTGGTTTCGTTCTGCCCGTTCGTGACGCTGCATTGGCCTTTACGAGCGGCGCAGTTCTGTTGGGGGTCGGACTTCCCATATTTAATGCGGCGGGGAGGCATGTGCCTGCAGCGCGCACCAGTTTGCTGCTTCTCAGCGAGATCGTTTTAGCTCCGGTTTGGGTGTGGTTGATCGTTGATGAAACTCCATCTGGGAACACAGTGGTAGGGGGTGCTGTGATCCTGGTCGCGTTGGTGTGGGTTGCCACGCATCCCAAGGTCGCGGCCTCACAGAGAGCGTGTTCTTAGAGCAGTGCTATTGGGTTGGCTGGTGAACCGGTGCCACCTTCGACTCGTAGAGGTGCGACTGTGAACAGGAAGCTCCATTGAGAGTGTTGGTTACAGGCTGCCGCCAGTCGATCTAGTCGGAGGTTGTCGAGAAGGTGGACTCCCATAGCGACAATGACAGTCTGGTGGATCGGCATCACCCAGTCATCTGGATGGTTTCCTGGCAGCACATCGCTGACTCCGTCGCAGCCAAGTACCGAGATGTCGCGTTGGTGTAACCATTCAATGCAGTTGGGGTGGAGACCGGCCATTCCGACATGGAACGGGTGCCAGGGCCCAAGTTCGGTTCGTCGTTTGTCTCGACCGGTACCGATAAGCAATATGTCTCCGGTGCCGACGGATACGTTTTGTGCTTCTTCGCAAGCTTCTAGCTCGTCGACTGTGATCGCGTCACCGGGTTCTAGCCATTCAACCCCTCGTAGACGGGGAATGTCGAGAAGCACTCCCCGGCCAACAACTCCTTCAGCTGCGACCATGATGCTGCAGTGAGTAGCGCCTGTGCTTTTGACGGTGTCTGCCGTGTAGCCGTTATACATTTTCCGATCCATGAATACGTGGCAAAGCGCGTCGATGTGCGAGGTGGCCATTCCATGGAAGGCGACTCCAACGAAGTCGCCGGTCGACTCCATGTTGAGGTTCGGTGAAACACAGTCATCGCCGCCTCGGACCATCATGTGCAGTGCTGGGTGTCGATTTTCGGCATTGGGTTCGACTGGTAGTTCTCGAGCGCAGCTAACTGCGTGACCATGGGTTACTTCCGCGGCAGCTACGGCGCGTAGTTCGGGTGTGATGAGATTTAGTGCCCCCGCTTCGTCGTCGGCGCCCCAACGGTCCCAGTTCTTTACTGTTTCGAATAGTTCTCGATGCTGTTCTGAAGTCATCCATGGGTTGGTAGCCACAATCCCTGTCCTTTATATTTCCGTTCGTTCTTGTCTGAGGCTTATTTCGCTTGTTCGAAAGCGCCGAAGCCTCCCCCTCCAGGCGTTTCAATTTCGAAGCAGTCCCCGACGAGGACTTCTACGCGTGTGCTGCCGGGTAATTCTTCGGTGCTGCCATCAGCTCTTAGTAGTCGGTTGATGCCGACAAGACCGTCTTCTCCCCCTTGAGCACCAAAGGGTGCAATTTTGCGTCGCGATGACAGCACATTGACTGTCATTGGCTCCAGGAATCGAAGACGCCGTACGACGCCATCGCCGCCGCGCTGCGCTCCTTGTCCACCGGAGTTTTGGCGAACTTTGAAATGTTCGACCCGAACGGGGTGGCGCCATTCAAGTATTTCGGGGTCTGTGAGGCGGGTGTTGGTCATGTGGGTGTGGACGGCACTTGCCCCGTCGGAGGTTGGGGTTGCGCCAGCGCCTCCACATATCGTCTCGTAGTACTGGTGTTCGTCGTTTCCCCATATGAAGTTGTTCATGGTGCCCTGTGAGCCTGCGACAACACCGAGCGCTCCGAACAGAGTGTCTACGAGAAGTTGGCTGGTTTCCACGTTGCCCGCGATGACCGCGGCCGGGGGATGTGGGCTGATGAGTGAAGGGTCGGGGATCTTGATATCTAGTGGTATGAGGCAGCCTGCGTTGAGTGGGATGGTGTCGTTGACCATGCATCGGAATACGTACAACACGGCTGATCGGCAGACCGCTTTGGGTGCGTTGAAGTTTCCGGGGTGCTGTCCGCTGGTGCCGGAGAAGTCAATCACTGCGGATCTTTCTTCTAGGTTGACTTGGATTGACACAGCGATTTGATGTCCGTCGTCCATTTCGCCAACGAATTCGCAGTCGGTGAGTGCTGCAATGACGCGTCGCACTGATTCCTCTGCGTTTTCCATGACGTGGTTCATGTAGGCGTGGACGACATCGAGGCCGTAATGGGTAATGACTCGTTTAAGTTCGGACGCGCCTCGCTCGCAGGCAGCGACTTGGGCTTTGAGGTCGGCGATGTTTTGGTCGGGGTTGCGGGCCGGCCAGGGTCCTCTGGTCAGTATGTTCCGAATTTCTTCTTCCAAGAATCTGTCGTCTTGGACTAAGAGGACATTGTCGAGTACTAGACCTTCTTGATCGATGGTGGTGGAGTCGGCTGGGGCTGATCCGGGGACAATGCCACCGATATCTGAGTGGTGGCCGCGTGCTGCGACATAGAAGATGCGTTCCTGTGTTGTTTCGTCGAAGATTGGTTTTACGACGGTGATGTCGGGGAGGTGGGTTCCACCGTTGTAGGGAGCGTTAAGGACGTATGCGTCACCTGGTGACATCTCGGGGTTGTTGGCAATAACTGATTTGATGGCTTCGCTCATTGAGCCGAGATGGATTGGTAGGTGGGGTGCGTTAGCAATGAGTTCGCCGGTGGGGTCGAAGATGGCGCAACTGAAGTCAAGACGCTCTTTGATGTTTACTGAGACGGCTGTGTTTTCGAGTACTACTCCCATCTGTTCAGCCACATTCATGAAGAGGTTGTTGAAGATCTCTAGTTGGACTGGGTTGACGTCGGTTCCCACTGCTGATTTTGGGGTGTGAGGTGAAGTTCGTTTTATGACGAGATCGCCGTTAGCGGTGATTCGGCCTTCCCAGTTCGGTTCTATGACTGTGGTCGCGTTTGGTTCAACGAGGACAGCGGGCCCAACGATTGGGGTGTCGGGAACAACGCGTTGTCTGTCGATAAATGGGGTGTCAGCAGTTATTCCTGCCATAGTCGTTTGGAACGTTCCCAGAAGTGGGTCTGTTGAATCATCGAGTGTGTCGTTGAATGACAGTTGTTCTGCTGCACCGATTGCTTCGAGTTGGATTGATTCAAGGATGATTGTCGTTTGGGGGGAGATGAAGCCGAATCGTGCGCTGTGCTGGGCTTCGAATTCATGTAATACCTGGTCGAAGGTGCCAGATGGGATGGTTAACGCGGTGTCGGAGCCTCGGTAACGCAATGAGACACGTCGGCGGAGTTCACGTGCGGAGGGTTCTACTCCTTCGTTGAGGAGATATTCGTTTCCGTTGTGTTCGAGTTCTGCCCATTGCGGTTCCAGCTCTCGGAGAGTTTCAGGGCTTAGTTCTTGTTCGACTGCTCGATCGCGGATGTTGCGAATGTCTGCTAATCCGATGCCTAAAGCTGAGAGGACACCGGCGTGGGGGTGCACGTAGATGTTTTCAATTCCGAGACGGTCAGCGACCATGCATGCATGTTGGCCACCCGCTCCCCCGAAGCACACCAGCGCGTAGTCGCTGACGTCATGACCGCGTTCGATGCTGATCTTTTTGATGGCGTTGGCCATGTTGTCCGCTGCGACGTCTAGGAATCCTTGTGCGACAGTGGTTTCGGTTTGGGGTGTACCGGTTTCAGCGCTGATCTGTTTGGCGAGGGCTTGGAACGCCGTGGTAGTTGCTTCAAGATCGAGGGGTTGTTGTCCGTCAGTTCCAAATACCGAGGGGAAGAACTCTGGGCGAAGTTTGCCGAGGATGACATTGCAGTCGGTGATCGCTAGTGGGCCGTCATTGCCGTAGCTGGCTGGTCCAGGGTCAGCGCCGGCTGAATCGGGGCCGACTCGTAGTCGGCTGCCGTCAAAGTGGAGGATCGAGCCGCCTCCTGCTGCGACGGTATGTATGTCCATCATCGGGGAACGAACTCTGATTCCTGCCACTTCGGTTTCGTAGGCGCGTTCGAATTCGCCTGCGTAATGGCTTACGTCGGTTGAGGTTCCGCCCATGTCGAAGCCGATCAGCTTGTGTAGGTCCGCGTTTTCTGCGGTGCGAACCATTCCGACTACCCCGCCAGCGGGGCCTGATAACAACGCGTCTTTACCTTGAAATGCGTAGGCGTCGGTGAGGCCTCCGTTGGATTGCATAAACATCAAGCGGGGACTGTGCTGGTCGTGACGGAGCTGCTCATCTACTTGCGCGACGTAGCGGCTCAAAATAGGCGACAGGTAGGCGTCGACGACTGTGGTGTCGCCTCGAGGGACGATTTTCATCAGTGCGCTGACTTCGTGGCTGACGGATATTTGTTCGAAGCCGAGTTCTCGTGCGATGTGCGCGAGACGCGATTCGTGGTCAGTGTGTCTATAACCGTGGAGGAGAACTATGGCAACGGAATTGAATCCGTTGGTACGGGCCTGTTGCAGTCCTTGACGAGCCGCTTGTTCATCGAGTTCCACCAGGACGTCTCCGTCGGCATTGACTCGTTCTTTGATTTCTAAAACATCGGTGTACAGCATTTCGGGCAGATCGATGTCTAAAGCGAAAAGGTCTGGTCGGGTTTGGTATCCGATTCTGAGTACATCCGCGAACCCAGCGGTGGTTACGAACAACGTTGGTTCACCTTGTCGCTCAAGTAGGGCGTTGGTTGCAACGGTGGTTCCCATTTTGACCGTGTCAATTTGGTCAAGGGGTATGGCCTGGTCGTCGTTGAGATCAAGGAGATCTCTGATGCCTTGTACTGCCGCGTCGGGGTAGTGACGGAGGTTGTCCGACAGCAATTTGTGGGTCACCAACGTGCCATCTGGCGTCCGCCCGACTATGTCGGTGAAGGTGCCCCCGCGGTCGATCCAGAAGTTCCAGCCGTTAGTCATAAATTCTGGGTACCTCTTGTTCGCTGCGGTAGGTAACTGCCACCAGATTATTGATCGGTGACAGTTAGCACACGAAGCTTCACTTCTTAAGGGTCGTCAACCCTTGGCGATCAAACCAATTCCGGCTACGACGATTCCAATACCGATGATCTGCCACCAACGCAAGGAATCGTTGTCGAAGGTAGCGGCGAGTATCGCCGTAGGGATTGGGAATAGTGATGCTGCGACAGCTACAGCAGTGACTGAGCCTCGTTGGAACCCTGCTGTGTAGCAGAGCACTCCGATTGATCCGAGAATCCCGGCGGCGGCTGAGAAGCGAAGGGCGTGGCCTCGGACGATTCGAGGTACACCTCGAATTGTGCAGAACCCGATGAGGATGATGAACGCCGTTGAACGTTGGGCTACTACGGGCCATAGACCGCCATCAACGGTTGTTTGGGCCATGAGAACGAGTCCGATTCCAAAACACAGTCCCGACGCGAACCCTAGGACAACTCCTTGCCGTACTCGATCTCCGAGCGCTGGGTCAAAGGTTGTAACTAGTAACCCAAAAAGGGCTACTACAACGCCGCCGACTACCCCACTACTGAGTGGTGTCCCAACTGCGACATCCCAAAACATTGGGACTGCGCCGAGTAGCACAGCGACGATTGGGGACACCACAGCGACCGATGAAACGGCAAGCCCTCGATAGAGAAGCGCTAGAGCGCCGCCGCTGGCAAGCCCTGATGCGCAACCAAAGAGGTAGTCGGTTGTACGAAATCCTCCGGGACCGAAGCTAGCTACCAAAAGCGCTGCGGTGGTCGCAAAGATCAGCCCTGTAGCGGCGGTGGTCGCAGCGTGGTTACGTCGAGCTACGTATCGGGCAAAGAAGTCTGAGGCGCCGATGACGAGCGAACCCATGAGCCCTAGGAAGATCGGCATCGCGACCTCCGAAGGTATACCGAACCGCCAACGCTACCGCTGTTGGCTACCCTCGGCGCGGTGACAAGTGATCTACAGATCAGCGAACTCAACGTGTCGGGCATTGATGTTGAGGTCGCTGGTGAAGACGACGACCTTTATTTTCAGCAATGCGCGGAACAGGGAAAAATTTTTGAGCCCGCTGTTCGCGTTGCTGATCTGATGTTGGGTGACGCCCCGGTGGTGTTCGACATCGGAGCTTCGATTGGGGCAGTCACAGCTGCATTCGCGAAACGATTCCCTAATGGCAGAGTTGTCGCGTTTGAAGCTGCTCCGTCAGTACACCGGTCATTGCGGGAAACAGTTAGACGGTCAACTGGTGCACCTATATCAGTGGTCGAGAGTGCTGTGGGTAGCCAACCAGGTGTGATGCGCTTTCATGAGGACGGGAACGGCAGTGGTTGGGGCTTTTTGTCTGAAGAACTTGGTGGGGTGTCAGTGCCTGTGACAACTGTTGACAATGCAGTCACCAGTTTGGGAATCGAGCGGGTGGATTTCATCAAAATAGATGTCGAAGGCGGCGAACTAGGGGTGTTGCAGGGAGCGACAAGCACTCTGACTCGGGATCGCCCTGTTGTGGTATTTGAGGTGAACGTGTTTTGTCTGTGGCGTTACGGTCGAACTCTTCCTCAAGATTTATTTGCGTGGGTGCGGGATAGATATCCGCACACCGCAGTGGTTGATGGTGAAGCTACGGTCACTCATGTAGAAGGTGACGCGACTGTGAATCACGTATTGCATCTTTTGGGCGCTGGAGCTGCGGTCGTTGACGTCGTCGCAAGTCATACCCCAATCGAGTTCGACAGCGACGATTTCCTAATCAGGTGATTTCTGTACGTCATCGAAAGATCAGGCACTAGGTTTGCTTCGAACTGGAGGGAAGACGATGGCAATAGATTTTTTGGCGATGAACGAAAAGGCGATCGCTGAGTTTCGAGCAAACGGCGGGGAGTGCGGTCCCCCGTTCGACGGAACGCCGATTGTTTTGGTGACGATGGTTGGAGCGAAATCGGGTCGCGAGCTGTGTTCCCCTCTGGCATATTCGACCGATGGCGATGATCTAGTGATTATCGCTTCGATGGGAGGAGCCCCTAATAATCCCAACTGGTATCACAACCTGGTTGCGAACCCTGATGTGCTTCTGGAGGTTGGCACTGACCAGTATGAGGCAACCGCTGTTCTCACCGAAGGCGAAGAACGCGATCGTCTATACGCAGCTCAGGCTGCAGAGCTTCCGGTGTTCCATAAATACGCGGAGAAAGCGGCACCCCGTGTAATTCCGGTTTTTCGTTTAGTGAGAACCACCGATTAGAAGTTTTCTTCATGAAGTTTGGGGTGACGGTCAGTCGGTTCGATGAGATCGATTTGGCGGTCCAAGCCGAAGACCAGGGATACGACTTTTGCTGGGTGTGGGATAGTCCCCTCTTGCGGTCGAATCTATGGGTGATGATGGCGTTAGTCGCCGAACGCACCGAAAGGATTCGGGTCGGCTCCGGGGTTGCTATCCCCGGACTGCGAGTCGCCCCAGCCACTGCAAACGCGATCGCGACCATCAACCGGTTAGCCCCGGGACGAACATTCCTTGGTGTAGGAACTGGCAACACTGCTATGCGCAACATGGGTCAATTACCCATGACGGTCGCCGACTACGCGGAAGATCTTCGTGTGATCAAGGCGTTGTTGAATGGCGAAACGGTTGACTACACCGCGAACGGGCGAACGCATCCCGTGAGCTTTCAGAGCCTTGAGCTCGATTACGTTGATATTGACCACCCAATTCCTATTCATGTTGGTGGCTTCGGACCTCGATCGCAGGCGTTGGCAGGCGAGTTGGGCGATGGGTTGATCACTGGGATTCCGCGCGGCGGCACTATCCCCGATGCATTATCAAACGTGCAACGCGGAGCTGATGAAGTGGGACGCAGCCTTGCGAACTTTGAGACCACTGCCCTGGTGAACATGTTGATGCTCAACCCCGACGAAACGTTGGCATCTCCCCGGGTGCTTCAGGAAGTCGGGTCCTCAGTGATGGTCAACGTCCATTACCTCTACGACCGGTTCCGCGAAACCAATGCTGCACCGCCGGCTTTCGTTCATTCCATCTGGGACGAGTACGTGGATTTTCGCCAACAGCGAGATGCTGACCGGTCGGTGTCCGATGTTCATTCGTCCCATTACGGTCATCTCGACAAACAAGAGGAACGCTTCGTGACTCCTGAATTGATTCGTTCGTGCGCAATTGTCGGGCAACCTGGCGACATTGCGGAGCAGCTCACTGAACTCGAGAGACAGGGTCTGGATGGCATTAATTTCATACCGCCGGTCGACCAGCAGTATGAGATTTGTGCCCGATTTGCTTCCGAAGTGATTGCCCGAATGTGAAATTCGATGTTTTCGACTGGATCATTTAGCTCATCGCGGTCAATAATCCTTTAGCTCTTCTCACTGCACTGGGGGTGTGAGTCCGTGAGCATTTTGGGTGACTATCGGGTGATCGAGTTAGCAGATGAACGCGGTCAGCTCGCTGGCAGTGTGCTCGCTTCATTGGGCGCCGAAGTGATCACCGTGGAACCTCCCGGTGGATCTCACTCTCGGACGCTTGGACCATTTGCAGATGACGTCGTGTCGCCGGATACTTCGTTATGGCATTGGTCATACAACCGAGGAAAAAAATCGATAGTTCTTGATTTAGACACAGCCGATGACCGCAACAAATTGCTTGCTCTAACCGACGGCGCTGACATCGTCATTGAGGCCTACGGGCCGGGGGTT
>CEUN01054680.1_pt1 | contig 15186 bp, 11 predicted proteins | sample 361501 | NCBI WGS metagenome assembly CEUN01 (sample SAMEA2622801, study PRJEB7988) | marine metagenome | biome: marine biome (ENVO:00000447); feature: marine epipelagic mixed layer (ENVO:xxxxxxxxx); material: "saline water (ENVO:00002010), including plankton (ENVO:xxxxxxxx)" | depth 120 m | reverse complement strand
TGCACGCACGGTTCAGGCAGTGAAGATGGCGGCTGCCAACATGGTTCCCGTGACCGTCGGCGTGGGAACAGGAACGGAAAACCGCATTATGGAGAACCGCCGGCTCATCCTGAAGAGCGGCCGGATCATCGACGTGCGGCACGCTTATCCGCTTCCGCCCGACGACGCCGTTGCCGCGGTGGGTCCGGTGGATACCGAGATCGGCATCTTGCGTCTGGATCGCACCAACGGCGACACCCTCGCGCTGCTTTACAACTTCGCCATGCATCCGATAAAGGGGACACCAGCGACCGCCGGAGACACCGCAGACATCGTGGGCTTCGCATCAAAAGCAATCGAAGAAAATCTTCCCGCCGGGGCGATGGCTTTTTTCATCCAAGGTTGCGGAGGTGATATCAATCCGATTCGCTACAAGGAAGTCAATGTGCCGCGCGACGCCGAACCACATGGCAACCTCCTCGCGCTCAGCACGCTTCGAGCCGCAAGGAAAATCAAGACCAAGCCCGTCAATTCCTTCAAGTTCACCAATCACAAACTGAAGATCCCGCGCGCCGATCATTCCAAGCGCATCGAGGAAATGGAGGCCGAAAAGGAACGCCTCACCAAGTCGCTTCGCGGAACACCGCTCAACCTGAAGAGCTTCATGTCCCTCTACATGAAACACAGTGCGAACGGGACTGCTCCATCCATTGACTCGTATGTCTACATGCGAGACGAGCAGATCGGGCGCAAAGATCTCACCTCGCTCGACGAACGAAACCTGCGCGACCTGGAGCGCTACCGAAACAACGTCCACACCATGGAGGCGCTCATCCGCCTGTTGATCAACAAGGCCTTGCTCGAGCGACACCAGATGCGCAACAGCGCAGCCAACATGGAACCCGTGGAGGTCGAAGTAGTCGGACTGCGCATCGGTGATTTTCGAATGGTCAGCTTCCCCGGCGAGGTCACCGTCCCGATCGGTTTGAACATCAAGAAGCGCGCCCCGCACGATATGACCTTCGTCGCTGGCTACTCCAATGGATACATCTATTACTGCCCAACCGCGGAGCAACTGAAGAATATCGGAGGAGCCCAGGAAGACAGCGACTGCCTTATCGCAGCGGAATGGCAGGCGTTGTTTGAGAACAAGGCGCTTGAGATCCTGAAGGCATTGGACTGACCGGTGTAAAAGGCGTCGTTCAACGTGAGTGAACCTGACACCTCCCCGACAGCTGCGCCGGAGCCGCAACCCACGGGCATTCGGTGGAGTGGAGTCCGGAAAATCGTCGGCGTGTTCGTCTGCCTGTTCCTGCTGGTATGGGTTGGCAGCAAGATTGCGGATGACGAAACATTCGTTGGAACGGCGCTCACCGCATGTTGTCCATTCGGTGGCCTGGGCCTTGCGATCTGGTAGCTCGGCTTCAGTCGCGCGCGATGGAAACTCAGGATCGGAGTCATTGTCGCTGCAATTGCCGTGGCGTCGATGTTCCGGCTCCAGGGATTCTCCGGCGGGTTCGGTCCGGCCTTGGTCTTTGGCTGGCAGAAGCCCATCGAAGCTGAACGGCCGGTGGCGAACAGCGGAGTCAGTCCACCATTATCTGAGGCATACCAATCCACAGAAACGGATTGGCCGGAATTTCGTGGTCCAAATCATGATGGAGTTGTGCGCGGCATTGAGTATTCAGAGACGTGGTTGGATCTGGAGTTGCGGTGGCGAATTCCGATTGGTGAAGGCTGGTCTTCCTTCTGCGTGGTGGGGCCGATGGCATTCACGCAATGGCAAGAATACGAATCTCAAGTGACTGTTTGTCTAAGAGCAGCGTCGGGTGTTGAGGTCTGGTGTAATGAAGACAAGGTTCGCTTCGATGAAGCGATGGGTGGTCGGCGGGCAACGCGATCGCCTCCTGTAGCTCTCCGCAACTTTCGACCGTTGCTGGCACAGAGCAGATCCTGATTTTCAATGGCGTGGGGATCGATGCGCACCATCCGGAATCCGGTAAGCCGCTCTGGAATCACGCCTTCACCACGAGTCCGAAGATCTGCGTGGCGCAGCCTGGAATCGTGGACGGTTCATCGATACTGCTTTCTCTCGGTTACGGGTTGGGATCGATTCTGATCGACGTGGAGGAGAAGGATGGAACGTGGACTGCCAAAGAGCGTTGGAACTGCCGGCGGCTGACATTAATCTAAGGCTTAAGATTGAGTGCTCAAGACTGAATCCATTGCCCCAATCCGCCAGCCCTAAGCGAGCAGCTCCGTGATCACCTTCCCGCCAAACTGGCTCAGCTGTTTGTAACGGCCGGCGTGGAAGTAGGTGAGCTTGTTGTCGTCCAGGCCGAGGAGATGGAGGAGCGTGACGTGGAAGTCGCGGATGGGGTGCTTGACGTCGACGGCTTCGGAACCGATTTCATCCGTTGCGCCGACGATGGAGCCGGCCTTCACACCGCCACCGGCGAGCAGCATGCTCATGGCGTCGGCGTTATGTCCGCGGCCAAGGGAATAGACACCGCCACGACGGTTGTTGTCGGGTGTGCGGCCAAATTCGCCGGTCCAGATGACAAGCGTGTCTTTCAGCATGCCGCGTTGCTTGAGATCCTTGATGAGGGCGGCAACGGGTTTGTCGACGCTCTTGATGCGGGAGCTGTGGCCGCGCTCGAGATAATCGTGACTGTCCCAGCCGCCGGAGAAGATTTGCACGAAACGAACACCCTTTTCGATCATGCGACGGGCCATGAGGCATTGTTTACCGAAGGCAGCCGTGTCCTTTTCGTTCATGCCATACATCTCGCGGATGTGTTCGGGTTCGCCTTGCAGATCGATGACGCCGGGGACTTCCATCTGCATGCGATAGGCGAGTTCATACGATTCCATGCGCGCGGCAAGGTCCTTGTGCTCGGGGTGTTTCGCCGAGTGTTTCGCGTTGAGGAAGTTCAGCGCGTCGAGTGCCATCCGCTGGTGATCGCGGGATTTGTAGGACTGCGAGTTGATGTCGAGAATCGGAGTGCCTTCCGGGCGGAGGCGTGTGCCTTGGTAGTGCGCGGGCAGGAAGCCGTTGGACCAGTTGCGTGAACCACCTTGAGGCATGGCGAGCTCGGTCATGACCATGTATCCCGGGAGGTCCTGGTTCACGGTACCGAGTCCGTAGGTCGCCCAAGCGCCGATGGCCGGGTCTGCTCCAAGCCGGCTTCCGGTGTTCATGTGAAACAGGGCTTCGGGGTGATTCAGGGATTCGGCCTGGCAACCGCGGTAGTTGCAGAGTTCGTCAGCCACATCGGGATCGCGGAGAAACTTCCACTGATCGCACATCTCGATTCCGGACTGCCCCACCCGGTCGAACTTGAAGGGGCTGCCAACAAAGAATTTGAAGCCACTGGCCAGACTCTTGGTGCTCTTGGACTCGGTCTTGTGGAGTTCGTTGAGTTTTGGCTTCGGATCAAAGGTGTCCATGTGACCGGGACCACCTTCCATGAACAGCATGATCACGTTTTTGGCACGGGCCGGCAGCATCGGTTTCTGGGGAGCCAATGGGCCGGCAGCTTTGGCGGCTTCCTTGGCCATGACGCCGGTGAGAGCGACAGAGCCCATGGAGGCACCGAGGCCGTAAAGGAATTGACGGCGAGAGGCGGAAGTCGAAATCGGGCGGGAGCAGATGGGTGATTTCATAAGCGGGTTGAAATTGGATGGATGAACCAACAGGAAATGAATCGACGGCCAGGAAGACCCCACCGGGGCAAGCCCGATGGGGTCCACTTCTCATCAATATAGATACATAAACTCATGTGAGTTGAACAACAGGAGACAGAGGTCTGCCATGGCGCGGGTGTTGGGCCCGACGTCGGCGGCCTGTTTGTCGGGGATGTAGTTTTCGAAAACGGGGAGGATTTCCTCGTATTCGAAGGGTTTGCCGGAGAATTCCTCCACGAGGGAGCGGGTGATCTTGGTCGGGTAGGTTTTGCGCTCGGGCTTCACTTTCTTGTGATAGGTGCGCATTTCCTTCACATAGGCGGCCATCCTGGACGATTCCTGCGCGCTCGGATGGCGGGTGAAGGCGAGGTGGAAGACGCGTTTGATCTGGTCGGTCAAGTTGTCGGCATCCTTCTCCACCCGCAGGGCGAAGGCGATGGAACGTGCGGTGGTGACATCGCTGTTCAGAAGAGTGAAGGCTTGGGGTGAGACGGATGCTGCATCGCGTTCTTCGCAGGAGTCGTTCGGGTTCGGACGGTTGAAGGTCTCGAGGAAAGGATTGGCAAGGCCACGAACGCGATAGGCGTAGATGCTGCGACGATTGCGCTCGTCCGGTGTGCGGGACGGTGTGTAAGCTGGTGCGATGGAGAACTGGATCATGCGTGGCTGCAACGCGACTTCCATGTTCATCTCGGGCTTGATGGGAACTCCGCCTCCCTTGGTGTTCAACTCGCCGGTGATCTTCAACATGCCGTCGCGGATTTCCTCGGCGGACAATCGGCGTGATGGGAAATAGGCGAAGAGATTGTTCTTCGGATCCTCGTTGAGGAGCTTCTCCATGTCCGGGTGTTTCCCGGATTGCTGGTAGGTCATGGAGGTCATGATCAGCTTGTGGAGGCGCTTGATGGTCCAGCCGTTCTCAACAAAATCGGCAGCAAGGTAATCGAGCACGCGCGGGTGGGTCGGCTTCGAGCCTTTGACGCCGAAGTTGTTCGGATTGCCGGCGATGGCTTTGCCAAAGTGATACTGCCACACCCGGTTGACAATGGAGCGGGTTGTAAGCGGGTTGCGTTCGTCAGCGATCCATCTGGCCAATGCGAGGCGTCGACCGTTCAGCTTGTCCCCGATCTGATAAGGATCGTTCTTCGGGGCACCTTCAACCGGCACGGCAAGCGCACTCAATACCCCGGGCGTGACCTGGTCTCCGGGAGCTTCCAAGGCACCGCCGGTCAGGATGCGGCTGTCCGGACGCCACTTGTTGTTCGCCTTGGCGTTCATGCGGAGCCTGCGGGCATTTAATCCGCCGGGAACCGGTCCGTTGTAAACCGTCTGGACGTAGGGTTGATAGCGTTCCTTGCGACGATTCCATATCCACTCATCCTGGGCGCGCACCTTGAGGCGACCCTGTTCTATGTAGTCGAGTCCCGCGTGGCGGGGCGGCTTTTCGTCATCGGGGTCTGATTTCCGCTGAGCCTGTGTCTTGTACTCGCGATTGTTCTCCTTATACCATTTGCGCGCGGTTGCTTCTCGCTTGTCGATGAGTTCCTGTTCCTTGGCGCTGGCGAACTTCCACAGCCGTTCGGTCATCGCCTTGCCTTCCTCGAAGCGCTCGAGGTTTTCGTGCTTGGCGAAGGGCACGGGACGCTCCGCCAGCTGGGTGGGTTCAAACGCTGCGTAGACGCGATAATAGTCGCGGGTCGGAAGCGGATCGAATTTGTGATCGTGACACTTCAGGCAACGCATGGTGGTGGACATGAAGGTCTGGCCCACCGCATTGACCACATCATCGAGATAAATCTGGCGCGCTTGTGGTTTCTTCACCATGGCCGGATCCCATGGCCCCATGCGGAGGAAGGAACTGGCCACCAGTAGCTGGGATTCCTTGTCGTTGTATTGTTTGCCGTTCTGGCGGGCAGACTGGAATTTGTTCCAATCCTTGATCCGTTTGTTCAGCGAAGCATCGGCAAGCTCATCACCGGCAAGTTGTTCGATGATGAACTGATTGTAGGGCTTGTCCGAGTTGAAGGCGCGGATGACGTAATCACGATAGCGCCACATGTTGGAGCGTTCGTAGTCGTTCGAATATCCACCGGTATCGGCGTAGCGGGCGACATCGAGCCAGTGCTGCGCCCAGCGCTCGCCGTAGTGCCTGCTTGCCAACAGACGATCGATCAGATCGCTCCACGCCTGGTCAGGATCTTTCTGGTAGGCCTGGTGGAACTTGTAGACCTGGTTCGGAGTCGGCGGCAATCCGGTCAAATCATAGGTGGCACGACGAATCAACGTGCGGGCGTCTGCCTTGGGAGCCGGCTTGAACCCGGCTTTGGAGAGTTTTGAACGCACCAGCGCATCGATGGGATTCATCTGCGATTTCACCCTGGGTTTCTTCACTGGCTGGAACGCCCATATGTCTTCAGGCTGATAGCGCCGGAAGGTCCACTCGTCAGCAAGTCCACCGGACGTTGTCACCATCACACCGTCTTTCGTTCGTTTCTTGCTCTGTTCGGCGAGGTGAATTTCCTTTTGGCGTTCTTCGCTCGGCCACGGAGCGCCCGCGTCGATCCATCTGGCGAAGTCAGCGATCTGCTCCTCATTGAGACGATCGTTCTTCTTCGGCGGCATCTCGTAGTCTTCATCCTCCCACTTGATCATCTTCATCACGTAGCTCTGCGCGGAAGACCCGGGAACGAGGGCATTGGAAAACTCGGAGCCTCCCTTGAGAAACCTGGACCGCGTGGTCAGGTCAAAACTGCCCTTCGGCTTCTTGTGCAGATCGCCACCGTGGCAACCGAAGCACTTCTCGGAGAGGAGCGGTTTTACGCGAAGCGTGAAGAGTCGTTCGAATTCAGCCTTGCTGTCATCGGCGAATACTCCGCCAGCGGTGATCAACAGCGCGCTGGCTGCGATGATGTGGTTCTTCATTTCGATTCGATTGCAACTGAGACCGGTTGAAAGCCTGCCTCTGTTTACGGTTTGCCGCTCTCGTAGAGTTCGGCGATTTCGACAGCGCTCAATGCTGCGGAGAATATGGCAAATTCATCCATACTGCCATTGAGATTACGGACAGAGAATTTCGCGTCGTTACGCGTTGGTTCGCTCCAGTTTCCGATGGAGGCTGCACCGATCTTCACGCGATCGACCTGCATATTTTCGGGAAGCACTTCCTGGTGGAACTGCTTGCCGTTGATGTAATGGGTGACTGTGTAGGTTGAGGTGTCGTAGGTCGTGGCGATGTGCGTCCACTTACCACTCATCGCGGGAGTCCAAAACGGCTTCGAGTAGACGATGTGCTTATCCCAAAGCTTCTTCTCACGATCGGCTTCACGACGCTTCACAGAAAAAAACAGACGTCCGTCATCCATGATCTGCCAGTGCGGTTCATTGAGTTCGTGTCCGTCGGTGAGGAAGAGGGAATTATACCAACGATCGAGGCTGTCGATCTTCACCCAGGCCATCAAGGTCAGGGAAGAGAGTTCCTCATCAACATTCACCTTCACGCGGCTGCCTGTGCCGCTGAAGTCCAGCGCACCGTCCGCATGTCCGAATCGATCAACCGCGCGTTTGGCAGCGACGATCGCACCATCGGTGGCAGCCTCAGTTTCGCGCGCCTCATTGTAGAGCTCGCGATGCCACTGCCCGGGTTGCGACATTGGGTAGTACGCGACAACCCGCTCGTCGCGGGCAAGCCGGCGACTGTGATCGAGCCAGACGTTACGCCGGCTTGAACGGCCGCTGTTCAGTCGTTCGTTCAATTCACGCATGCCGACAAAGCTTCCGGCCTTGGCCACCAAGGTTTCCAGGGCGCCGTCTTGAGTCCAACGAAGCGCCTCGCCTTTCTTCATCAGCTTCTTGTTCGGCGCACCATTCGGGTACCACTCAATTTCGCCATCCAGCACGTGGACCTCGGATTTACCGTTCGTGATATTGACCGCAAACTCCGTCCCGAGATCGACGACTTCGCCTTCGGCCGAACGGATGCGAAATCCATGAGCGGGCTCAGGCACGTTGGCGCGTATCTTTCCGCGCACGACGCTCATCTCCATGGACGAGTGAATTTCAAACGCAGCGTCGCCTTCCACGACGAGCGTCACGCCACTGAAAAGTTCCAACTGCGCCACACCTGCAGTCATTCGGATTTCACCGGCGGGCAGAAGATCGCCTTGGGCCAATTCGGGATGGCTTTCCCAGGCCGCGCCATCGACGCCGGTCAATACACCGAAGCCCTGTGCGCTGGGTTCCACTTTCTTATCCGAAGCGTCAGCCACAGGCGTCACCGGCAAGGGACGTGTGGCGAAAAAGATTCCCATCACGCCCGCAGCCGCGATCGCCACCCACTTCCAGGCGCCAGGCAACGCGACAACATTCCCAGGTTCAGGACTGGACCAAGCCAAGCCAATCTCCTGAACTGATTCGCTTCCCTGTCGAAGTCCTGCATCGATCGAAAGATACTTCCGGAACGCGCGACGCAATTCTGCATTCGCCTCCATCGCATCTTGAAACTTCTCGAACTCATCTGCCGAGATCGTCTCGTTGCAGTAATCTTCAAGCCAGCGTTGTTCCTGTTCGGTGAGTTTCATGCGCGCGTCCAATCGTAGCAGCCGACGTGAGGCGGCTCGTGCCTTCTGCTGAAATCTGATTTGAGCCTCCTCACGTCGGCTGCTTCGCGTTTCGAATTCATGCCGTGCCCTCCTGCGCCATCGTGGTTTCGACGCAATCCAACAATACCTTTCGAATGCGATTGAGCCGCATGTAGAACGAACCCGGTTTCACCCCGGCACGATTCGCAAGTTCCTTGGTCGTTGTTCCCGGAGTGTAAGCCATGGTCACCAATTCACGCTGCGCTGCCGGCAATTTCTTGAGACAACCTTCAAGCGCAGCATTCTCCGACTTCCGCTCCTCAGTTTCTTCGGCCGCTTCCTCAGCCAACTTCGCCATCAAATCCTCGCGAAAAACCAATCGGTCTCGCGCCAATTTCCGCCGATATCCCAAGGCTTCGAAGCGAGCGATGACACAAGCCCATTTGATAAAGCTCGTCGATGGATCGAACTGGTCGAATTTCCGCCAGGCGACCAGGGCAACCTGCTGAACTACCTCGTCCGCGTCATACCAGGTCGGCAGCAAGGAGCGTACAAATGCCCGCAAATCGCCCTCGTATCTGGCAAAAAGCTCCACGAATGTCTCGTATTGTTGGGATTCCGGGTCTGGCACTGCCCTACTACTACCGGGCAGGCCCAAACCTCACAAAGAATTTTGCGATTTCTGGGAATGCAATTCTGCGGACCTGCTTCCATGATCCGTCCACTCGTCGACATGAAGCAAATCCTTCTTTCACTGGCACTGGTCCTGGCCACGCAGGCGGCCGATTCACGACCGAACATTCTCTTCATCTACACCGACGACCAATCGCACCGCACGGTGAGTTGTTATCCGGAGGCGTTTGACTGGGTGAACACGCCGAATATCGATTCGTTGGCTGAGAACGGCGTGCGATTTTCGCGGGCCTACATCGGCTCGTGGTGCATGCCTTCGCGCGCGACGATGCTCACGGGACATCATCAACACGGCATCGAATCAATGCGCATGGAAGGACAGTACCCGGGAAGCGCATACGATCCGGACAAGTGCCCGTTCTGGCCCAAGGTGTTTCGTGAGCACGGTTACACGACCGCACAAATCGGCAAGTGGCATACGGGTGTGGATGGAGGCTTCGGACGCGACTGGGATTACCAGATCATCTGGAATCGCCCGGCACTTCCGAAGAACGCGCCGAATTACTATTACGATCAGCTGACGAGCTTTAATGGAGGCAAGCCGAAGATGGTGAAGGGTTACACCACCGACAACTACACGAAGTGGGCCATCGAGTTCATCAACGGCAAGGGGCGCGATAAGAGGAAACCCTGGTACTTGTGGCTTTGCTATGGCGCGGTGCATGGACCGTTCACGCCGGCGAAGCGGCACCTGGGTGATTATCATGGAGTCAAAGTTCCAACTCCGAAGGATGTTTACCCTCCGCGTCCGGGGAAACCGGAATATGTGGACAAGATGGAGTTCTGGGAACGCGGCAAGAACGGCGAACCGGTCGAGCGCCAGGTTCGCAAGAAAGCGCCCGTGGGCATGAAGGATTTTCCGGGACGTTCATTGCGCGATTGGGTCCGACAATATCACCAGGGTGTGTTGGCGATCGATGAAGGCGTGGGCAGACTGTTGAAGGCCCTGAAGGACAGCGGGCAGGATGAGAACACGATCATCGTGTTCACCTCCGATCAGGGATTCGCTTGGGGACAGCATGGATTCAAATCGAAGGTTGCGCCTTACAACGGAACCGTTGCCGCTCCGTTTATCATCCGTCCCCTGGCGAAAGACCGGGAGCGAACGGCGGGGCGCGTCGTGGAAGAGCCCGTCAGTGGTGTGGACATCCCCCCCACCTTCTTTTCGCAGGCCGGCGTCGATCTTCCGTGGGAAATGCACGGCCGGGATCTGAGTCCGCTGTTAAAAAACAAGGAAGCAGGCTGGACCGCGCCCGCGATGCTTGTTCATACCGCCAAACTCTACGGGTCTGCGACGGCGGAGATTCCTGCGAAGGGAGATCCTGCATTGCTGCACGGACCGGGCGTGCCGTGGTTCGTGATGCTGGCTCACGGAAAATACAAATACATCCGGACCTTGATCGAAGGCGAACCAGAGGAGCTATACGACCTTCACGCGGATCCGGATGAACAGAAAAACCTCGTGAGCGACGGGTCAAAGGAACGCATTCTCCAGCGATTGCGAATCGCTACGATCGCGGAACTGCGACGAACCGAGGCTGGCTTTGCGAATCACATGCCCAGAGCAGCGACCATGGCCGACTAAAGCGTAACGCCGATAGTTACTTGCCCATAGCCAACACGCCCGCGATCTCGGAATCCGGCACGTTCAACCCGAAGTCAACATGCCCGATGCGGTCGGCGAGAACGAATTTCACCGTACCTCCGCTGACTTTCTTGTCCAGTTTCATGGCCGCGAAGAGTTTCTTTGTCTGGGAGGTGCCGAGCTTGATATTGACGGGTAGCCCGGTCCGCTTGAAAAGGCTCTCGATTCGATCCGCATCCGTTTCCGGCAAGCCATGCAACGCGGCTGAAAGACGCGCAGCCTTGACCTGGCCGATGGATATGGCTTCACCGTGAAGGTACTTCCCGTAAGAGGTGATCGCCTCAATTGCGTGGCCAATGGTGTGGCCGAAATTCAGGATAGCGCGCAGGCCGCCTTCCTTCTCGTCCTCGGCCACCACGTCTGCCTTGATCTGGCAGCTCCTGGCGATGGCATGGGTCATCGCCCTTTCGTCACGCTTGAGGAGGGCTTCGATGTTGTTTTCCAGCCACTTGAAGAACCTGGCGTCGTAAATGATCCCGTACTTGATAACCTCAGCGAGGCCGGCGCGAAGTTCACGCCGCGGTAGGGTTTTCAGCGAATCCAGATCGCACAGAACGAGTTCCGGCTGGTGAAACGCTCCGACCAGGTTCTTGCCGGCACTTAGGTTGATTCCAGTCTTTCCTCCGACGGAACTGTCCACCTGGGCGAGCAGGGTGGTTGGGACCTGCACAAATCGAATGCCACGCAGGTAACTGGCCGCGACGTATCCCGCAAGATCTCCCACCACACCGCCTCCGAGCGCGACGATGAACGAACCACGTTCGAGGCGATGTTCGGCGAGCGCATTGAAGCAGGTTTCCATCGAACGCATGTTCTTGGATTTCTCCCCGGCGGGAACTTCGATGAGAACGGATTCGAAACCGGCCTGAGCAAGAGATTTCGTGACGCGTTTGCCGTAGCGGGGCGAAACCTTGCTGTCCGTGATCACCGCACAGCGCTGTCCCAAGCCGAGCCTGCGACATTGGCTGCCGATATCATCGAGCAACCTGCTGCCGATCCTGATGTTGTAACTGCGCGTCCCCAGCGGGACCTTCACCGTTCGCATGATGGGAGGCTAGTTGGACCGAGCCCGAAAGTGCAACGGTTGTGTGCGCCCCGCTGGACCACTATTGCGCCGACTTCAGATAAATGCTAAGCCGGGCCGCAATCATGAAAGTCAATCTCGCATACGGCCAGGGCCACCTGGAGGTTGATTTTCCGGCGGATCGAACCGTGGTTATTGAGCCCTCGCAGCGGGACGGCCTCGTTGGCGAAAAAACGGCCCTTCTACAGGCGCTTCAGACCCCGGTTGGAAGTGAGGCCCTGCTCCGGCGCATCAAGCCCACGGACAAGATCTGCATCCTCTTCACCGACCTCACGCGCGCGACACCGAACGACCGGATCATTCCCTGGATCCTCGAACACCTGCAGGATCATCCGAAGGAGAATATCATCCTGCTAAACCAACTCGGAACGCATCGGCCAAACACCAAGGCCGAGTTGGAACAGATGCTCACTCCGGAAGTGGTCGCAAATTACACCGTCTTGAACCACGACTGCGACGATGAGGCGCAATTGATCCAGCTGGGTGAAACCCACGACGGTACGCCCGCGTTGATCAATCGTCGTGCGGTCGAGGCGGACCTGAGGATCGTCACCGGATTCATCGAGCCGCATTTCTTCGCGGGATTCAGTGGGGGACCCAAAGGCATCATGCCGGGAGTCGCAGGACTGAAAACCGTGATGAGCAATCACGGCCATCGCAACCTGATGGACCCCAACTCCACCTTCGGAATCAACACCGGCAATCGCCTTTGGGAAGAACTCCGCGATATTGCCCTGCGCGCCGGCCCGAGTTTTCTCGTAAACGTCACGCTGAACGAGCAGCGTGCCATCACCAATGTTTTCGCCGGTGATCTGATCGGCGCCCATGCGGAGGGATGCGAATTCGTGCGAGAGTCATCCATGCAGAAGGTGAAGGATCCGTTCGATATCGTGGTCACCACCAACAGCGGCTATCCGCTCGATCTGAATCTTTACCAGGGCGTCAAGGGCATGAGCGCGGCTGCACGCATTGTGAAGGACGGTGGGCTGATTATCCTGGCGTGCGAATGCAGCGACGGTGTTCCCGCGGACAGTCCCTTCGACAAGTTGCTGCGAAGCGCCGACAGCGCAGAAGAAGTTCTCGCCCTGCTATCCACGCCCGGCTTCTCACGACCCGAACAATGGCAGGCACAAATCCAGGGACTTATCCAGCGCAAGGCGGAAGTCCGCGTTCACAGTTCGCTCAGTGCTGACACCTTGTCCGCGGCTCATCTGAGTCCCTGTTCGGACATCAGTGCTGAAATCGACCAGCGACTGGAAAAGCTCCCCGCCGACGCCCGCATCGCGGTGTTGCCACAGGGGCCGCTAACGATCCCTTATCTCGGCTGAAGGCTGCCACTGGTTTTCGATGAACATCCAAATCCGCCTCTCAATCGCAACAACTGTCCTGGCCATTGGAATCGGCTGCAGTCAACCGCCTGCCGGGGCAGCTGCCAATACGCCCACCAAGAAACCCGCCACCAACAACTCAAGCGCCTCGAAGGCGCAACCCAAGCTGCCCACCATCAAGCTTTGGGTCGGCCGTCATGAGATCATTTCCGAGATCGCCGACTCCGAGACCGAACGCCAGAAAGGCATGATGTTCCGCACCAACATGGGAAGCATGGAAGGGATGCTCTTTGTATTCCAGCGTGTGGGGCAGCAGGCCTTTTGGATGCGCAACACCACCGTTTCGCTCGACGTCGCCTACATCGATCCCGATGGCAAGATTCGCGAAATCTATCCGCTGGAACCGCTGAACGAAAACACCGTGCCCTCCAAGTCATTCCAGATCCAATACGTCCTCGAAATGAACCAGGGTTGGTTCGAAAAGAATGAAGTGAAACCCGGCATGATCATCCGCACGGAAAAAGGCAGCTTTCGAGATACGTTTTTTCGAAGACGGTGATCTTGCATTCTCAATCAGACTGACCATGGAACTGAACCCGAAACACATCCCCGAGCTCGATCCCGGATTCACCCCCGCCGTGATCTGGAATCGCGAGTTCCGCAATCTCGCCGGGCAGAATCCGAGTCCTTTCGCGATTTCATTGGAGCGCCCTGATGGAACGAGATCCACGACGCGCACAGAGATCTGCGCCGACAGCGATCGTGCCGAACTTAACTTCACCTATTCGGAACGACTGCTGAAGTTCCTGCTCTGGCAGAAAGGCGGTTGCCGAATCTGCCTGGGTGGAGATGCGGAGTTGGGCAGGCGACTTGCGGAGGTTTATTCGGCCTCCGGCGCGCGCGCGTTCGATGTGGATTTCATGGGCAACAAGGCTTACGGGCAGGGACTTGAGTTTACGATTTGCGGGTTCGATGACGTTCCCGATTCGTCCGAATCGGAATCTGCGCTGGGCGGACATCTTGACGGTTGCCGGATTGGATTCGACCTCGGTGGATCCGATCGCAAGTGCGCCGCGGTGATCGATGGCAAGGTCGTGCATTCGGAGGAAGTCGAATGGTCGCCCTACTTCGAGAAGGACGCCCAATACCACCTGGATGGCATTCGAGACAGCCTGAAAAGCGCAGCGTCACATCTGCCGCGCGTGGATGCCGTCGGCGGAAGTGCGGCCGGTGTCTACGTGGACAGTGAAGTGCGTGTGGCTTCGCTTTTCCGCGGTATCCCGGACGACAAGTTCGCCGAGACCGCCCGTCCCATCTTCAAGAACCTCCAGCGCGAATGGAACGTTCCGTTTGTGGTTGTGAACGACGGTGATGTGACCGCCCTCGCCGGTTCCATGAGCTTCGGCGACAATGCCTTCCTTGGCGTGGCAATGGGAACGGCCGAAGCTGCGGGCTATATCAATGCCTCCGGGCGCATCACGTCCTGGTTGAACGAACTCGCCTTTTGCCCGGTGGATTATCGGCGCGATGTCGCAGTCGACGAATGGTCCGGTGATGCCGGATGCGGCGTGCAATACTTCTCGCAACAAGGAGTGGCTCGCCTGGCACCTTTTGCGGGAATTGAATTCGCAGAAGACGTCCCGCTTCCCGATCGCCTGGCGGAAGTGCAATCCCTGATGAAGGCGGGCGATGCGCGTGCCCGAAAGATCTACGAGTCCATCGGCGTGTGGTTCGGCTATTCCATTGCCCATTACGCCGAGTTCTACGAGCTCCGGAATCTCCTCATCCTCGGCCGCGTCACCAGCGGAACGGGTGGGGAACTGCTCATCGAAAAAGCCCAGCACGTCTTGCGCGATGAGTTCCCAGATCTGGCCGAACAGGTCCGATTCCGGCGGCCGGACGAGAAGTTCAAACGCCACGGTCAGGCGGTTGCTGCAGCGAGCCTCCCGGAATTGACCGGGTGACGAAGCCTGGCCGTCCGGGGAAGTGTGATCTTGAGTTCTGGCATTCGAATCGCGCAACGTGCTGTCTACCGGTGGGGTGCGATTGCAGGTGGATGGTGGAGGGACGAGTTTACGAGTCCGTGGGCGCGAAAATCCGAGGCGAGTATGATTTAACCCGTGTTGCTTCGAGTAGACCTCAAACTCCAGCGCCCGAGTTCGAAAGGGCTATAGCTCGAGTACGGACCCGTAC